>ULSN01071424.1_pt1 | contig 10737 bp, 9 predicted proteins | sample 1956771 | NCBI WGS metagenome assembly ULSN01 (sample SAMEA4835709, study PRJEB28245) | human gut metagenome | biome: gut microbiome; material: fecal sample | place: Denmark | collected 2008
TCAAAGTTTCGTTGTTTAATTTACAAGGTGCACGCTCCATTTGCGGAACAGTACGTTATTATACACGCATCCCAGGAAATGTCAAGCGTATTTTTCAAAGTTTTTTCGGTCTGTCACTTCTTTCAGTTTCATCATCTAAAATCCGACCTCAGCTGTGCACAATGTCCACATTCACTCCTCTTTCACCTTATTTTGTTAAAAAACATCATCCTCAGCGCGCTGCAAAATCTTCCAGCCGCGGCTTTGGATAAATTGGCGGCTTTTCCAAAGACTAAGTGCAGTTTATCGAGTATAAAAGGAGTTTTGATAGATGAAAGCAACCGGAATTGTCAGACGGATCGACGACCTTGGCCGCGTTGTCATTCCCAAGGAGATCCGCCGCACCATGAGAATCCGCGAGGGCGACCCGTTGGAGATCTACACGAGCAAGGACGGGGAGGTCATTTTTAAGAAGTATTCGCTCATGGGCGGCGTAGATGAGTTTGCCGCGCAGCTGTGCGACACGCTGAGCAAGTCGACCGGCACGAGCGTGGCCGTGACCGACCGCGACAGCGTCATCGCCGCGGCAGGCAGCGCACGCCGCGACCTCATCGGCAAGCGCATCAGCCCGCAGCTCGAGCAGATCATGGAGGATCGCGGCATCTACCGCGCCGTGCCGAGCGAGCGCAGCGTGTTCGTCACCGAGTCGCTCGACCGCTACTGCGCGACCATCGCCGCGCCCATCATCTCCGAGGGCGACGCACTCGGGCTCGTGGTCTTCATCGGCACCGAGGGCGAGTCGGCCGCAGGCGAGACGGAGTACAAGCTCGCGCAGGCCATCGCAGGCTTTCTCGGCAAGCACATGGAGAGCTGAAAAAAGAGGACGGCTTTAGCCGTCCTCTTTTCCTATATAGCACCGCCTTCGTGTTGTGCATTGCAATTGCTGATCGTACCACCTCTCATCGTGAATACGCAGTCCTTTCCAATATCCACAGCACCGCCGTCACCATCGTCATCTCTGCAATTCGCAATGATACTGCTCTCCAAGATCAGCGTGCCGCTAGACACAGAAAAACCGCAGTTCTTATTTTGACCATCAATGGTGCCCTCAGTGCCGCTATCCTTTATCGTTAGAGTTTTACCATCGTACACACAAAGCATATCCTCGTCTGTAGCATTACAGGTCAAGGTATACCCATTCAAATCAAATGTGACGGCTCCGCTGATTGTAATTTCGCCGCTCATAGTAACATTGCCGCCTAAATAACAACTACCGTCCGACAGGTTCAAATTCGTGCCATCAAATATCGTCCAACTCTCCCAATTGTTCTCCGCCCGCGCCGCCGTCGGCAACAGCGTCAGGCACAGGCACAGGGCTGTCAAAAAGCTGAAAATACGTTTTTTCATATCATTCCTCCATCAAAGCGATTGGTGCATCCATCGGATGCACCAAGGGGATATTCCCTTGCCGAAATTTACCGTTCTGTCAGGGCTTCAAAGCCCTTTTCCGCCTGCTGGACGGTCGTTCGGATGATGCCCGCCGCCATGGCGTGCAGGTCGAGCTGCAAAACGCCCGCGCTGACCTCCGCCGCCGCTCTGACGGCACATTGTAGAGCTTGAGCGCGCACTCCAAAAAGCGCGCGATCTTGCGCTCCACGGTAAAGTACATGTCGCACGGCACGGCCACGAACGAGCGCATCATGCCCGTCGAGGCGATCTCCATCTCGTAAAAGTCCTTGGCCTCCGCGTCCGGAAGATCGTCCCCGAAGATGCCCTCCAGCCGCTTCGCCGTGCTGCGATACAGGTATGCCGAGGTTGACGACAGCGTGTAGGCCGTCACGTACAGCTTGCGCAGTGGCTCGGTCAGCTCGGCGATGTGGAACTGGATAGCCGTCTCCACCGCGTAGAGCACGTGCCGCGCTGTGCTGCTCGGCCAGCGTGAACTGCCCGCTGAACATCCGCTTGTCAAGCTCGAGCAGCAGCGCCTCCTTACTGGGAAAGGCCCGGAAAAACGAGCTTGGCGGCATGCCCGCGGCGCGGGCGATCTTCCGCAGTCGTCGCGCCCTCATATCTCTTTTCCAAAAACAGCTTTACGGCGGCGCGCAGCATCTTCTGCTGCGTCAAAAGTCCGCTCGCCTGCTTGCCGCGCAGCAGCATATCGATCACGCTCCTCAAAGTTTACTTGTGAGTGTAGTCACATAACAGCATGGTCCGCCGCTTTCCACAAGAACGAACTGTGTAAATTTTTGCCCCTGCCGATATAAAAGAAGTGCGGCGGTCCTTCGACCGCCGCACTCTCTCATTTTATTTTCCTTTACAGCATCGCAAAGCGCTGTGCGCCCTTCGTTTTGAGCCAGCGAAGAAGCAGCGCTGTCACCGCGAGCGTCACCGCTGCTGCGATGGCGAGATACGCAGTCGCGCCGAGCTTCCACCCCTGCCAGAGGTAGAGCCCCGCGAACACGATGGCGTAGAGCCAGCCGCCGAACAGCGCGATCGTCACGGCCAGACTTTGCTTGATGGGCATGAGCTCGCTCGTCCACGTCAGGTTTGCCCGCGCGACGCCGAGCGTCAGCCCCAGGCACGCGGAAAACGCGATGTACGCGAGTGCCTCGGCAAAAACGAGCGGCAGCGCCGCCGTCACAGGCAGGATAAACGCCATGCAGGCAAGCGGCACGAGTGCTGGAAGGGCCGTGAGCGCAAGCTGTACCTTGAGCTTTGCGCGAAGCACCTGCCAGGGCTTGACGGGCAGCGATTGCGCGAGCCAGAGGGACTTTCCCTCGAGCGAGACCGACGGCGTCGCCATGTCGTTCATCGACGCAATGGCGCACACGCCGGTGCAGAGCAGCACCTCCGCGCAGCCGCTCTGCGAGGTGAAGGCCTCGTTCAGCAGCGACACGACCGTTCCGCCCTTCCACAAAAGCAGGATGCCCGAGATCGGCAGCAGCAGGATACCGAGGCCGCTGTTGAGCATGTAGTTCGGGCTCGCGGTGAAGCGCGCGAGCTCCTTGCCGAAAAGTGCCCCATCGATGCTCCGGCGCTTGACGGCCTTTTCGCGGTACACAGCCTTGCCCGATGCGCCCGACGCGGTCGTGATCTGCAAAAAGCTGCGCGAGAGCAGCGTCCACGTCAGCGCAAACAGCGCGAGGATGACCGCCGCGCTCAGCAGCATCGCTGTCACATCGCCCGTACCGGTCAGGCCAAAGACGTAGAGCGGGTGCGCCGCACCCTTGATCTTCTCACCGTAGACCGCGGCGTTGGCGACGAGCTGCTCGATGGCCGTCTGCGCCTTGAAGACGAAGAAATAGTAGATGGCAAGCCCCGCGAGCGAGACGATGACCGTGATGAAGCTCTTGTGCTTGAGCTTACGGCTCACCTTCGCCACGACCCAGCCCAGCGCGCACGAGAGCGTGAGCACGAAGATTGAGATGAGCGCCGTCAGCAGCACGCCGCCGAGGAGCGCCATCGGCGCCGTCGAGACCGTGACCCAGTAGACGATGACCGCGGGCAGGATGACGACCGCGGAGTACATGAGGCCCATGAGATAGACCGTCAGCAGCCGCGAGGCCATCAGCGTCCGCACCAGGATGGGTAGAGACAGCAGCAGGTCGTTGTCCTTAGCGAAGTACAGGCCCGAATACGTGTTGAACACGCTGCCGAACGCGCCGAGAAAGATGGCGAGCAGCGACATGAGTGCAAAATAGAGCCAGCCCATCCCCGCCTGCGTAAGCGGCGCACAGAGCGAAGCGGAAAGCCCCGTGAACATCCCGCCGAGGCCGATCATCAACGCGGCAAAGAGCAGGATATAAGCGATAATCCCCGCCGTCGAACGTTTTTTATTGGTTTTGGCATTATAAAAGTAGCTGCGGAAAATTTCCATCAGCTGCTTCTTGACGAGCGTTTTCAGCATGATTCGCCCTCCAGCTCAAGGAAGACCTCCTCGAGCGAGTCGTCGCCCTTGACCTCCTCCATCGTGCCGGAGCGGATGAGCTTGCCGCCCTTGATGATGGCGACCTTGTCGCAGAGTTTTTCGGCCACCTCGAGCACATGGGTCGAGAAGAAGATCGCGCCGCCCGCGTCGCACACCTCGCGCATCATGCCCTTTAAGATATGTGAAGCCTTCGGGTCGAGGCCGACGAACGGCTCATCCATCAAAATGAGCTTCGGCTCGTGCAGCCACGCCGAAATGATGGCAAGCTTCTGCTTCATGCCGTGGGAATAGGCCGCGACGGGCTGGGCCAGGTCGCCCGTCAGCTCGAAGAGGTCCGCGTACTTGCGGATGCGCTCCTGCCGCGCGCTTTCCTCCACACCGAAGATGTCGGCGATAAAATTGAGGTACTGGATGCCCGTCATAAACTCGTAGAGGTCGGGGTTATCCGGGATGTAGGCGAGCATCTTCTTGCAGGCGATGGGATCGTCCTGAATGGAGTGCCCGCCGATCGTGATCCTGCCGGAATCGAACTGCTGGATGCCGACGACCGACTTGAGCGTCGTGGTCTTGCCCGCGCCGTTGTGGCCGATGAAGCCGTAGATCTCCCCTGGCGCGATGTGGAGCGACAGATCATCCACGGCTTTCTTTTCGCCGAAGGTCTTGGTCAGGTGTTCAATATAGAGCATAAGGTTCTCCCTCTTTTCTTCTTGCAGCCGTTTCGAATATCTTTATGATATCAAAATAATATCATGTGATTTTCAACTGTCAAGAGCCATTTTGCAAATGTCAAGTTTGCTTTACTTGTAGGATATCACTGTCGTTCCCATTTGTCAAGTCTGCTTTACATTTTATCTTTGTGATACAGCACGAGCGACACAATACCCATCACCGCCGCATACAGTACGCCGCCAACGGCCCAGATAAACCAGCTATACTGCGGCTGGCCGTTTCCCCTGGGGCCGAAGGTGTAGAAGAGGAAAATTGCCGTCACGCTCAGCCAGTAGATGAGCGACACTGTGCTCATCACGCCGCTGCGCGCCTTCTTTTTGCGCGTGTAGTCGCCCTCCTCGAGCAGCTGGTCCATCGCGCCGGTGTATGTTCCGCTCCAGACGAGCACGCCCACGCCGCAGGCGACCAGAAGCAGCAGCGCATCCACCGCCGCCGCGGCGTAAACATCCGCCGGAGCGACGCGCACGAGCAGCGCGGCGACATCGGACGACGCGAGACCGACCCCGAGCATCAGCGGCACGACAGCAAGGATGCACAGCACCACGCCGAGGATCGTACAGCGCGAGGCGGTCGGCTCATAGGCCTTGCGCCGCTCGCGCACCATGCCGCTCACGCCGTACTCGGTCTCAAACGGCTCTTTTTCAAGGAATTCAAACTCCTTCGTCTTCGCCCCGCAGGAGAGGAAGATGCCAACCGCGGCGGCGACCAGCACCAAAATGACGCTCACGCCGAGACCTGCGGCCAGATCCTCCGAAATACCGCCCAGGCCCGCGTCCGCCATGGCGGAGAGAAAAATGATCACGACCGGCGAGACGATGCACATCGCCACCGCCAGTGCGATCTTCGGCGCGCAGGCCTTGCGCAGCGCAAGGTATCGCGCCGCCTGCTCCATCGTCACTCTCCGCAGCGGCGTTTCGTCCGCCTCGGATTCGACAAACTCCTCTTCTTCGAGTTCGTCCTTCAATAAATAGTCGGTGCTCACGCCAAACAGCCGGCTCATCTGCACCACCTTGTCAAGGTCGGGCACGGACTGCGCGCCCTCCCACTTGGATACCGACTGGCGCGTCACCCCGAGCTGACTTGCCAGCTCCTCCTGCGACCAGCCCGCCTTTTTGCGCAGCGTGATGATTTTATCCGCTAAGATCATATCGTCTTCCTCCTGAATTCTAAGGCGCGGTCCCGCGCCGTCTGGATGGCGTTATCATAGCCTATTTCGCGGTTGCGGGAAAGAAAGCGCACTGTCAAATTTGTCAACCGGCAGTTGCAATCCTTGATTTTTCAAGGTTTTTTCGCCGTGCGCTCCTATTACCCTATGTATCTTCGTCATGATATCATACCGCGGCGCAGAAAAAAAGAGCGTCCCGTTCGGGACGCTCTTTTTAAGGTTTTTTCACACACTTACACGACGGCGAAGAACTTGACAAGGAACAGCGCGGAAATCACGTAGGTCAGAACGCTGACATCCTTAGCCTTGCCGGAGAGCACCTTGACAAAGGTGTAGGAGATGAGGCCCAGGCCGATGGCGTGGCCGATGGAGCCGGAGATCGGCATACCGATGAGCATGATGGACACCGGCAGCATTTGGTCCATGTCGCTGAAGTCCACATTCTTGAGGCCCTGGAGCATCAGAACGCCGACATAGATCAGCGCGGCGGAGGTCGCAGCGCCGGGGATGACGGCGGCGATGGGGGCGAGGAACATGCAGGCGAGGAACAGGATGCCCGCGGTGAGCGCGGTCAGGCCCGTGCGGCCGCCCGCTTCCACGCCGGAGGCGGACTCGATGAACGTGGTGACGGTGGAGGTACCGGTGCAGGCGCCCGCGACCGTACCGATGGCATCGGACAGCAGGGCTTCCTTCATCTGGGGCATGTTGCCGTCCTGATCGACCATGCCGGCGCGGGAGGCCGTACCGACGAGCGTGCCGATGGTATCGAACATATCGATCATGCAGAAGGTGATGACGAGCGTGATGGCGGTGAACCAGCCGATGTTCACAAAGCCCGCAAAGTCAAACTTGAAAAGCGTGGTGGAGACCATGTCGGCGAAAGGCGGGACAAAGCTCGCAGTCGCGAGGCTCGCAAACGGATTGACATGCAGGAAGATGGCGCTGCCCGCCCAGTAGATGACGGACGAGAACAGCATGCCGAGCAGCACTGCCGCCTTCACGCCCTTCTTGGCGAGGACGACCATGACGAAAACGCCGAGGAACGCGGTCACGACGGTCAGGACCATCGCATCGTAGCCCGCGCCCATGTTGCCCTTGATGATGCTGGGCGTCAGCGCGCCGAAGAAGTCACGCATCATGTAGAACGGGCCGCCGTTTTCAGAGTAGATACCGACGTTTGAGCCAAGGCCCACGTTCATCAGCATCAGGCCGATGGCGGGAGCGATGCCGTAGCGCACGCCGAGAGGAATGGCCTCCACGATCTTCTCACGCACCTTTAAGAGCGTGAGGATGAGGAACACGATACCCTCGACAAGGATGATGACGAGCGCCGCCTGGAACGCGGACTCGTACTCGCACTCGTTGATGACCGCGATGTTGGCGACGACCACCGCGAAGAAGCTGTTGAGTCCCATGCCGGGCGCCATGACGAACGGCTTGTTGGCGAAAAACGCCATGCAAATCGTGCCGATCGCCGAGGCGATGCAGGTGGCAAGGAACACACCGTTCCACAGCGGCGTACCCACTGCAAAGTTGGTCAGCAGGTTCGGGTTGAGCGCGATGATGTAGGCCATGGTCATAAACGTGGTAAGACCGGCAAGGATCTCGGTGCGTACCGTAGTACCGTTGGCCTTCAGCTTAAATAGCTTTTCCATGATTTTCTCCCTTTCTTTTTTTGTTTTTCCGCCCGCTTCCTAACAAAAAATTAGGAAGCAAAACAGATTTTCAGTCAATATTATAGACATCCCGACAAGAAATTGCAAGTGTTCTGTTTATTTTTACCACACTTTCTCACTCCGCGCCGAGAGTTCCGCCGGTTTCTGTTGTGTTTTTGTTTGCTTTGCGCTATACTATAGTTAGTAAAAATTTGCATTTTGGGAGGTGCATGCCGTGAAGCTGATGGTTTTAGACGGCAACTCCATCATCAACCGCGCCTATTACGGTGTCCGTCCGCTCACCACGCGCGACGGATTTTTCACCCACGCGATCTTCGGCTTTCTGACGATGCTCGGCCGCTTACTCGACGAGGAAAAGCCCGAGGCGCTGTGCGTCGCCTTCGACCGCCGCGAGCCGACGTTCCGCCACCTCGAGTACGAGGGCTACAAGGCCACGCGCCACGCCATGCCCGAAGAGCTCGCCATGCAGATGCCGGTGCTCAAGGACGTGCTCGACGCGATGAACATCCCCCGCTACGAGCTCGCGGGCTTTGAAGCCGACGATCTGATCGGCACGATCTCGCGCAAGTGCGAAAGCGCAGGCTGGGACTGTGTTGTCGCCACGGGAGACAAGGATTCTTTGCAGCTCGTGACCGAGCACACGACCGTCAAGCTCATTTCCACGCGCATGGGCCAGACCACGACGAAGGACATGACGCCCGAGAGCTTTCGTGAGGTCTACGGCTTTGCGCCCATCCACATTGTCGACCTCAAAGCCCTGATGGGCGACGCGAGCGACAATATCCCCGGCGTGCCGGGCGTTGGCGAAAAGACGGCGATGGCGCTCATCCAGAAATACCAGAGCATCGACGAAATTTACCGGCTGCTCCCCGATATCGAGGCCAAGCCGAACGTCATCAAAAAGCTCACCGAGGGCGAGGAGAGCGCACGCCAGAGCTTCCACCTCGCGACCATCGTGACGGACGCACCACTCGAATTTTCTCCGCAGGACAATCTGCGCAAGGCGCCGTCAGATGCGCTCTATCCGCTCTTTATGAAGCTGGAATTTACCAAGCTCATCGACAAATACGGTCTCAAGCCGCCCGCCGACATCCCCGCCGCCGAGGAGCCGGTCGACCTCACCGTGACCGCCGAGGCCGTGACTACGGTGGAAAAGGCCAAGGAATATCTCTCGCTCTTCCGCAAGGCGGAGCACGTGACGCTGCTGGCGCTGCCGGACCTTTCCGGCGTGATCGTCGACTTCGTTGCAGGTGAATCGACCGCCGTCTCTGCCGAGTTCTACTTCAGCCGCTACGAGGGCGACTGGAACGCGCTGCTGCGCGCCCTGTTCTCGGATGATATCAAGAAAGTCAGCCACAACGTCAAGGACCTCCAGCGCACGCTGCTCGAAAACGACCTTCCCATCGAAGGGTTCATTTTTGACACCGCGCTCGCAGGGTACCTGCTCGACGCGACGGCGGGCAAGTACGATATCGCGTCGCTCTTCGCCGCCTACTTCCACCAGACGCTTGCCGAGCCGAAGCACTTAGATCCAGACGCTTTCTCGATGCTCGGCGACACGGCCGAGGCCGAGACGGCGTTCCACGTCTATACCAGCGCCGTCGATGCGCTGTATGAGACCTTTGCCCCCGAACTTGAGAAGCGCGAGCTGCACGAGCTCTATTATGAGGTTGAGCTGCCCCTCTGCGCCGTACTCGCGCGCATGGAGCACGCGGGCATGCGCGTGGACGCGAACGCTCTCGCGGCCTTCGGCAGCGAGATGGAAGTGCAGCTCAAGACGCTCGAGCAGCACATCTATGAAGAGGCGGGCGGGCCGTTCAACATCAACTCCCCCAAGCAGCTCGGCGAGGTGCTCTTTGAACGCTTGCAGCTCCCGCACGGCAAAAAGACGAAGACCGGCTGGTCGACGAACGCGGACGTGCTCGAAAAACTGCGGTGGGAGAATCCCATCGTCGAAGAGGTTTTGCAGTACCGCCAGTACGCGAAATTCCGCTCGACCTACTGCGACGGTCTTTTGAAGGTCATCGCGCCTGACGGGCGCATCCACACGAGCTTCCAGATGACCGTCACGGCGACGGGCCGTTTGAGCTCGACCGAGCCGAATTTGCAGAATATCCCCACGCGCACGCAGCTCGGCAGCGAATTCCGCCGCATGTTCGTCCCAGCAAGCAGCTGCGTGCTCGTCGATGCGGACTACAGCCAAATCGAGCTGCGGCTGCTCGCGCACATCGCGGACGACGAGGCGATGAAGCAGGCGTTTCTGACCGGCGAGGACATCCACACCGTCACGGCCGCGCAGGTCTTCGGCGTGCCGACTGATCAGGTCACCAAGCAGATGCGCTCGCACGCGAAGGCCGTGAATTTCGGCATCGTATACGGCATTTCCGCCTTCTCGCTCGCGCAGGACATCGGCGTGCCGGTGTACGAGGCGAAGGAATATATCGAGACGTACTTTGAGCGCTTCCCCGGCATCCGCCGCTATATGGATGAGGTCGTCGCGCAGGCGAAGGAGCGCGGCTATGTCGAAACACTGATGCACCGCCGCCGCGCGCTGCCCGAGCTGGCGGCGAGCAACTTCAATACCCGTTCGTTCGGCGAGCGTGTCGCGCGCAACATGCCCATCCAGGGCACCGCCGCGGATGTCATCAAGCTCGCAATGGTGCGCGTCGACGAGCGGCTGCACAAGGAAAACTTAAAGGCAAAGCTCATTTTGCAGGTGCACGACGAACTCATCGTCGAGTGCCCGGAGGAAGAAAAGGAGACGGTCGCACGGCTCCTCACCGAGGAGATGGAGGGCGCAGTGCACCTCTCCGTTCCCCTGACCGCCGAGGCCCACTGGGGCATAAACTGGCTGGAAGCCAAATGACCGGAGGAAACCAATGGAACAGTTAAAGAAAAAAGTCCGCATCGTGCCGATGACGAACGAATATTTGAATGACGTTGCCGAGCTTGAGCGCACATGCTTCTCGAACCCCTGGTCGCGCAACATGCTCGCAGAGGAGCTTGAAAACGCGTGCTCGGCCTTCTTAGTCGCGCTGGATGCAGAAAACGGCAGCGTCGTCGGCTACGCGGGGCTGCTCGCCGTCGCGGACGAGGGCTGCATCACCAAGATGGCCGTCCGCCCCGACTGCCGCCGCGGCGGTGTGGCGGGGCAGCTTCTCGACGTGTTTATCCGCTTCGCCGAGGGCAGCGGCCTTGCGTTCTTGACGCTTGAGGTGCGTGAGAGCAACTATGCCGCCATCGCGCTGTACGGCAGCCGC
>ULSN01041971.1_pt1 | contig 10734 bp, 11 predicted proteins | sample 1956771 | NCBI WGS metagenome assembly ULSN01 (sample SAMEA4835709, study PRJEB28245) | human gut metagenome | biome: gut microbiome; material: fecal sample | place: Denmark | collected 2008
AACTAACATAACCTATGAAGGGACTTTTTCAGTGCCCTCCCTGGGTAACACCCTGGGTAAACTAGAGCGCAAACAAATCGCCCTGTAGGGGCAAAAGCTTTAAATACGATGCTTTTGCTCTTACAGGGCATTTTTTATTAAAATTCCTCCTTCACATCAAAGCAAGGGCAAGCCTTGTTTGAGAACTCATTATCTCCATGAACCGTTGCCTCGGGATATTCCTCCTTCAGCTGCTCTATCAGCGCTTTCAGCGCCGCCTTCTGCTCTGGGGTTCGGGTATCCTTCGGCTTGCCATCCTGGGATAGGCCGCCGATGTAGCATATTCCTATGCTCACGGTGTTGTGACCCTTGCAGTGGGCACCCACTTCTTCTACTGATCTGCCCACGTGGATGCTTCCGTCACGGTAAATCACGAAATGATAACCGATGCAGAAAAAACCACGCTCACGATGCCAACGGTCGATGTCGGCTACGGTGTAGTCGCAACCTTCTCGGGTCGCGCTACAATGAATGATGATTTCCTTGATCTTGCGCATCATATATACAATAAAAAAATGATTTTACGAAAACAAAAACTAAACCTCTGTGGGGATTTCATCAGTCCCCAAATCGATGATACTCAAACTGACACCCTCATAAGTTTTTACCCCCTTCTTCAGTCTCTCATAAAGACGGTCGAAGTGTTCACGGGAATGAATCACGAGTCCGGTAGCCACTGCCTTGCCCAGGATGATGCAGCCCTTTTTCAAAGTCAGCGGACCATTGCCAGGCATGAGATAAGGAGAACGGGAAACGTCTGTCGGAATATGTGATCCCTTCTTCAGAATGATCGGCATTTTCTTGCTCAGCTGACTTTTCTTTCCGCTCTTCTTTTTATCCTTGTTCATAACGACGGATAGCAGGGCTATCTTATACTCACCAGCAGGCAACAAACGCTCAGGATGCTCTAGAGTGTTACAAACCTTTACACCCTTTATTACTAATGTACCATCTACCCCCCAACGGGAAAAACGACGGCGATAAATGATGATATTCATAGAAACTGATTATTTTAAATTGATTTCGATGATAGGGTCATCAAGGATTTCATTTGACTGAAAATCCTTAATGACCGAAAATGACCGTGACCGTTAATGACCGGATTTAGATGCTTGGCGAAACCTTCTGGTAGCGCATATCAGGCAGAACACCTATCAATCCCTGCCGTTTCCAGTTTTTCAGCATCTGTCTTACCACCTCACGAGTTACGTTAGCTCCCTTCACGGCGATGCTTTGCTGCAAAGCCTGTTCAAAGGAGAAGGTAACATCCAGGCGCTCGAAGATGGAATCATTTCTGCCACGGCGGGTGCGGTCGTAAGCCGACTGACCGCAATAGCTCTTCGATGAAAAAGCATCCTCAATGCGGCTACGGAAGAAATAGAGTGCATTATCCAACTGATAATCAGCGAGAATGTTGAAGGCTGCAAGCATGGTAGGAGTCTGCGTCTTGACGATCATTTCCTTCCATAACAGCGGATTCTGCTTCAGCAGCTTCTCTGCCCCCTGAAAACCATGCTTCTGAATGAGAGCTTCAGCCACCTTGCAGAGCATGATGCAGGTCATCATTCTCATCGTGGTAGGACAGATACGGAAACGCTGACGGGCTTTCACCTTGTCATCATTCTTCATAGTCTCCAGTCGTATCTGCTCCAGCCAACCCCTACCCTTGGCTTCCAGTTTCGGCAGTTCCACCTCACCCTCCATCAGAGGCAACAGATGAGCAATCTGATGAATATGCTCGCATTGAGAATCTGTAAGCACAAAAAGATTATCCGTAAGAGGAGTGAAGGTATTATCCGGGGTGCGAGCCACTACGATACGGCTCTGAAAGCCATCCGTATAATTGTTTACCACACGGTAAAGCGCATCAGGGGTTCCACACATTACCACATTCCATAACAGTCTGTCTATGTGTACATTCACGGCTTCTGCACTTCTTGCCTCACGCTCGTAGCTCGTACCATCATACGCCTGTCTGAGCATTACAGAAAAATCACTCATCGCTGATTTCCATTTCTGCGCCACGGTGTCAGCTTCCGGGGTAAACGAGAAGGCGTGCTTGCCTTCGGTATTAGCCAGACGCTCGGCTAGGTTAGCCACGGTGTTGTTCAGCGTCAGACATCTTACGGGCAGTTTCGGCTCTTCCGGCTGCTCCTTCTTGTTCTTAGCTGCACGCTTCTTGGCTCGCCATTCGTCCTCCTGCTGCTGATACATTTTGTCCATCTGTTTCACTTCCGAAGTCCATGCATCAACCACGGGGTCGATACTTCCCTTACCAGAGGCGAAATCTCCGGCGATGTAGGAGATGAGGTTCAACGAGTTCATCTTACCGTGCACAGCCACCTTTACTCCTGTAGCCAACATTCCGATGGCTGGACAGATGGCGGTAATTACGGGCATTGCCAGGGGTGGTCCTACGGCGTTGATAGAATCACGCACACCTTGCGGCATCTTAGGCAAAGCATTGAAATAGAACATTTCGTCCTTGGCATTAGCCTCGTCCAGCGCATTCACCAAAGCCTCGCTTTCGGCATCAGCAGTAGCATTCGAAGCACCCAGTTTAAGCTTTTCCTGTCGCAGAGCGGCAAGCACATCTTTCAGTCGCTTAGGCATTTGCGTGATTTTCTCGTTCAGCGCCGAGTTGATGCAAGCCATCTTCTCTTGCTCAGGAAAACCATCGTAGCAAGGGATGATCTGAGCCATCAGGCTGCGGTCGAAGCCACAGATGTGGCGCAGGTTCACGGCAAGCTCGAAGGTCAAAGTGTTGCGGTTGGAGCGAACTGGCTCGTGCCCGTCATTATACATCTGCCACCACTTCGAGATGATTTCAGAATACGGGATTCCGAGGTAATCCTTACTGGATGATGAAGAAGATGAAGGAGAAGGTGAAGTGGAAGGCGAAGTGATTGATGAAGCAGAGGATGAAGCCGAAGCAGGCTGAGCCCGATTCTTAGAAGAATTCTGAGGATTCTGAGAGGATTGAACCTTTTGAGGATTCTGCTGATTTCCCTGGTTCTTCGGACTCTGATTATTCTGATTCCCAAGATTTTTCTGAGAATCCAAAGCCTTCTCTTCCTCATTCTCCAACCAAGGCTTATAATGCTTGTTCGCCTTGTGCGCCCCCGGAGGAAGTTCCTCCTGCCCATATTTCTCTCGCTCTTCGAGCACCTTGCCTTCAGCAGCCACGGCAGCCTCCTCATAATCATCCTTGAAGAGATCAGGCGAAAGATAAAGCAAGTCTTCTGCATCAGCCGAAGTCGTGAAATAAACACGATTGATATCGTGAGCCGAAGTATCCATCTCGCACTCCAGCATCTTGGCGATTCTAACCTGGTTCTCCAAGATTGTCTTGCCCATCTCTCGCTTGCAAACCGCATGACCGCCTTGTCTAGCGCTGCGTTCCAGCATCAACAGACCGTATTTCTCAGGCTCCTGCAGCATCAGCTTAGCCGCCTTCTCAAAGTCCTGCTTATCATCCAGATCGAAACCGAAAGCCCGGCTTGGCAGCTTCATCCCCTTCACTACCTCTTGCGGATAATGTCCGGAATAATTAAACTGCACCAGTCTTCGCTTCGCCCCATCATTACCTTCGCGAGCCAGTCGCAGATTAGCCTTCTGCTCATAGCTTCCACGAATCAACTTGTATTCCTCTTCCGAGGTGATGGAGCGGGCAACCTTGTGCCCGTTCTCCACCCTTATCAAATAACAGCTCATTTATGTTTTTCTACTTATCAATATTAAGTTGAACATCCATATTTCTATCGCTTCAACTGATATTGCACCAAGGCATCTGCAGCCTCTTCCGCCTCCTTTACCAGCGTGCTGCCGATATTGATTCCCTCATCACAGAACACCTTCAGAGTGAGCTGGATAGCTCCATCCTTGGTCTTGCTCAATCGCCCATGCGCCAGCTTTCTAATCAGTACTGACTGGGAGCGGATTCGAGGTTTACTCACGAAATCGAAAGTACCATCCGTCAACTGCTGGGCAACGCCCTGCGAACGGAATCCCTGCACCTTCTCTCCCCCTCCATGCTCACTAGGCGCAAAGAGGAAACACTTGCTTTCATCATAGAAAGCCATACCACCCAGCTGCACATGCTGGCAGCCATTATTATTCACCTGCTGGTTATTCACCTGCTTATTCTGTCCTTTATTCATAAAATCTTCAATTAAAATAAGGATGAACGAAAGAAGTGTCGTAAGTTTCAGTTTGCGCAATTATCTCCGGAGACATTTCTTACTCCACCTATTTCAATTCAAGATTATACACTTGCCTTGCCTATCAAGCCTCAGCTTTACTTGCCCAGCTTTTCAATATCCGTAACGAGGATATCCTGATAAACCTGCCCATTATACTCACGAGCCGTGAATCTGAGCGTAACTGCAACCAGTGCTCCCGGAGCAAACTTACACTGCGCCATATTGCCGAGCATTGCCGCAGCATATTGGTTCTCGTACTTGCCGCCCATCTCCTGCAACACGATGTTGCACTTCATCATCTGGCCGCTCTCGCTCTTCTGGCTCTGCACGGCGAAAGCCTCGCCCTGCTGCACCACTCTCATAATCTTACTGTTCATAATAAAACAACTGCAAGACCTAGCCTTCCTTTCAAGGCTGATTAGTTCCAACTCCGATCTTGCTGAAAGCTGGTGCAAAGATAGCAAGTCTTTCCATGCACCGGAATACTTGGTGAAAGGATGCCCCTTCATCTTTTCACCACTTTTCTTTTCGAGCCTGTTTCCTGGCTGTTTTCTGCCTGCTTTCGGCCTTTCATCCCAAGCCTATTTCAACTCTGCTTCAAGGATGTTTTTCATCACGAGGAGCAGGCTGCCGGCTCCGACGCCCCCATTGGCCATTCGTCTGTCATATTCCTTATTCATCAAATCGAAGAAAAGTTTCAGATAGAATCGTTCCGTTGCTTTCTTCAGTTCCTTCCCGTCTCTGATACTTCTCAGAGTAGGAAAGTTTACGCCCTCATTGAGCTTCACCAGCTGGCTATGCGTATAGCCCAGTTCCACTACGGCAGCATAGGCAATGCCCAGCGCCGTTTTCTCATGCTTCTTATTATTTGCCATGATTCCTGATCGGTTTGCGAGAGAAGCCGTGGATCACCGATGGCCATCTTCAATCACATTGTGAGGTTCCTCGCCTCCGCTCAGGTTGATACTATTAATAGGTACTATAAGAATAGATACCATTAAAATGAAAACACTCGGAAATGAGAGTTTGAATCTCAAATCCGAGTGCAAAGATATGGATATTAGTTTGTAGATAAAAATACAGAATCAAGATATAAGAAGGCTAATTATTATCAGCAACTTATCCACTGATAATCAGACAGAAAGAGGGCGCTGACAGAAAATATTCTATCAACGCCCTCTTTATCTTTTTCTGCAACAGATAGTTCTTATCTGATTGCGGACAAAATGGATTGCTTAATTTTAGCATGCATTTCCTTAGTCAGAGAAGTATTGCTTGATCCAAAATCTGCATGATTGGCAATATAGGCTCTTACATTCACCCCAATTGCATTGCTGATTGTCTGGATACTTCCCTCCAGCACAACATTCTCTCCGTAAGGTATAGTATGCAGTATGCCCAGCACATTTGCTACCAGTTTCAGATTATAGCCCCATTTATTTCCTCGTGGTTGTTTCTCGTTTAACAAGAGTGGTATTTCTTGCTCAGCGCAGATATTCCTCCAAATGTTACGGTAAACGTCCCAGTCTATCTTTAGAAAAGGTCTGATACCCAATGTAAGATTTCCTATTTCATTCACCCATTTCTCCACTTGGGCTTTAGCCTCCTCATCCATCAATTCCAGGGGAGTCTTAACGTTCATATAGTTAGTAACAGGTAAAACTATCTTGTTTCCTTCGTTATCGTAACGATGACTTTTGAATGCACTTATTAATTTTTCAGAGAAAGGCTTAATATCACGATTCATCAGAAGACGAGCCAGGACTTTACATACGGCCCGGTTAGGATTACGATCGGCAGCATCATCTTCTTCATCAGGAACAGCATCACACATTTGGGTAAAGAGTACCGTAAGGATGGTGGCAACGGTGTACTTCGACTGATGCCGCTTCATGAGATCTCCATACAGAAACTCAACATCATTATCACGATGATCCTTGATTTCCGACAGTCTCTGGCGAACCATTTCTGTTTCGCTCCACACTTCCACAGCATTCAACCCATGCAACTGCTGCTCTAGAATACAGAGAAGCCTTGTCCAGGTGCGAAACAAATCATCACCCCGATAACGCCTACGTAGAATTTCCAGTTTCTGTTCTGAAAAACGTTCAAATGGTTCCATCTATTTACCAGCTTAATGGGAGAATACATTTGGAATATTCTTCATGAACAACTTCACCTGATCCATGGCAGATTTATCCATACCGGGAAGCGTCTGAGTACCATCTACCAATTGATTGAACACCTCAGAATCAAGCTCCTGCACCACGAATTGGTCTTTGCCGCAGAATAAAGCCTTGCGTTTATTGCCTTTAGGAAACATTTCAATAAATACGCCAGCCCCAGATGCCCCCTCTATAAGCGCCGTTTGACGTTTATTATCGGGATCAATTGATACCGTGCCACCCTCGTTTGCACCGAACGAAAAATCAAGATCACTATCCCAATCCTCGCGAACCGTTGTAAGGTATTTATCCATAGCCTTGGTAAGTCGGTCGAGGTTGAGATGAGGAAAATGAAATTTCACCTTACAGAAACCTTCAGGATGATCATGCACCGTAGTCCAGAAAGCGTTTGTAGAATAAACTGCAGAAAGCTTCACCTTCAGCAGCTTATCTTTCAAGTACTTGCAGATGGAAGCTTCAAGGATGTTGGCCACGGTTTTCGTATGGCTGAAAGCCTTTGACTTGCGCTCTATGGCGATACGCTGGATACCTGGGCGATTGTCAATGATGACCAGACAGTTTCTATAATCAGCATACTTTTTCGACATCAGACGCTCGTCGGTGATGGTCACATCAGTAACATTTGCCACACGCATCACATAGACGTTATCTTGAGGTTTCACTATCTGCTTGTGCCAGAAAAGCTTCTTTCTGGCATTTTCAAACTGAAATGGTTTCTCAAAATCAGCCAGCAAAAGCTCTTCAAGCAATTGCTGGCGTTTTTCAAACGATTCTTTTACATCCACATTTACCCAGCCGGGAAACTCAAGCTGATATTCAGGGTTAGGTTCTATAATGCGTAAGAAATTGTAGTTGTAAATTACAAAACTAGACATAGATTTTAAATATTTCTTTTATATTGATATATAAGTTTGCTAACGGTAGTGTCCGTAAAAGACCTAGCCGAGATAGGCTATTCTATACTCCCTGCCTGATTTCTCCTGCAATCTCTTTTACTTTAGCTTGAATGAGTTCACTTCCTTCAAAATTCCCCTCATCCAAAACTTCTCCCAGAGCCTTGAGCATGCGAATGTAAAAGCCTTTATCACCGGTAAGATGCAACCAAAAATCTGCTCCACACCATACTCGATATTGTGCATCCAGAGTCATTAAGGGCATGGACATATACTCATACTTGCCAAACAAAACTCCTACTACGATATCATCAAACTGAACATCCAGATCTGGCTGGGTCATAATGTACTTAAACTGTTTGAGGGTTGGGATAATATCATCGTCGTCATCCGAGGTGCCTGGTCCTGCCATACACTGACAGTATTTATGGCGACCATCAATAGCATCAATAAATTCAAAATCAATACCATCAAAGCGTGACGCTCCTAATGTAAAATCCTGAAGCAGGGAAACCAGTGTCTGAATTTTATTATCGGCAGAGAAATTAAACACTCTATCGAAAACTTCTGGATAGACTATAGCCTTGGCTAATTCCACGAACTGAGAGTCTTTCTTAGTCGAGGTAGAAAGATAATTGATGAAATAAGGATCAAAATCCAAACTATCCAGAGGAAGATCACTCAGACAATCAAAATAGCTAAGTTTGATAATAGAGCGGAAATATTGCTTTCCACTCTCTATAATGGCTTGTTTTTGCTGTTCTGTCATCTCTGTATATTTTAATATGTTTTATTTTTCTGCGCACTATGCACTGAATTCGCCCCAAAGTTACAAAATAATTGCGAAAAAAAAGACATTATCATATAGATTAACACAAAAAAACGAGAAATACATTCAAAGCCACGAAAATAAAGGGAATTTTTATCGCTTTTCAAAGGCTCAAAAACATCGATTATTATACACTACACAATAGTCGTATCTCTTACTCATTTTCTGCACTTTACAAAATATTCTTATCTTATCTTTGTTATGAAAGATTGCATTATCTGCACGAAAGACGACAAGAGAGAAAGAAATTTGTTTTTCGCTAAATTATTAGCTGATATGACTCTGAGAGCATTAAAAAATGCCTTAGATGGCATTTTTCAAACCCTCAGAAGGACAAAACAAAGATGTGAAAGGCGAAATAGAAAAGAAGAAATTAAGGTAACAAGCAAACATTTTAACGGATTAGGTTAGCTTTTCAGATATGTAAGAACACGTTTTCTCTAAAAAGAAAGGCTAAGAACCAGGGGATATTCTCATACTCCACATTGCAGAATACAATTCGTACAGCAATTCATATCAAGTTATATATCAACCTTTTACACCTTATTAACAAAAGTAAAAGATTCACTTATTCCGCATCCCAAAATCCGGTCATTAACGACCGGTCATTATCGGTCATTAAGGTTTTCGGGGCGGCGAAAAGGGTCTATAGTATAATATTAAAATATTTAATATTATACTATAGGGGTAAATGACCGGAAGTGATTTTTCTTAATGACCGATAATGACCGGGCATTAATGACCAGATGGCTTTATTTTGTCCTCGCCCAACCTCCCGCTTCCTTATCCCCCCGTTTTCACAACTCACGGGAAAAGTGAAATCAAGTGACGGGAAAACTATTGCTTCCTCGGACTAAATTTCGTACCTTTGCACCAGCAATCGAAGGAACAGCCTATTGTGCCGAAAACCGGTCATCTATTAAGACCGGGGCTGGGCTTAAGTGATGGCTGGCGCCGGCCATCTATTAAGACCAGAAATCGGGGCAGAAACGGGCTTTCCGGGTAGTTGTGATTTACAAGAACTCTTAAAACGAAACAGAGTATGATTAACTACAGCATCGTAATGCGCAGCGTGAACGCAAACCTCCTTGAGATCAACCAGGCAAAGTCACGTATCAACCAGGCTAAGAAGGACGGCAAGGAGCCGGACAAGAAGGACACCGACCTGGTGAAGACCGAGAAGCAGAATGCGTTCGCCATCTCGCAGTACACCGATGTGATGACCATCGAGAAGTTTGCCAAGCACATCACTTCTCACGGCAGTGTATATTCAAGAGCCGACATCAGCGCCATCCTCTACATGGCAGTAGATTGCATGAGAGAGATGCTGCTCGAGGGCAAGAAAATCCGTCTGGGCGATCTGGGCGACTTCTCTCTCCTGCTCGCCTCCAAGGGTGCAGAGACTGCCGACAAGTTTACGGCGCAGAACATCACCAAGGTGAAGGTTCAGTGGGAGCCAGGTCAGCAGTTCAAGAACCTGCTCGACGACGCAGAATTCAACCTCGTGGCTAGCCGCAGCGCTCAGGCAGCCGTGATCAAGGCGATCAAGGAGGGCAAGACCAACGTGGACCTCAACGCTCCTATCAATCCTGATGGCGGTGGCGATGGTGACGGAACCACTGGCGGTGGAACCCAGGGCGGAGGCAATACTGGCGGCAGTGGAACTACCGGAACAGAAGGCAGCGGAACGCAGGGAGCTGGCGGTAGCGGAACCACCGGTGACCAGGGAACCAGCGGCGGCAATACCGGCAGTGAAGACGGTAGTGGCGACTTTGTAGATCTTTAAAAAGTAGAAGTCTATGAAGAAGGATACCTGGAAAATGGTGATTCAGATTGCTATCAGCATTCTCACTGCAATAGCCACTTCGCTCGGTGTTTCCAGCTGCATGTAAGCAGCAGGAAAGCAGAAAGTAAGATGCAGGAAAGCAGAATGAAATCTGCATGTGATTAGTTTTTGAGATGATTTTATCTATTACAACCGCTCCTCCTATATATATATATATATAAATAGGTGGAGCGGTTTATTTATTTCCGCAGGTGTCATTAAGGGTCAGTGTCATTAAGGGTCATTAAGCTTTTCCGGTCATTAAGGTCACGGTCATTAAGGTCATTAAGGATTTCGGGGGTTCAAAATGTCCCTCAAATGTCACCCAAGGTTTCAATTAAGAAATTGCTAAATGAAAACGGTTTTGAAAACAGACAAGAATTATGCTAACAATCTGAAACACATACGAATAAAAAAATAACCCTATCAATATCGCTTGCAATTCTGTTTGCAGTTCCGTTTGCTGTTTCATTTTAAAAACAAAATCTGCAAACAGAAAAATACAACTGTCAGAGATAAATGTCCCTCAAGATGTCCCTCAAGATGTCCCTCAAGGTGTCCCCCAATAACACGTTTTAGACAGATATGACCAACATACAATGATTTTAATTCAATTGCGTCCGCAGTGCGGACGTAATTGTCTGCCAGGCTTCCTAAACCTTTTCTTGGCTCAGGGGAGATTCTACTTCTTTTATAGTTATTGCTCCTATCGTATCATAGGTTGCTATCTTCAGAAGAAGTCCAAAGAAATCCTTCTCAT
>ULSN01002247.1_pt1 | contig 10677 bp, 6 predicted proteins | sample 1956771 | NCBI WGS metagenome assembly ULSN01 (sample SAMEA4835709, study PRJEB28245) | human gut metagenome | biome: gut microbiome; material: fecal sample | place: Denmark | collected 2008
TTGAGCTATATCAATATTCTGTAGCATTACATGTGTATTTTTTTTCTAATTTAATGTCACATTTGCCACGCTCGTCTTAACTCTTTGATTATAAGCGAATAACGGGTGGTAATAAGGGGTGTTTTTATTGTCACTTTATTGCCACCTATTACCACTTTTGGCATAAAATCAGCAAAATATAGGTGTTTTTGTGAGATTTTTGGGCGAAAACTAAGAAGATATTTAGCAAAAACACTGCTTTTTCGGTTCAATACGATGCTTTTTCAATCGTTTTTTGCAATTTTACTTGGCAACAAAGGAAGAAAAATACGTTCCGATGCAGTAAAAAATACGTCCCGACGTAGTATTTGCTACGTCCCGACGCAGCAAAAGATACGTCCGGACGTAGTAAAAGATACGTCGCGACGTAATTTCAGAAGCGTTCTGGTAGCCGTCTGGAAACTTTTTTGTATAGGAAATGAAAATGGAGAAACTTTATGTCACACCCTCTATCTGACAATTCACCTATTTCAAACTTTTTCTCCGAATAAATCATCCAATCCTACTTCGCTCTGAATCATGCCTTCCTGAGCATTCTTTTTTATTCCTGCAGCTGTAACGAAAGTTAGATGCAGAGCCTTGCTGGTATTTGATGCTTGTCGGAAGATTTCTCTTCTGTCCAGCAGTTTTTGCAGATAAGCAGGGGTGATGTCGTAAGCTTTGAGAGAATACTTCATTTCGCAGAGATTGATAATCTGGTCTCTGCGGTCTAATATAAGGTCAATCTGTGCACCTTCAATTCCTTTTTCCTTGTTGGCTTTCTGTTGCCAGGAATATACATTCGTCTGTACTCCCAAGATACCTAGCTTCTTCTTGATTTGCGAGATATGGTGCAGGCAGAGCTGCTCGAAGGCATAACCGCTCCAGGCACGATGGGATGGAGAGTCTATCATGTTGCTCCAAAGATGTTCGTCGGTCTCCTCTTTACCTCTGATATAATGTAAATAGAATAAGGTGTAGAGGTCGGTCAACTGATACATGGCACCGTTCGACTTGTTCCCGAAAGAGTTATATTTCCTGATGAAGTCGCAACTGATGAGGTCATTGAATGCCTCAGACAGTTTTCCGCCCGATGTGAGATGCAACGCTTTCATTACATCTTCTCTTGTCATACCCATCTTTTTCTTGGCAAGAAGTTCCACAATTCTGCGGTAAAGTATGGAATCCTTGAAGAGTGAGCGGAACAGGAACTCGTATTCATTGGAGAGTTCTGCGCCTTCTGCGAAAAAAAGCATGTCAATATTTTGAGGCAAGCTATATTGCTTGTCTATCATATTGAGGTAAAATGGCGTGCCTCCCATAATCATGTAGCATTCTGCTATCTGATGGCGTGTCCATACAATACCTTTTGATTGTAAGAAAAGCTCTGTCTCGTTAAGGTCGAAAGGGGCGAGGTAAATCTTTCTGGTCACACGATTATGCAAGCCGCCTTTGTCGCCCAGAAGTTTGTTGGTCATCCAGGTAGTAGCAGAACCGCAGACGATGAACTTGATGTTAGGCTGGTCTGAAGCCCATCCGTTCCAAAACAGATCTAAGGCACGGATGAAATTAGACTTCGGTGTATCCAGCCATGGCAGTTCGTCTATGAAGATGATGATTTGCTCTCTTTCTTCCAATAGGGTAGAGAGATAGGCACGCAGTTGAGAGAAAGCCTCGAACCAGTTTTTGGGTTTTGCCTGTTTCTTTCCGGAATACAATGCCAACTGCTCGCTGAAGTAAGCGAGCATCTCGTTCTTGGAGCATTGGTACACCCCCGTCATATAGAAACTAAACTTCTCGCCCAATAATTGTTTGACGAGATATGTCTTGCCGATTCGTCTTCTGCCATAGATGGCGATGAATTCTGGCTTGTTGGAACTGATGCAATTCTCGATTAGCTCAATTTCCCGTTTTCTTCCAATGATATTTTGCAGCATATCTTCATTTCTTTAATCTGGCGCAAAGATAATGTAAAATAATGGAAAAACGATGGAAAATACCAGAAAAGTGCCGATAGTGGTGCCAAAAGTTGCTTTTTTAGGTACTTTTGGCACCACTATCGAGCTTTTTGTAAATGAAACTTACTTTTATGCGTTATCTAGCCTCCGATACAATATGCCATAGAATTTCAGCGTAGAAACACCTGAAGGTACTGAAATATGTAAAATAAGGCGATGGCTTTTATAAAAACGGCTGCATAGAAACAAAAAAAAGGTGTGTATTGAACTTGTTTTTGCAAACTGTAATCGGAAGTGACAAAAATTCAACAATTAACTAAATTTATGAGCAAATATGCTAAAAAACATAGATATTCTGTGTTAAATATTTAATTTTTAAACGATTATCTTGGGTAAATAAGAAAATATTCGTAATTTTGCACCGATTTAAGTTAAATAGGTATTTCCATGCATGCATTTTAGTGAAAGAATGTATAAATGGAGGGGCGAAGTGTCGCCCTGAGTGCTTTCGGCTTTTACCAAACGAGAAAAAAATGAGAAAAAAATAATAATTATTAATTAATAAACTTGAAACAAAACAAGGATGAGAAGATTAACTCTTTTACTTGTCTCACTTGTATTGTTGTCTATCCAATCGGTCTTGGCGCAGAGCTTCAGCGTCAAGGGTACAGTCGTGTCTGCTGAAGACAACGAACCGATGATTGGTGTGACCATTATGCAAGAGGGAACATCAAATGGTGTGGTGACCGATATTGACGGTAACTATACCATCGAAATTAAGGGTGCTTCGAAGGCTACGCTTGCCTACTCGTATGTGGGATGCGTTACGCAGAAGCATGTTGTGAAAGCGCAGACAAATACGCTCAACATCACCCTTGCTTCGGATTCCAAGATGATGGACGAAGTGGTTGTGGTGGCGTATGGTGTGAGAAAGAAGGGAACCATTGCGGGTTCCGTGTCTGCCGTAAAGTCTGAAAAGATAGAAAATGTGCCAGCGGCAAGCTTCGACCAAGCTTTGCAGGGACAGAGTACTGGTTTGCAGGTCATCTCTTCTTCAGGTGAACCTAGCAAGGCGGCTACTTTCCAGATCCGTGGTACCAACTCTATCAACTCCGGTAAGTCGCCACTCTTTATCCTCGACGGCGTGCCTATCTCAAGTTCAGATTTCAATACCTTGAGTCCTAACGACATCGAAAGTATCTCTGTATTGAAAGATGCCTCTTCTACCTCTATCTATGGTGCACGTGCTGCCAACGGTGTGGTTGTAATCACTTCCAAGCGAGGCTTGGCAATGGACAAGGCGAAGATTACGCTCCGTGCACAGTATGGTTTCTCTGAGTTGGCACAGACCAACTGGAAGATGATGAATACCGATGAGCGTATTCAGTTTGAGAAAGAAGTAGGTCTGGATACAGGTAAGGATTACAATCTCCTTTCAAGAGTAAACGTAAACTGGCTGGACGAGGTATTCAACGACCGCGCTCCGCTGCAGAGCTACGAACTCTCTATCAACCGTGCTACCGACCGTTTGAACTACTATGTTTCTGGTGGTTTCTACGATCAGGACGGTATCGCACAGAATTCAACCTTCCGCCGTTACAACATCCGCACCAATGCTGATGTAAAGGCTGGCAAGTGGTTGAAGGTAGGTACCAACACCATGGCTGCCTACGAGGAGGCTCAGCAGGCTGACGACGGCAGTTATACAACCGTTACTCCTATTTCTGCTTGTCGATTCATGTTGCCTTACTGGAATCCATACGCAAAGGATGGCAGTCTGGCTTCACTTTCTGCAGGCAACTGGGCAGGAACCAGCGAGAACCCTATCGTTTACATGGGCTTGAATCCTATCAAGAACAAGAAATATAAGGTGCTCTCTACCATGTATGCTGAAATCTATCCGATAGAGAACCTGACTATCCGTACTCAGTTTGGTGCCGATTTCACCCATTCTACAGCGTTCCTCCAGTCGTTCCCAAGTCTCTCTTCAAACAACGGACAGGGTACAGCGGCACGCCAGAGCAGCGACGCCATCAACCTGACAGAGACCACTACGGCTAACTACCGTTTCACCCTGAACGATATCCATTCGTTCAACGTGATGCTGGGTCAGGAGGCTGTGAATTTCCACTCAGAGGGTTTCCAGGTATATTCAAAGGGTCAGACCAGCGATCTCCTGACCAACGTATCATCAGGTACACGTGCCAGCCGCTGGGCAGATTCATCATCTGACTACTCTTACCTGTCATTCTTCATGCGTGGCGAGTATAACTATAAGGAGCTCTACTATGCCGACTTCTCTCTGCGTACCGATGCTTCTTCACGTTTCGGTAAGGATCATCGCTGGGGTACATTCTGGTCACTCGGTTTCATGTACAACGTGAAGTCAACCGACTGGCTGAAGGATATGAAGTGGCTCAGCACAGCCCAGATTGCCGTAAGTACCGGTACATCGGGTAACTCTGAGATTCCTAACTATTATCATCTGGCTCTGGTATCGGGTGGTGCCAACTATGATAATACTGCCGGTTTCTATCCATCACAGAGTGGTAATGAGGAATTGGGTTGGGAGTCAACCTGGGCTAACAACTTCGCCCTCCGTCTTGGTTTCCTCGACAGAATCAACTTCAGTTTCGAGGCTTACTACAAGCGTACCTCTAACATGTTGATGCGCGTACCTGAGTCTTACACCGTAACCGGCGAGGGTTATCGCTGGAAGAACGTAGGTGTGATGGCTAACAAGGGTATCGAGTTGAGTGCTGACGGTGATGTAATCCGCACCCGCGACTTCACCTGGAATGTAAGTGCCAACGTATCTTACAACCAGAACCGATTGAAGGAACTCTATAACGGTGTAACCGAGTATGTAAACTCAACCACCGGTTTGAAGTATGTAGTAGGTCACTCAGTAAGTGAGTTCTTCCAGAACCGTTATGCCGGTGTGAACCCAGCAAATGGTGAACAGCTCTGGTATGACAAGGACGGCAACGTAACCAACGAGTTCCGCGAGAGCGACAAGGTGATGACAGGCAAGACCTATGATGCACCTTGGATGGGTGGTTTCGGTACAAGCTTCCGTTGGAAAGGCTTGCAGCTTTCTGCCCAGTTCAGCTGGATCGGTACACGCTACGTGATTAACAATGACCGTTACTTCGAGGAGAGTGGTGTAACCTTCGGTACAGCTTACAACCAGTCAAACCGTCTGTTGTACGACCGCTGGAAGCAGCCAGGCGATATTACCGACATCCCACGTTGGGGCGAGGTAACCCAGCTCGACGACCGCTTCTTGGAGAATGCATCGTTCCTCCGTCTGAAGAATCTCAGTCTGTCCTATTCATTGCCACAGAGCTTGTTGCGCAAGACCAACTTCTTCTCTATGGTCAGAATCTACGGTCAGGCACAGAACCTCTTCACCGTAACCGGTTTCAACGGTCTGGATCCTGAGGTTTCATCCAATATTTACCAGGCACAGTATCCGGCATCACGCCAGTTTACTCTAGGTGTTGAATTGCAATTCTAACCAAGAAAGGAGAAAAAGAAATGAATATCAAAAATATAAAGACATACATCCTGTCGGGAATCCTAGCCCTCTCGATGTCTTCCTGTCTTGATAAGTATCCTGAGGATTCTATCCGCATGGATCAGGCTATCAACACGGTGGATGACATGGACAAGCTGGTGTACGGTATCTACGACAGTTTCAAGAGCAGCGCCCTCTATTCGGGCAATCTGACAATCCTGCCAGATTTGCAGGCAGACTTCGTGTACTGCGTGAAGGGCTACTCTAATGCCTATGGCGATATCTACCGTTGGAAGGACATCAAGGCTACCAACACCGATATTGAGTCGGTATATGCCGGGCTTTATGGTGTTATCAACACTGCCAACTTCCTGCTCGACAACGTAGATAAGGTGAAGGCAAACACCAACAATGATAAGGAACTCGACAAGTTGGAGCAGTGTGAGGGCGAGGCTTACTTCGCACGTGCGCTGGCTTACTCAGAGTTGATCAAGTGCTTCTGCAAGGCTTACGACAGCGATGAGCAGGCTGCGAAGGAACTCGGCGTGGTACTCACAGAGCACTATTATGGAAATGAGCCACAGAAGAGAGCCACTCTGAAGGAATCATACGATTTCGTATTGAGAGACCTTGACAAGGCTGCTGAATATCTGAAGGTAGATGAAGACTTCACAGGTACTCTCTATGACGAGATTTACTTCAATGAGTATACCTGTCATGCCTTGCGTGCGCGCGTATCCTTATATATGCATCGCTGGGATGATGCCATCAAGTATGCATCTAAGGTAATCGATAGTAAGTATTACGTGCTGGCAAGCTGCACACAGAAGATAGGCAACACCAGTTATTATCAGTATCAATGGACTGCAGGTAAATCTACAGAAGGAATCTGGAAGGTAGGCTTCACCGTGAACAGCTATGGTGGTGCACTGGGTACAATCTTCGATAACTACAACTATGTAACTTATCGTCCAGACTATGTGCCTGAGACATGGGTTATCAACTCATTCGACAGCAATGACCTCCGTGCTGCAGCCATCTTCACAACCCGTACCACCGGTTATGAGCACGGTTTGCAGTGGCCTTTGCTGAGCAAGTATTTCGGCGATGCAGAATTCCTGAACAACAATATCCTGCATGTTCACCAGCCAATGGTATTCCGTCTGTCAGAGCAGTATCTGATACGTGCTGAGGCTTACGCAATGAATGGTGAATATGGTAAGGCAGGTAAGGACATCTCAACCCTGCGTACAGCCCGCTACTCATCTTACGGTGGTAACACATCAATGAGCGACGAGAGTAGCGCCATGAAGATTATTGAGGCAGAGCGCGTGAAGGAACTCTATATGGAAGGCTTCCGTCTGAACGACCTCAAGCGCTGGCACAAGGGATTTGAGCGTAAGGCTGCCGACCAGCCTGCTGCCAACTTCGTGCAGAGCAGTCTGAAGGTTGAAAAGGATGACCCTCTCTTTGTCTGGCCAATTCCTCAGCATGAGCTCGAGGCACCAGGTTCTGAGATTCAGCCTAATGAAAGTAACAAATAAAATAAGGAGACGATCATGAAGAAAATAATGATGGGATGTTTGGCAGCCGTAGCTGCACTCATCGCTCTTGTGAGCTGTTCACAGGATTATACCACTTATGCTGGTCCAAGTCATATCATGTTCTCTGATACGCTCTATCAGTATGCTGTACAGGAAAGCAACGAGGTATTCAATGTGCCTGTATCAGCAACCGAAAAGGCTGACTACGACCGCACCTTCGGTGTAGAGGTAGTAGACAAGCAGAGCAATGCCATCGAGGGTAAGCATTACCGTATCCTCAACAACACCGTTACAATCAAGGCGGGCGAGATGGTAGGAAATGTGAAGGTTCAGGGTATCTATGATAACATCGGCAAGACCGACTCGCTCGGCTTCACCCTGAAACTGGTGATTCCGGAGAAGTATAACTGGACAGAACTCTATAAGGACTATGCCCACGTGGTAATGCAGAAGTCTTGTCCTTTCGATATCCACAACTTCTCTGGCTGGTGCATGGTAACATCTACCTTCTACAGCCAGTATCTGAACAACGTAACCAACCGTCTGATTAAGACTGAGGTGGTGGAAGGCGAGGAGAATACTGTTCTCTTGAAGGATGTTTACTATAAGGGCTACAACCTGAAGTTGAAGTTCAGCACCAAGAACATTCTTGAGCCAAAGGTAGAGATGGACGACCAGATAGCCGGTGAGACCGGTGAGGCGTTCGGTACCATCTATGGAGACGGCAAGTTGCGCATCAGCCAGCCTTCTCTCTATACCTCTTATTATAACACCTGCCAGAACTATGTATTGCAGTATGTTGTTATGAGTGTAAACAACAAGGATGGTTCATTATTCGGTAATGTAGGAACCTTCATCACCACGTATGAATGGATCGACGATGCAACGGCAGAGCAATTGAAAGAACAAGGATATTAATCGTAGAATAAAAAGAAAATGAAAACATTGATTTCAAAATATTGGCTCGTATTGATGGCGCTGGTATCAGTGACTCTGTTCACCGCTTGTTCCAGCGATGACGACGATGCCGTAACTCCTGTGTTCCCACAGGTACAGACTATCGCCGGTGCTGCTGGCACAGAGTTGGACTTCACCTTCGATGCCAACGAGAGCTGGAGCCTTTCTTCAGACAAAATCTGGTGTAAACTGGTGCAGGGCGAGAAAACTGACGCCTTCGTACTCAATGGTACTGCAGGCAAGCAGACCATCAAGGTTAAGATTACTGCTGATGATGCCAGTGATGATATGAGCGTGGCTCAGCTCTTCTTGAACATGGGTGGTCAGAAAGTTGCCATTGCTGAGGTTACGCGTTCGGCTGCCGACCATATACTGACGGTTTACGATGCGGCTGGCAATGATATCACCGAGACAGGTATCACTGTAGGTTACAATACTTACACCAAGTTTACCGTAAAGTCAAACTTCCGTTTTGCAGTTACCAACACTCCAGCTTGGGTAGACTTGGAAGGCGGCTTCCTGGTAGGTACACCTAACAAGGTTGTTGAAGGCGGTGTTTCCTTCAAGGAGGATCAGGGTGTAAGTGCTAAGTATGCCATCGCTAAGGACGGCAACTACACCATCACCTTCACTTCTGAGGATGGCAAGGCTGCTGTAACCGTACCTGTTATCTATAATGGTATGACCACCAGCACCATGGATGTTACTTATCCAACCTCTTCACAGTGGGCAGTATGGAATGTATCTCTCGATGGTAAGGTGTTCACCCAGAATGGTTCTAGCTTGAATGGTGAGGCTGCCAATAATTTCACTTTCCACAACTTCGTTCCTTTCACTCTCAAGACTTTTGGTGATGATTATCAGCTGGTAGTCTTTGAGAATACGGAGAACGGCTTGTTCGAGGATGGAAGTGGTGCCGTGAAGTTGAATGGTGAGAAGGGTGACGTTAAGCTCACTATTGATGCCTTGAACAGCGGAAGCCGTGAGTTCCTGGTTTATGCATTGCCACAGAGCGTTTATGCAGATTTGGAGAACGGTCTCGATGATATGCTTGAGAACGACTTCACTACTGTGAAGAGTGATTATGACCGTTACTTCCTGATGGATGTTGTACAGAAGGAGACCAGTTCTGCTGCTGATCAGTCTGCAGCACCGACTATCTTGAAGATGAACTACTTGCCAGTAGAGTGCAAGAAGGATAAATCAATGTATGGTTCTATCATATCAGGAACATTTGGTTACAATGGTGACGAAATTTATGTCGCTCAGTCTGAAGTAGGAAGCTCTCTTACTGTTAATCCTAATATTAAGGATTGGGATCCTACCACGATGATGGAGACAGGCTATCTTACAGTTAAGGATGTTGAAGGACATGATGTTTACGCAGAGCCTTCACAGGATGAAAAGGGAAATTGGATTTTCTTTGTACAGGTACCAGAAGCTACTCCGATGTTTATGGTATTTCAGGATAACGGAACTCCTGTAAAGGTTCTTGTTGTTGAATCTCCTGGTGCGGGAATGAGTAAGAAACATACTTCTATCAGAAAAATTAGAAAGTAATGAACAGAATGAAAATATTTTCAAAGGCACTCTTGTTGCTCTTGGTCTCTCTCCTGACCTTTGCAGCAACAAGTTGCTCGGATGATGAAACCGAGGGCTGGGACGGCACATACGGATATGTGCAGTTCAAGCTCAGCAAGAAGGTTTCTTCTAGAGCTACCCGTGCTGCTGCCCTTGACAAACTTGAGAAACTGGATGATGCCAAGAAAATCAAGGTGGTCATGGAGCACAATGGTACAACTGTCTCTCAGACACTGGTGCTCAATTCTTTTAATTCAGAGAATGCTGAGTATGGTCTGAGAAGTGAAAAACTGCAACTCGCTTCGGGTACTTACACCGTCATCGGTTTCTATCTCTATGATGCGGTAGACGAGGAGTTGCTGGCTTCTTCTGCCGGCGAAACATTCACTGTAGTAGGCGGCGGTCTGGAAGTACAGAACCTCATGGTGGAGACTGTGGAGCGCGGTAAGGTGAAGTTCAATCTCGTGAAGGAGTGGGAGAAGACCCGTGCCGGTGGTACAGAGTATCTCTTCTCTAACATCCGTCTCGTTGACGTGAGCGTAACCAACCTCTTTACCCGTGAGACCTTTACCTTCCCTGAACTGAAGGTGAAATATAAGGAGGGAAGCAAGGAGCATCAGAATCCTGACAATGAGAACGATAAGTATATGGACACAGGTACAGCTTACTGCGATTCTACCGTATGGTTGCCTGCCGGTACTTATCAGGTTACCTCTTATACCACTTACGGCAAGACTGGTGCGGTAAAGACCAAGTATGAGACCCAGCCTGTCAAGGGTGAGGCTTTCATCGTAGAGGACAATCAGCTCAATGATAAAGCGCAGGTGCCTATCCTCCTTTCCAAAACCAAGGAGTATATCAAGGACTATGAGGCTTTGAAGGCTATCTGGGAATCACTCCAGGGTAAGGAGTGGAGCTTCTATGGCGATGCTACCTTCAAGGGAGCTAACTGGAACTTCAACAAGGAACTCGATATGTGGGGCGACCAGCCGGGCGTAACGCTCAACAGCAACGGCCGTGTCATCGGTCTTATCATCGCCGGTTTCGGTGCAAAGGGAATCGTACCTGATGCCATCGGACAGCTGACTGAACTCCAGGT
>ULSN01050663.1_pt1 | contig 10661 bp, 12 predicted proteins | sample 1956771 | NCBI WGS metagenome assembly ULSN01 (sample SAMEA4835709, study PRJEB28245) | human gut metagenome | biome: gut microbiome; material: fecal sample | place: Denmark | collected 2008
TTTCCAAGGTTGGTTATAAATGCTATACTTCTGATACGCTGAAACAGCAATAGGCCGAAAGGCCGTCCCGTGAACGGACTGCTTTATTCTGGCGGTAACCAGTGCGGCGCTGGTTACCGTCCCTATAACGATAAGGTTTACTTCGGCGAAAGGATTTGCGACTTTCTGTGCATAGTATTTCCATCGATCTGCCGACGCCGCAGCGAGGCTGTCACGCATATTTGGCACTACGCCATCCACTGCTTGTGAACAATGAGCAGTGTTTTTTGCAATCAGCCGACGTTCGTCATCAGACAACAGCGCAGGAATAATCTGAATACATAAACCACAGCCGGAGCCGTCCAAAACGGAGTAGATCCGCTTCCAGTCAACACTTTCGACCACAGACGGCGATTTATATGTTTCCTGTACGCCGTATTCCTGTATATCCTGCTTCATTAATGCCCAGACCGAGTCTGTATCCATCTCGGAAATATGCTTTCTGTATTTCTCAAAGGATACTTCTTCCGCTGTAAAACCAGACTGATGAAGAAGTGAAAGGATGCCTTTTTCGAGCGCTTCCTGGCGAACAACACAATCATGTTCAGAACTGTCATGGGTTCTGAGCGTAAGTAAATGATGAATACGGCTGCCTGCTTTTCTTCCCGCGATTCGGAGAATCTCAATTGCCGTTTGCCCATTTCCCGCAGAGGATAGATAGCATGCATCTTCACAAATCGTTTTTGCAAGCGTTAAGCCGACTTCATTGTCCTCTGCGATAGGGACTGTCTTGATGCGATAGGAAGTCAGGACAAAGTATTCTCCTCCATCAAAAAACTTCTTCATTTGGGTCCTCCTATATAAACGGATTGTGTCGATAGTTCGGCACGGCACTCATAAGCTGTTTAATCACCTTGACGGGACGCGAGCTGAACACCTTGTACAGGCAGCCAACTAGACCACCTATACAAAGTACCGCAACAAAATAGCTCTCTGCGCCCAAAAGTATCCCGGCAATGATAGCACAGAACGCGGCGGCAAAGATCCATGCGAGGATTCTTGCCCTTTGTTTGTTGAGTTCCTCTCTGTGTTTCTCATAGCGCCGGCTGCTGTATCTGATCATTTCACCGGTTACGCCATTGAGTCTTACCAGTTTGTCCCACGCTTCAGAGGCGATGGTTCTATTGGCGGTATTATCCATGTCTATGTCCCCGAAGTCCTGAGTCGCTGCCCGTAAGACAGCGAGATACAGTTTCTTTTCTGTGGGGTACTGGCTCATTAACGGACTCAGAAGGGCGATGGTTTGTTCCCAGTTGCCGGCAGCAAGGTGACTCATGGCTTGAGAATATGTCCTGTCATACTGCATGAGTTGTTGATCTTGCTGCGGATCATACGCTGGAGTTCCACACGAGTCGCACGCCATTGTCATCCATCTACGATTGTAGTGAAAGCTGGAGCAGCCACATCGACTGCAGACGCGATCCATAGAATCACCACCTTTCTAACGGTATGATACGCTTATCGATTTCTGGGAGGCAAAGGCTTGCCGGCTGTAGCCTGGTGCGGCATACGCGCAGGAATGTGATTATGAGGCTGGATACCAGTTGCGTGACCGCTGTGATCCTGATCGTCACAAACCGGCTGATTGCTCGGTTCCACAGGAAGGGAAGCAGAATAGATGCCCTGTCTCTGCTGCTTCAGCGCAGCGTTGATCAAGGGGATCAAAGCAATCAGGCAAACCAGCGATGTGATTATGAAGGCGAAGACCGCCGACCTTACAGATACATCAATTCCCAAAAGCAAGACGGAGATAGCAATCACAGCGGTTTCGAGGATGCAACAAACGACTGAGAGGCCAGCTGCTTTGCGAAGGTTGCTGTTCCAGTACGTTACGAGGTATGCCACAGGGATTCCAACAGTGAGAAGTGTGCCGCCAATGTACACTGCGAGACGAGCGGCTGCTGCCGCTGGGGCAAGCCACCAGAATAGAGCCTGTGGGATCAAAACGATAGCTGCAAGGACGGGGATCAGAGAGTAGTTTTTGCGTGTCATTTTTGTCATTCCTTTCACTTAAAATCTATAACCGCAGATGGGGCAAACGCTATTGCCGCGCATCACGCTTCCGTTACACGATGGGCAGCGCTTGTACCGATCGGGCATGGGCGGAGGCGATTCCGCAGACGAGGTGTTTCCCTGGGCGTCAGACGATGCACCGCCAAACATATCCGTGTGCCGAGTCATTTCGGTCAGCGGTTCCCGCAGCGCCGGAAGCATCTGTGAGAGCATCATCATCTGCATCATCATGGGAGCCATTCCGCCAGAGTTCCCGTTGGAATTACATGCAGCGCCACCAGTAGGAGCCTGCCCTCGAGAAGGAATTCCCGTCATCATTTCACCAAGAGTGCGGTTATTGACGTTACCGTTCCATACTCTTTGTAGGTTATCCAGTTCGAGGTCGGTTCTGGTTTTCCCGCCGGCATACTCCTGCTCCAGGCTATAAAGTCTCTGCATCTCTGAATTGGGAACATTGATGGCCACAAGGTCAAATCGCTCCAGCTTGATACCGTACTCAGACATGCCAGACCGAATTGCAGTCGTTGCCATGTTTCCAATATGGGAAAGCTGGCTGTTAAACTCCGGGATTTCCAGCTTACTGATCTCCCTGGAGATGGCTTCCCTAATGGGGGCAAGGACCATCTGTTCCATACACGGATCAATATCCTCATCCGAAAACGCGGAGCTATAGCTTCCGACCAGTTTTGTGAGTACCTTCAGAGGATCGGAGATTGAGAAGGAAAGGTTGCAAGATGCCAGCGCTTTCATTGTGAGACGGAAGCGATGCTCTCGGAAAGGAAACTCCCCTGTGCCGAGCTTGACAAACTTTGATCTTTCCGTCGACACGAAGAATACCGACACAGTGGTTCCGGTATCTCCACGAGTCAGGATGTTACGGAGTCTTACGAAGAAGGGGTCAACGCCTGTGAAGATTTCATATCTGCCAGGACCGTAGGGACGCGAAAGCGTACCATTGATAGCAACGAACGCAATGGTTCCGGGAGGGACAATCAGAATACTCCCGTTGACAATTGCGGAGTATTGTCCGCAAACAGCCGGCTGAATTCGGATTAAGCCGTTTCCGCCCGGATCTCTGATGATTGATTGGTACATAGTCTCATCTCCTTGTACTTATGATATCTATTTTACGGCCAGGTTTTTCAGAGTTGGATGATAATAGAGCCGATGATTTCCACTTATCCGTTCTTCTGAGAAGGCCCTTTGAGCTTCTTTCAGGCAATCTCCAGACGCGGGACGGTAACTAAAGTGGATTAGTATCGGCGATATGCCCCTCTGCGAATCCTTTTTGAGCCGCGTCTTAAGATCGTTAAAGGAATGAACGCACAGACCACGATAGTTATAGTAGCTCAGTGTTTCCGATGTGCATTCGGGAACGCGGGCGCATTTGAAGTCGTAATGATCGCCTGAAATCTGATTATCTGACAGGTTCAGGTAATCGAAGCGTACAAGTCCTTCCTCAGTTCCGTCCCAGGTGACATCACAGTGAACGGGAATGCCGTTGATCCACGCAATCGTCCAGCAGTGCCATCCGTCTGTCTTGGTTCTGCCATAAACCTTGATACAGGGGATGCCGATCCGCCTGAAGCACAACAGCAACAAGGCATTGTGCCCTTCGCATACACCCGATGAAAGAAGCACAGGACCCACAATGTTGTGATCCCGAACATCGCTATGATTGGAATATGCGAGTTTCTTTGAAATACGTTCATACACGAGAATCTCACGGTCAATCATATAGAGATTATTCAAATATTTAATTGTCAAAGGGCTTCTACAGTGTGATGACTCGCAAATAATACCTGAATCATACTTACGACCTGGCCTTCGCCATACATTGCTGTCCTTCACCAACATTCGGTCAACAGGGAGACGAGTCTGAGCCAAAAATCCGTCGATCATTAACTTCTCGCCCCGGCTTTCGCCAAAACCTGTACAGGACTGATTACCTGCAACTTCACCGTCCATTCAGATTGTAAAAATTGCCATTCGGCTACTATTACCGGCCACTTTCGTTATACTCGAATTTCTTCGATTCAAGGCAAAACGCATTATTGGCAATCCCTCTATTGTGCCAGCGGCCAAGCCAGCATCCCTTAGGGTTATTCTCACACAGCGAGCGTCTATTGTTGCGTCCGAAAGCTCCGTACCATTTGGTGCGAGCAACTCTGCGATACATGTTTGTTGTTGACGGTTTCCGTCTTCCTCACGTACATCACTGAACGTGAGCAGATCTGCCTTATCAGGTATCCCTGCTAAAGAGAGCTGAATATTCCATGCACCTCGAAGCACTGGCATGCTTTGTTCATCGAGTTGGTCGTAAGCATGATTCAGATATTATTTTTTCAAAGTACATATAGGATAGTTGTTTCGTTCATCACCCCCACATCTGGTTTTCGCAAAATCCGAGCCTAACTGCATCGGATTTCACTAATCTTTATTTCAGTTGCCATATATAATTATAGACAAACACATTGCCTTGCCGACTATGTTATATCGTTGGAAGCCATATTCTTATCGGGCATTAACACTTAGTGTCTTGCTTTTATATACGAAATACATATTGAATCTCCAAATAGAGGGGTTATACCTTAATCCTTTGAATTTCCACAAGTATTCTTGGTTCTGAATACGTAGATAATTTGTAATTCTCCAAGAATGTTTTATACATTCTCGCCCCAAAAAGAAATGGAGAGTTTCTCTTAGCAGCCAGTTCCCGGTTTTGCAGCTCCTTGCTTATGCGGGCCCTTTTAATTGCTGCCTCGATACTAATAGATACCGAAGTCCCATTTGAGGTGTGAGGACTGCCGTTCATTGCCCCGTGTTGTGAACTGTGGGAGGCTATTTGGGTATTCCTCTCAGCTTCTTTTTTTACACCGCTTTCCGCATCAAATGGGGGCGGATTAGATGTATTGGGTTGTGATGTTGGCAACTGCTTGTCCTCCTTTGGCGGACCGACATATTTATAGCCAACACCTCTAACTGTTCTAATGCAGTCTGCATACTTGTCGAGTTTTACCCTCAAAACTCTTATTGCCTGATCAACTGGACCTCTGTCAGCACGTTTGTTGTTATAGCTTTGGCTATCCCCAGTACCGTCAATTTGGGCAATAATTTGATCTCGATATATAGCGACATTACGATGTTCGATCATAAAATCAAATATGATTTTAGAATTATCGACAATCTCAATTGTCCGGTCGGGCGAAAGGTAGAGCGCACAAGCATCAGAATCATAGTACTCAACTCTGTCATCTGAAAAAAACACCCAGAAACCCATATTGACTCCTCCTTTCGCGTTATTCTTTCTTGGGCCTTACAAAACCCTTACATTACCCGCTTGTTAGCGATTCCCTTACAAACATCGCACAAACATCTTATCTTCATCAAAGTGGTTTCTTACCGTGGAATCTTACCATTGTTCCAGAGGGTAAGGAATGCGCCAAATAATTATTCATGATGGTGAATCCTCCCTCAGGAAAAAGCTGAAGGGAGATACCACTCATGAAAAAGGCTACTTGCACCACTTTTGTTAACATTCTGAACACCATCCACAAGGAAGGTATTACCACCAAGGTAGCGCTGATGGCTGATCAGGTTCTCTACACTAATTTCTGGTTCGCGCTGAAAGACTTCTGCCATTTCGCCCTTCTTTCCAAGACTAGCGGCAAGAACGCTGGAGGCGAAATCCTCATCGGCAACTCCGGGAAGATCGACGTGCTCGAAACCCGTGGTGCAACCACCAGGAATGAGATTGAAACCGACTGTGTTATCAAGATCATCGAGAAACTCAACCTTGTTCTGCGTCAGCCGATTGAGAAGCAGAAGAACTACTGTTATGCGATCTGCAACAACATGGTGAACGACTGCTTCAGGATGCTTCCCCCCGATGATTTCAAGATCGTCTCGCTCAACAGCACGGTTGAGGGAACCAGCGTTGCGGCGGAAGACGCATACACCTACGAGGATGTCATCGCTGATGATACATACAATCCCGAACGCATGCACGTTGAGTGCGAAACCATCAGGGAACTCAAGAAGGAGCTCAAGACTAAGCAGGCAAGGGAGCAGGCCGAGAAGAAGGAAGCCATTCTTCGCGAGGTCGCCCTTCTCAGCAAGCGCCCTGCTGAAGTCATGGTGAGGCTTGCTTGCACTCATCTCAGCATGAAGCCCCGTGAGTTGGCTGGCCTGATCATCGATAAGGGCTGCGAACTTGCTTATGCCGAGATTATCTTCGAGGTGGCCAAGCAGAACAGAATTGAGCTTTCGGAGATCCGCAGCATCATCGCTGGTCACGAGTTGACTGCTGAATCCGTCAAGGCGGATACCAATTCTGCGGAACAGGTCGCAGGTCAGATCAGCCGTCTCGTGTACAGAGCAGACAAGCGTCTCAGTAAGTAAGATAAATCTCAGGGCGGTCATATTGCAATGTGATCGCCCAATTATATTATTAATTACAAACTCCATCGTTGCTTAGCCTCATCAGTATCTTACATGATATCATAACCCGATGCATGCAAATCTTATTGCTCAATGATTACGTCAACCCTTTATACGTTTTGTTTTTCAGATTCTCCGCATTCTAATAATCCTAACGCCTTCTCAGCACTGAGAACCATTCTAGAATACTCATCCTTAACATCTTCGGGAGACTTAATTGCAACTCTTCCTCCAAACCCAAATATCCAGCTATAAAAGACGCTGCCAACAGATGTTTCGATTACGGCTCGGAAGGATTTCATGTCATTGGCCAGCACATGAACATCTTTTCCGAACTTATCTATGATTGCATCCATGACATCGTTGCTACACACCAATTCGATCTGCTTCCTCTGGCCGTTGTACATCCGGAACATTGAGTTCAGGTAAACATTCAGGTCAAAGTTCTTCGGAGGCTGCACAGCATTTTCTTCGAGGATCTTAGGGCATCTGACAATACGATCTACACGGAAGCTGCCCATCCCTTTGTGCTTTTCAGAGTAACCCACCACATAATAGTAATCGCCATTCCAAATCAGCTTATACGGACTAAACACATAGGTGTAGCCATCGTATTTCAGCTTCTGTTCCTTTCGGACATTGTAGGTGAAATACTGGAACGACACTTTCTTGCGGGCATTGATCGCGTCGTTCAACGTCTCCATGATGTAGTAGATCTTCTCGTTGTCAGCTTTGAGGCGATTCTCTACATCAACGTTGCGAACAAGCTTCTCCGTATTATGCTGGCTTGTGAGAGAACCGAGCTTTTCAACCAGGGCGGCGCTCTTCTTCTTGGGTATGAATCTTGCAGACTCTACAGCGTCAATCAATGTCTTGAGCTCCGGCAGATCGAATTTCCGGCAAATGAGCGAGAAACGCTTTTGCGTCGAAGGGACAACCTCAATTTCAATTCCGAGTTCCTGAAGAGCTTTTATGTCATCACCCACAGTTCCGCGAGAGGTTGAGATACCGTATTCTTTTTCGAGCTGCTCCATTATCTGAGCTATCGTCAGATAATGATCCTCGTCTGTCTGCTCATAGAGCATTTTAGCCACATAGAAAGGGCGAAGTTTTGCTTTTATATTCATCTAAATCTCCCTGTCCACTCAGCATAGAACTTATATAAAAAGCAATTGAATATCGCTCGTGAGAAGGCCGTTTTAGTCTTCTTCGATTACTTCCATAAGGTCGCCAATATCACAGTGGAAGATCTTGCAAAGGTTTATCATTACTTCCATGCTGACGGGGCGATCGTTATTTAGTTTTGTCATCGCATAGGAGCTTATTTCCGCAGCTTTTGATAAATCGCTTTTCTTCATTTTGTTGTCCTTCATTAGCCTCCACAACTTATCATAGCGAACCTTCATGGGATACCTCCATACAGCGCGGATTAGCGCCGCTATCTCGTCGGCGCAAAAATATATCACATATTTTACCATACTTCCGTGCGGTTTTCAATATGTTTGATTGAACTACAGCCCAAGAAGTGAAAAGGTGCAGCAAAATGGTCGCACCTTTTTCGTTAATAGTGTAGTTGCAGGTGAGAAGGGCTTATGACCTTTTACTCGATAGCTATTCAGCAATGTTGATTATCGTTAGCCCACAATTAGAGGCATAATTGACAGTATAAAATGTGCCGCCGGTGGGTTTCGTCAGATAGCAAATGCAGACGCTGCTGTTATCCACAAGATGTCGATTGCGTTTTTGCATACAGCCCCCAAAATAGTGCTCCGAGGTGTAAGTCACCTTATCTGCGCAGCGCTTGATTTCTTCGTAAGTGTCGATATCCGCTTGTGGCCAGCCACGAGTTTGATTAAGGCATGGCAGCACAGGAATCAACCGGATCTGCGAATAACGCTCCCGCAAGCGTAGGACTGCCTGCGCTGCCAGGGTATCGAACCCCAGGGCACCGCCTGCGCCGAAATAGCGATAGCCCTGCTCGATCAGCGTGGCCAAGGTATCCTCCAAGCGCTTGGAAATTTCGGGCAGATCATCTGTCGGCAATTCCCGATGTCCGGTGAAACAAGCCGTTCTGGATTTCATGTCTATCATCTGATAACCACCACCTATCAATATAATAACATCCACAAACCATTACCGCAACATAATTGCAGCCTGTGAGCAAATATTATTTCTGCATTTATAGGCTACAATATAATAAAGGGCGGTGAGTGGTTAATGACTGAGAAAGATTTCTCCTTGCGTTTGGCAAAGCTCCGGGAGGAAAAGGGCGTTTCTGCCCGTGATATGAGCCTATCCATGGGACAAAATCCCGGTTATATCAACAACATTGAAAGCGGAAAATCAATGCCGTCACTTTCCGGGATATTTTACATTTGCGAATATCTTGGGATAACGCCCAAAGACTTCTTTGATATAGATGCAGCCAGTCCGTCAAAAGCAAACGAGCTTTACTCTATCGCAAAAGGGTTGAGCAATGAGCAACTGGATAATTTGATCGCACTGGCGAAGGGCCTGCGAAAATGAAAAAAACACGGTGCCACCCGACGAAGGATGACACCGTGTTCTGCTTAGTAGGCGACTACGCCGTAGCCGAGAATTTCATAATGGCCAACCGGGTACTGATTGACGCGGCAGCTATCGCCGGAGTTGCCCTCGATGGTGTAGACAACGCCGTTTTTCACCTTCTGGACGATACCGACATGATCGGACTGACCGTCCTGCGGGCCAGAGCTGCCCTTATTATCCCAGTCGAAGAAGATATTTTTAGCCAAGTTCTCAACGGAAGTGAACTTTGACAAAAAGAAAGACCGTCCACTTTTTCAATGAACGGTCGAATCGGGTTGTATTCCGTTTTGCAGGGAACTTTTGCCAGATTTTTTCTGCTGTATGTTCCCCGTGCTGTCTTCGTTATTCCGCTTCTTCTTCAGCGTGAAAACCAGCCATATCTTGCGTCATTCCGACTTTTCTGCCTTTCCTGATACCGGTGATAATACTCCAGCGCTTTTAGAATATACTCACCGGTTTTTTCGTAAGGAACGCTGGCAGGGATAAATCTTCTGGCCTCTGCGTACTTGATGTTGATTTTCTCCCTCTGGTTCGGCTTTTCCTCGCTCATGATCGACTCGATGACTTCGTTGGTCAGCTTCCCGTCCTGGGAGAACCGCTTCAGCTTGATGGCCTGGGCAAGGGACGGAGTGGCATCCACATAGGCGATTTGTTCCAGCAGGACACTCTGCTCATCCTTTTGCAGGTACGAAAGCTCCACCGCCGGTCTGAACGCAATGCGCCCCTCGTCAACCAAATCCAGAAGCTCCGGAATGAGCTCCGTGAGGCGGATATAGCGTCGCACCTGATCTTGACTTTCACCTACTTCTTTCCCTAACAACTCTCTTGATGTGGACTTCTGTGCCACTGGCACAGAAGTTAAATCTGTACGCTGTCCCTGTCGGTTCATAGCTTCCAGCCTCATCTTGTACGAAAAAGCTTTTTCACTCGGCAGTATCACAGAGCGCTGCAGGTTCGATTCCACCATTAGAATGATGGCCTCATCACGGGTCATCTCCCGCACCTCGGCTTTCACGGTATCAAAGCCGGCAAGCTCACAGGCCTTCTTTCTGCGATGCCCCGATACGATTTCGTATCGCCCGTCCTCCTTCGGTCGGAGTGTGACAGGAGTGATGATCCCGCGCTCCTTGATGCTCTGGACAAGCTGATCCATGTCCTCGTCCAGCTTCACCTTGAAGGGGTGGTCGGGGAAATCGTCGATTTCCGAGATGGGAATATCATAAATGCGCGGGAGTTTTTTTTCCTTTCGCTCCGCGTCATTCATGAAAAGCTCATCGTACCCGGTCAGGCCCAGATCGATTTTTTGCACGCTCTTCAATCTCTGTCACCTCCTTCGTCAGAGCCTCATACGCTGCTGCGACCTTGCCGTTCCTGTCGTGAGAGAAGATGCTTTCTCCGGAAAGACTGCACTCCGCAGCTCTTACCGAGAAGGGAATTTCGGAACGGAACACGCGGATGTTCTCTCCCACGGCGGAACGAAGCGAGGAAATAATCGCCTTAGCGTTGTTGGTGCGGTTATCCACCATCGTCAGCAAAATGCCGTCAATCTTCAATCTCGGGTTGATCTGCCGCTTGATCTTTGAAATGGAGCGCAGAAGCAG
>ULSN01001937.1_pt1 | contig 10650 bp, 5 predicted proteins | sample 1956771 | NCBI WGS metagenome assembly ULSN01 (sample SAMEA4835709, study PRJEB28245) | human gut metagenome | biome: gut microbiome; material: fecal sample | place: Denmark | collected 2008
TGATAATATATTTTGTATATGCCACTTTTCGCTTCAATGGTGATTAACTGATAATTCTTGTTACCGTTGTACTCACTTCTTTCAACTGTAATTTTTGATATATATTGATGTACCAAATCATACATAACTTTTTCGTCACCGTTCAAATCTATTTCGTTCAAAGAACCATAACCATTTAACCACCGTTTGAAGGTTTCGGAATAGTTTAGGGTGTATTCTAACCTTTCTTTTTCTTCCAACAGTATATTTAATTCGTTCTTTTCTGCTTCTTGTGCCTTTCTTACATTTGCAACACGTTTGGCAATTTGTGCTTCTGATAATAGAAGTACATCACTATTTTCAATTATATCATTTATCTTATCTTCGTATTTGCTTAACTTATCAGAAAGTGTTTGTATCTTCTGAACTAATACGGCAATCTTTGCTTTTGTTTCTTCGGCTGCTGCTGAATGGTCTGTTTCAATGAAAATAATAACCTCTCTTTTGGTTATATCCCACAACATACCATCTAAATTAGTAAATGTAATTGCTATGTTATTTTTGCAATTTGAAAGATGTTGTGTGCCTTCCCTTTTTGCCATAATTGCACCTGAACACTGATAGCAATTATTCAACACCTGGAAATGGTGTCCGCATTCGGGACAAACAATTAACTTATTGGCAAAGTAATAATGTTTGGTTGCCTTTGTCTGTTTGGTGTTATTGCCATTCAGTATTTGTTTTGCTTTATCCTGTTCTTCCTTGCTTATAATTGCAGGGAAAACCTTTTTTCTGCCTTTCTTATCTGTTACTTCACCGCTATACTGTCTATGGTTTAATATACGGCTAATGATAGCACTGCAAAACGGTATATTACCCTTTGAAGTATATCCACGCTGATTTAGTTCTTTCGCCAATGTTACAGTTGAATAGTTACCGCTATTAAATTCACGAAAAATAAGTCTGATTAAATCCGCTTCTTCTTCGTCAATCTCAAAATAACCGTTATCATTTACTTTATAGCCTAGGGCAATATATCCACCGTTATATTTTCCTGCTTCCATATTGCGCCTTCTAGCACGTTCAAAACGTGCCTGTTTCTGTTCCATCTCTTGCTTTGCTTGTGTTGCAAAGAAAGAATATACTAGTTCAAAACCACTATCAACACTACCATCAGAATTGAACAAAGGGGTTGACATCGTTCTTATTTTAAGCTGCACTTTGTGCTGTATCATAAAATTTTTGAACTGCATTAAAACCACTTCATTACGTCCGATTCTGTCTATCGCCCAAGCATACACACATTTTATATCCTGCTCTTCAATGGTTTTATAAACTTCGTTGATTCGGTCTATATACTGTTTATCCAACTTAATAGCGGATGCACCAGCACAACCAATGGCAATAATATCTGCTTCTTTATTTCCGTCAGATATTGCCATATCTGCCACTTCTTTTTTCTGTGATTCTACTTCCTGCCTGTCTGTAGAACTTCTGTATAATGCTATAACTTTGCTCATAATATGCTGTTTATCTGTTTTCTAATGCAAAGGTACAGCTTTTATTTCAATCCACCAACATTCAGCATACAATACCCTATGCAAGTTATGTCCTTTGTGGACATGGCTTATCTGAAAAAGGGAGACATTGCGAACGGAATCCTGACTTACCGCAGGAAAAAGACCGGACAACAGCTGTTCATCCGATGGGAAAAGTGTATGCAGGAGATCATCAAACTTTTTTGTTTATCGGTTCAAGATTTCAAAGTTGTTCATTAATTGCTTTGTTGGTTATATCCAGAGTATTATTTGTAAGAGACTCTACGAATAAATGATGATAAGACCAGTTAGTTTATCGCTTGTTTTATAATTTCATTGCGATATTCGTTCGGTGTGCAACCTTCCATCTTCTTGAACCAACGTGTGAAATGTTGCGGGTATTGGAAACCCATTTCATCTGAGATTTGACTGATACTTTTTTGCGTGTTCATGATGCGCTCTTTGGCTATATCCATAATTTTTTGCTGGATATGCTTGATTGCTGACATACCGGTTTCCTTTTTTACCAGGTCACTGAAATAATTGGTGGAAAGACACAGTTGGTCAGCGCAATACTGTACCGTCGGAATACCTTTACTCGTTGGCAAGGCAGAATGATAGTAATTATTGAGCAACAATTCAAAACGCGCCAACAAATCGTTGTTGGCATTTTCCCTTGTAATGAACTGGCGGTCATAAAAGCGGATGCAGCGGTCAAGGAGAAGCTTCATGGTATCAATAATCAAAGAACGGCTGTGCTTGTCAATAGGATGCCTCAATTCTTCTGCTACATTGTTTATACATTCAATGACTACTTTGCGCTCCTGTTCTGACAGGTGCAGTGCTTCGTTGGCATTATATGAGAAATAAGAATACTCTTTTATTATATGTGCAAGGGAAGTACCGCGCAATAGTTCGGGATGGAACATCAGGGCCCATCCGGCCGGCTGGTGCAGACTGCCATCATCGTCAGAACCCATTACCTGCCCCGGAGCGATAAACAGCATGGAGCCTTTTTCATAGTCATAGAGGCTCCGTCCATAATTCATCGTACCGCAGTCAGTATCTTTCAGCAACACAGCATAAATGTTGTACAGTTTCTTTGAGTGTCTGATGGGCTGCACCTCGTAACAATTCACAACGCTGACCAACGGGTGCAGAGCTTCGACTTCGAAAAGGTCGCAGTACTGCTGAACTGTATCTATTCTTGTTATATCTCCCATAACCATCCTTTTGTTTTTTACAAAAATAAGTATTTATATTGACATTGCTGTCTGAGGAACAGCTGTTTCTTTTCTATCCCTTATTTATTTTATTCCATGACGACAAAGTTAGTTCATTCAATCAACGAACATATAACCCTAATCACAGACTGTCTTACCATTTTCACAGATAACATTTAACCCGGTCCAAGCCCGATGAAAGTGGTAATTTTATCAGTGATTGAGGTCTAATCTTCAGTATGTGAATGCTGTAATTTTGCAAGTGAAACCAAAAAGGTAAATAAGATGAAACCAAAAGCTTTATTTGTCATGTTAATCTTATGGCTTAGCTTCACTACGATTCAAGCGCGGTCAACCGAAGATGTCCCGGATAAGGGAACTTATGCAAAATTTCTGTTGGTAGGATGTTATATGAAGCCAGACGAAGAAGGTGTCAGAATGTACCGGTTTGACGGACAAACTGCCGATGTCGACTATCCGTGTGGGCTGAGAGGGATTTCAAATCCTGCTTTCCTTACATCTGATAGCACTGGTAATCGAATTTATGCCATAGGCGATGATGAAGGGAAAAGTTCGACTGCCAATGCTTTGCTTTTTGATAAGGAAAGTGGTCTGCTGTCTCTGCTTAACTCGCAATCTACAGACGGTGAACTTCCTATTTATATTACTCTCAGTCCAAAGGAATACTTTGTTCTGACAGCAAATTATAAGGGTGGCAGCATCACGGTATTCTCACAGGATAAGAAAGGAAAGTTGCAACGTGATACAAAAATAATTCGTTTTGCTGGAAATGGGCCGAATAAAAAAAGGCAGGAACAATCGCATCTGCATTGCGTGACCTTTACACCTGATGGCAAATTCCTTCTTGCTACCGATTTGGGAACAGATTGTATCTATCTGTTTCCGATAGGCAAACGACCGGAAGCAGGTAAGGCTCATTCTCTGTTGGATGAATCAAGAGTAGTCCGCATACAGATGGATTCCGGCTCAGGACCTCGACATATATGTTTTCACCCGAATGGCAGATTTGCTTATCTCATCAGTGAACTCTCGGGTAAAATAACTGTATTCTCCTATAATGAAGGCAAGTTGGAACGTTTACAAACAATTGTCTGCGACCCTTTCGTTGCAGAGGGAAATGCAGATATCCATGTTTCATCCGATGGCAAATTCCTCTATGCTTCCAAGCACTTGAAAGAAGATGGCATAATTGTTTATTCCATTGATTCCCAAAAAGGAACATTGGTTCAAATAGGATTTCAGCCAACAGGTCTTTATCCGCGAAGTTTTGCCATCTCTCCGGATGGTTGCTATTTGGCAGTGGTTTGCAGGGATGCCAACTGCATACAGATATTCGAAAGAAACCGAAATACGGGGTTACTGAAGAATACGGGAAAAAATATCCGACTGGAAAGACCGGCGTTTGTCAAGTTCTTATAAATTCATCACTAAACAGAAAGCAATATGAACAAGTTAATTACAACCATCGCCTGCCTGATATGCTGTATCGTTTATACGCAGGCACAAAACAAGAACAATATGTTAAGCAAGAAAGAACAAAGTATTGCCGCCATCAGTATGTATGCCGCACGTGGCAATCAGGACAGCCTCAAAGTGATCCTTGCCAGAGGACTTGACTGTGGGCTGACCGTGAGCGAAGAAAAAGAAGTACTTACCCAGCTCTATGCCTATTGCGGCTTTCCACGCAGCATGGGTGCATTGGTTACGCTGATGAATCTCACCAAAGAGCGTGCAGCACAAGGCATAAAGGATGAAGCCGGACGGGAGCCTTCTCCGGTAAAGAGTTCGGATATGTTTGTTGTCGGTGGACAAAACCAGCTGAAACTGTTCGGTCGTCCGGCACTAGGAGAAGTGCTGACATTTGCTCCGGCATTGGACCAATTTCTGAAAGCTCATCTGTTCGGTGACATATTCAGCCGTGACAATCTCGACTGGCGTACCCGTGAACTGTCTACTGTGGCTGCCTTGTCGGTGTTGGACGGCGTGAAGAATGAGTTGAATACTCACATTGCCCATGCCAAGCACAACGGCGTGACACAGGCTCAGATAGACGAAGTACTTATCATGGCGGCACGCTGTCGGAACGGAATGGTGCTTTCTGAATCCGATGAACCGGCAAAGACTTTTCAAACAGATCCGACAATTACTGTCCGTAAGGTCTTTTATAAAAACAGGTATGATATCATGCTTTGCGCCGAAATGTACCTCCCGAAGGATTTCAATGAAGCGCAACACTATGCAGCCCTCATCATCGGACACCCGTTCGGGGCTGTGAAAGAACAGTGTAGCGGACTCTATGCACAGGAAATGGCACGGCGAGGCTACGTGACTCTGGCTTTTGATGCTTCCTATCAAGGCGAAAGTGGAGGAGAACCGCGTCACACGGTATCGCCCGACGCATTGGTGGAAGACTTCAGTGCTTCTGTAGACTGGCTCGGACTACAACCGTTTATTGACCGCAACCGTATCGGTGTGATTGGCATCTGCGGAAGCGGCGGGTTCTCTGTCTGTGCGGCTTCTCTCGACCCCCGCATCAAGGCATTGGCAACCGTGAGCATGTATGATATGGGGCGTGCCACCCGTAACGGTTTGGGGGATTCGATGACGGATGAACAAAGACGCAAACTGTTGGATGAAGTTGCCGAACAACGTTGGAAGGAAGCAGAAACGGGAGAAGCACGTATCCGCTTTGGCACACCGGAGAAACTGCTGGGAAATGCCAATGCCGTGCAGAAGGAGTTTTTCGATTACTATCGCAACCCCTTGCGTGGCTATCATCCGCGCTATCAAGGTATACGCTTTACCAGTCAGGCGGCATTGATGAACTTCTATCCGTTTGCCATGATTAAAGAGATTTCACCACGCCCCGTGCTATTCATTGCAGGCGAGCATGCACATTCGCGCTATTTCAGTGAGGATGCCTATCAAGAAGCCAGCGAACCGAAAGAACTGTATATCGTTCCCGGAGCCAATCATGTAGACTTGTATGACCGGATGGATAAGATACCGTTCGAAAAAATTTCGGAATTCTTCTGGTATGCTTTGCGGTAATTCAGATGAAAATGGTAATGCTATCCGTGATTATGATACAGCAAAGCGAATACGCAGGAGGGTAACTTTGCAACAGAAACAATTTAAAGATTATAGTATTTGCAACCAGTTATTACTCAATATTTTGTGAGTTATAAGTCAGAAATATGGGCATAACCTTTAGGGGTACATTCTAAAAGGTGAAGATTTAACCTTTTTATTATTTCTTAACACTCAAAGAGCGGTGGTAGAGGGTATTTTCCCTCTTTTCGGTACTTTATTGATGGTTCGATGTTCCCATCTTTCCACATTGCTTGGCTCGTTCGCACAAGCCACTACAAAGGTACTACAATTTCCAATAAAGGCAAGAGGACAGCAATTCAAATCTATTATTTTTGAGGGAGTGAAATCTGCCGCTTGCCAAATTTCTCTCTGTCGAAAATAATAGTCCTCTGAAAAGAATGAAAACAGCATTGATAAAATTGCCTTATTAAGGGGGGGCTATGCTGTTTTATGCTATTATTTCGTCAGTCGTTTATCTCCGTTGCCGGATGCAGTTTTCAGCCAAGCCGATGAATAAGAAAAGGTTTTGGAGCTGTTTACTCTCCAACGGAGGACGAAACTGCTCCAAATGGTTTACCGCTTGAACTTTTCGTTTTCTAAAAGAGGTTTGGCAACCTTTGCATCCGACAAAAGGAGATAAATGACCAGATATATAACAGTAGTATTACATTAAGGTAAAGAACAACCATGGTATAGTATTATTGCAATTTAACTATTTAAAGTTTGTTTATAATCAAATCATTTAAAGATTTTTGTCCTTCTATGATTTTTTGTATTTGATAAATGTCGTAATTAAATAAAAAATATCACGCATAATGACTTTTTCTTTTTTCTAAATTTCTTCAAATGACAAATTATTGTTACCTTTGTAATGTAATGTAGTTAATGGTTGCGCTTATAAAGTCCTTGGAAAGGATTTATGTATAAAAGAGGTAGATGTTTACTCTGTTCTTGCTTGGATTATCAGCATCACTGATATGAAATAACAAAAAAAATATACAATGGCTAAGCGGACGGACAGGCAGGGAAATAGTACAGATTCCCAATCCCCCTCTTTATAATACATTGCGTATAAGATTTATTAACTGTCTGGTCTGGGGAATCTACAGAGATTTAACGAATCAAGATGGGAAGAGTCAGTCTTTGTCTTGTCATAATGTTCTTCATCTGTAGTGCTCAAAAAATTGATGCACAAGTACAGAATATCAGAGAGAAACAAGATACCATTTCGGCGACTAAATCATTAGAGCATATCAGGCCCGAGAATATCAAGAAGGGACCATTGAATAATGCTTTGGATGTATTGAGTGGTCAGTCTGCCGGTGTGAACGTCACCACTAATGGGACTGACAGGCTCGCTATGCTGAATAGTATCCGTGTGCGTGGTACCACATCCATTATGGGTGGCAATGACCCGTTAGTAATTATTGACGGAGTGACATCTGACATCGCTACGCTATCTACCATATATCCCGCAGACATCGAGAGTTTCACTATTTTGAAGAATGCTACCGAAACGGCAATGTACGGTTCCCGTGGTGCTTCAGGTGTAATTGAGATTAAGACCAAGAAAGGAACGGGGCGAGGTTTCGAAATATCATATGATGGCAACTACGGATTCGAGTCAATGTATAAACATCTGCAAATGCTCAACGGCCCGGAGTATATAGCTACAGCAGAGGCACTTGGATTAGATTACAATAATGGTGGCTACAACACCAATTTTCACGATGTAATTACTCGTACGGGCTTGATACATCAGCATCACTTGGCTTTTAGCGGTGGTTCGGAAAACTCAAACTATCGAGCATCGTTCGGTTTTATGGATCATAATACAATTGTCAAAGTTAACGATTACCGAAATTTAGTGGTAAAACTTGATGCTACACAAAAGGCTTTCGATGGTCGCTTAGTTGGCGATTTTGGTGTATATGGCTACTCGTCAAAGATACACGACATTTTCGATACACGAATGCTGTTTTACTCGGCAGCTGCACAGAATCCTACATATCCAGCAGGAACTGATGTTAATGGCAACTGGGTGAAGAACTCGGCTGCATCACACATCAACCACCCCGGAGCACTCCTCTATGAGAAAAATGACTCCGAAGAACGGAATTTCAATACACATTTGGGGCTGAAATTTAATATCCTTGACAATTTGATATTGTCGGCTTTCGGCTCTTATTCATATTCATCTACGGGAAATGCTCAATTTTGTCCTACATGGGTGTGGGCGCAAGGCAATGTTTATCGTGGAGAGTTCAAGGGTGAAGACTACTTTACAAATGTGTCCCTCTCATATAACAATGCTTGGGGAGACTCACACCTTGATGCTGTTGTTGGCGCAGAATATCTTAAACAGGTAAGGACTGGTTTATGGGTGCAGGCAAAAGGAATAACAACAAATGATTTCTCCTATAATAACATCGGAGCAACATCATCGCGTCCTTTCGGTGGTACGAGCAGTAGCTATGAAGACCCGTCACTTGCTTCAATAATGGGTAGTGTCACATATAGTTACAAGGATAGATATTCTATTGCGGCAGCACTCCGTGGAGATGGCTCTTCAATGGTAAGCGATAACAATACTTTCGGATTCTTCCCATCAGTATCACTGGGTTGGGATGTAAAAAAAGAAGGCTTCCTCTCTGATACTGACTTTATAACAATGTTGAAACTAAGAACCGGATATGGTCGGTCAGGAAATCTTGGAGGTATAACATCCTATACAACACTTAATACCGTAAAGGAGAATGGTATCGTATCCATCAACGGTGCACCTACCGTAACAATGGGAAGTATACGCAACACGAATCCGGACCTTAAGTGGGAGACTCGTTCAACATTTAATATCGGTTTTGACTTAGGTATATGGGATAATCGGTTGATGCTTACCTCGGAATTATATTACTCAAAGACAACGGATATGCTCTATGAGTATGATGTTCCCGTTCCGACCTTTGCGTTCGATAAACTGATGGCAAATATCGGCTCGATGTCTAACCAGGGTGTCGAACTAGGAATCTCGGTAGTTCCCATTCAACGAAAGGATATGGAGATGAATATCAACTTCAATATGTCCTACCAGAAGAATAAGTTACTTTCGCTTAGTGGAGAGTATAATGGTATGCATATGACAGCTTCAGATATTACTCCGATTGGCTCGCTTTATGGTGCAGGTCAGAACGGTGGAGACAATAATGTAGTATATCAGATTGTAGGTCAGCCATTGGGGGTATTCTATCTACCTCACTGCAAAGGGCTTAAAGAAAATGAACTTGGTGGCTACAGTTACGATATTGAAGATTTGAATGATGATGGCGAGATTGATTTTAGCGATGGCGGAGACAGGTATATAGCAGGTCAGGCAACCCCCAAGGTAACTATTGGATCAAACATCAGTTTCCGTTACAAGTCCTTTGATATTGCCATGCAGATAAATGGTGCTTTCGGTCATAAGATATTCAATGGCACGGGCTTGGCTTATACCAATATGTCTATATTCCCTGACTACAATGTATTGAAGGGTGCTCCTGAAAAAAATATTATTGATCAGAATGTTTCAGACTATTGGTTGGAAAAAGGTGACTATGTAAATATTGAACATATTACCATAGGCTACAATATTCCAATGAAATCCAAGGCTGTGAAGTCATTGCGTCTTTCGGCAGGCATTAGCAACCTTGCAACAATCACAGGCTATAGCGGTCTTACTCCAATGATAAACAGTTATGTAGTAAGCAACACTTTGGGCATTGACGACAAACGCACCTATCCTTTATATCGTACCTATTCGTTAGGTCTTAGTATTCAATTCTAACCGCTTACAGTTATGAAAAGATATATAAACATATTGATGGTTGCTTTGGCAACGATGATGACCTCTTGTCTTACTGAAGACCCTAGAGATCAACTTTATGAAGAAGACATTTACAACAATGCCAACAACATATATATTAATGCAGTGGCTGTGCTCTACAATTACATTGGTGGCAGTGCAGACAGTGAGGGTTTACAGGGGACCTGTCGTGGGATTTATGACTATAACACACTTACTACAGACGAAGCCATGATACCTATTCGTGGTGGCGACTGGTACGATGGAGGTTTGTGGACGAATATGTATCAGCATAAGTGGAGTCCTAATGATTTACCACTCTACAATACTTGGAAATACCTCTACAAGGTTGTTGTGTTATCGAACAAATCTCTGCATATCATCGATAAGTATAGCCATAACCTATCTGAGGAGCAGAGAGTGGCCTACGAAGCTGAGGTGCGAGCTCTGAGAGCACTTTTCTACTACTACATTATGGATATGTATGGCAGAGTGCCCATCGTAACATCCTATGAACAACCGCAGGATGAAGTTGTGCAGAGCGAGCGTAGCGAGGTTTTCCGTTTTATCGTGAATGAGTTGCAGGAGGTTGCCGAGTTGTTGCCAAATGAGCGTAGTAATAAGATGGGTAACTACTATGGTCGTATAACAACACCTGTAGCTAATTTCCTTTTGGCTAAGTTGGCTCTTAATGCCGAGATATATTGTGATGATAATTGGACTGATGGCGTTCCACGGAACGGTAAAGAGATATTTTTCACCGTCGATGGTGAGAAACTCAACGCTTGGCAGACCTGTATCAAATATTGCAATAAACTTGCCGAGGTAGGTTATCGGTTGGAGGACGATTATAGCTATAATTTCTCTGTGCATAACGAGAACTCCAACGAAAACATATTCACCATTCCGTTGGATAAGAACCTCTATGCTGCGCAGTTCTGGTATCTCTTCCGAT
>ULSN01036676.1_pt1 | contig 10638 bp, 10 predicted proteins | sample 1956771 | NCBI WGS metagenome assembly ULSN01 (sample SAMEA4835709, study PRJEB28245) | human gut metagenome | biome: gut microbiome; material: fecal sample | place: Denmark | collected 2008
TTATCCGTGCAGCACTGTGTGCTGCAATTTTCTGAAATTACTTCAGCTTTATCGGCGTGAGCTGGAGATAATCGTCCAGCGTGCCGTCATGCAGGCAGCAATCGATGATCTCGCGGCCCAGCGGGTCGAGATCGTCGGAAACGAACTGCTGGAGCTGCTCTTTGAAGAAGTCGGTCAGGATCTTGGCGCCGGCGTCGTAGCCCGCGTTGCCGAGCTTGGACTGCGTCTCGGGGCGCAGGAACGTCTGACGGATGAACTGGCCGTCGAGCTTCATTTCATCGAGCGCGTAGCCGAACAGCGGGCAGCGCGCGGGGACCAGATGCTTTTCGCGCACAAAACCGTTGTGGCGCGCGAGGTATTCGCGCGAGAGCCACTCGCCCATGAATCCAACATGATAAGCGCCGATGTGCTGGTTCGGGATCAGCACGTTCGTCGTCTTGGGCGCAGACATGATCTGCTCGAGCAGCAGATTCGCCTGCGTGACTTTGAGGCCCGTGGCGAACGGCCAGTAGGAGCCGACGCCCTCGGCCTTCAGGCCGCTGCCGGCGTTCGTATCGGCGATGGACGGGTTCTTGAAGCCGCGTGGAGAGATGAGTCTCCACAGCCAGGCAATGGACTGCGGCACAACCTGCAGCATGCCCATGACGCCGTAGTTCGGGTCTTTCGCAGTAGAGGGCGGCATGCGCACACCGAAGCTGCGCACGTCGACCTCGACGGGCTCGGTATCAGGCACGATGTTGTCAACCATCTTGCGCGGCAAGATGACGCGCGGGTTGGAGCAGGGCTTGCCGTTCGACTCGATCACATGCTCCCAGATGAGGCAGGTCGCGCCGGGGACGCCGTCCATGTTGAAGAAGACCAGCGGCTCGCTCGGATGGATACAGATGCGCTCATAGAGGGGGCTGTTACCGTAGGCATTCATGCCGTCCATACGCAGGAACCAGCCGTCCTCGGCATCGAGGATGCGCAGCTTGCCGCTCTCGGGATCCTGGAAGCTCTTGAGCGCGCAGGCCATATCATCGGCAATGGGGTGGATCTTGCAGCTCTCACCAAGCGTCATGTAATATTTTTCGCCCGTGACCGTATGCGTACCGATAAGCAGGCGGTCGTCCTCTTCGCGGTGGAAGTCCTCGAGCATTTCGCTCTTGCCGCCGCCGGACGCGCCCTCGTGCATGAACACGACCTCGCACTCATACGGCGTCTCGACCATGGCCGCGCTCGTGTGGCAGCAGACCCAGCCCTCCTGCTCACCGATGTCGAGCAGCAGCGAGAAAACGCCCTTCTTGGCGCTGGGGCCGGGATAGAGGTTGTAGGCCCAGACCTCGTGCATCTCCTTGGAGCGGTTGTGCACGACGACCTGCTTGCCGTCAAAGTGCGTGTGGCGGAACGGGGGCGCAACGAAGATGATGGCGCGGGGCTTATAGTGCTCAGGCACATCGACAATGCTCGTAAAGCCCTGCATGTTCGCCAGCGACAGCGCGAAGAACGCGGCATTGAGCGGGCAGATCATCAGGCTCGGATAGCCGTGGCCGCGCGGACCGGCGGAAAACGGCAGCATGATGACCTGCTGCGTGGAGAGCCAGTCGAGCGTCTCCTGACGAAGGGACGAAAACTCATAGCCGAAGCGGTCCTTAAAGCGCGGCTTGTCGGAGGGCAGATCGTCGCCGATGGCCATGCTGTTCGGGTCGCGGCGGCGCATGTAGTCTTCCATGAAGTTGACGACGCAGCCGTTCTTGCAGCGCACGACCTCCGCTTCCTTGACCGTGCCCTTGCCCTCAATGGGGTAGACCACGTCATAGCGGGAGGTGTGCGTGGGGCCGTAGGCCATCTCCTCGAGCTCCGCCTTCGTCTCGGCATAGGCGATGCACTTGCACTTTTTGAGTGCTGCGGTGACCTCGGGGGCTAAATCAAATTTTTCAAAATACTGGTCAAACATGAAACGATCCCTCCACATCTCATTGGGGTTTGATGATTGTTTATTCGCTGCGGGACTTTTTCATGCCGCATGTCTTCGGGGGAAGAACACTGCTGCGGCATAATAAAAGTTTGAGGTAATGCTATCACGATTGATAAAAAAGCGCAATAAAACATCCTTGAATGTTTTAGAAAACATGGATGATTTTTCAAAATAGTTAAATAAACAAAAAGAAGACGCTATGCTGCGCAAAGCGTCTTCGGGGGAAAACCGAAAGGATTTACGAGATCTTTCTGAGAAAATTGCCGCCGATGCGCACGCCCTCCTGCACGATGAAAAAGGCGTGGGGATCGAGCTCACGCACGGTCTCCTGCAGCTCCGCGACCTCGAATTTCGAGACGCAGACGCACAGCACGCGCATGTCGCTCTCCGTATATGCGCCCTTGCCCTCCCAGTACGTTACGCCGCGGCCAAGGCGCGACATGATGCTGCGCGGGAGCTCGGGGTCTGCGTCCCTTGTGAAGATGAGCACCTGCACATTGATGTTCTGCTGGTGCCCGCGGTCGATGAAGAGCGAGCAGAACACCGTGTAGATGACGGAGTAGATGGCCGTCTGGATGTCGAAGAGCAGTGCGCAGGCGATGTAGAGCACGATGTTGAAGCCCAGCGAAAAACGTCCGACGGTGAAGCGGCTGCCGCGCTTTGTGAGGCACAGTCCGACAACGTCGAGCCCGCCGGTCGAGCAGCCGCAGGTCAGCGCTAAGCCGAGGGCAAAGCCGCACAGAATGCCGCCAACGAGGCACGAGGCGAGAGGATCGTCCAAAATCGGCACGGCGGGCGACTGGATCACGCTCAAAAAGAGCGACGACGCGCCCACGCAGATCAGCGTGCGGATCAAAAACGCGCGCCCGAGGTCGCGCCACGCGAGATACAGCACCGGAATATTGATGAGAAAGTACAAAATACCGGCGATGTCCACCCCTGCGGGCAGCTCAACGGCCTGCGCGAGCAGTGTTCGGATGATCTGGCTCAATCCGACTACGCCGCCGGAGTAGAGGCCCATCGGTACGACGAAAAGGTTCACGCCCAGCGCGTAGAGGAATGTTGCGAAAACCGCGATCAGGACGCGCGCCCATTTGTTTTGCAGCGCTTTGTGCAGCATAGCTCTTGCCCTCACTTTTCTCCGCACTGACCATTATTCTATGTACCCGTGCGGGTCTTATTCGCTTGTTACCCTTTGATTATAGCCCATAGCGGAGGCACTTGTAAAGCCTTCTCCGCGCGCGGGAGAGCGTGCGCGACACCGTGGACTTGTCCCGCCCGATGGCCGCGGCGATCTCCGTGACGGTCATGTTTTCCTCGTACCGCAGGCGCAGCAGCTCGCGCTGGCGGGCGGTAAGCTCCTCCTCGCGGGCAAGGCGCAGATTGCGCTTGAGGCGCATGAGGTCGCTCTCGTTGTCGCCCGCGTGCGCGGCGATCCAGGCGGTCATATCGCCGTAAACTTCATTGTTGCGCATACTATAAGGTGTACTTTTCATTGCGGTAATAGCCCCTTTCGTAATAGTGCCGCGTCAGCTCGGCCAGCTCGCGCGACTGGCGCTGAAGCTGCTGGAGCTCCAAAATGCGCCGCTTGAGTCGCTCGCGCTCCTCCTTCGTCGGCGCGGCCTTGGCCTGCTCGCGCAGGACCGTGATGCGCATGCGGAAGCGCAGCGCGTCCTCGCGGTAGACAAACGACATCTGATACAGCGTCATAGCGTGCTCGCCTCCCCTAATATGTATTCAAACGACCGGAGCGCTTCGCGCGCAAAGCGCGGAAAGCAGTCCGCGCAGACGGTCACGCCGTTCCGGTACCACAGCGTTTCTCCCGCGTAAATGTCCTGCGCGCAGAGTGAGCAGACCACGTGCACCGAATCATGGTGTCTTTTTCCTGCGTACAACAAAATTCCTCCTTTTTTCAAATTCCCTGTTGACAAACGAATCGAAGTCTGGTAATATACAACCTGTTCGTTGCTGAGATGCTGGTATAGCTCAGCTGGTAGAGCAGCTGATTTGTAATCAGCAGGTCGGGGGTTCGAATCCGTCTACCAGCTCCACCGACAAGCAAACAATTTCAGATGGGGGAATTCCCGAGTGGCCAAAGGGGGCAGACTGTAAATCTGTTGTCAGTGACTTCGGTGGTTCGAATCCACCTTCCCCCACCAAGAACGAGTTGATGAAAGTCAGCTCGTTCTTTTTGTTTTGTAGTGGTTTGGAAAATGTAAGCGATACGCCAGTGGCGTATCAGAGCCGCTCTGCGGCCTGCGTCGAGATCACACTTTCGTCGTTTTACCACAAAAGCAAAAATATCGAGCTGCCCTTAGGCTGGCTCGATATTTTCTTTCTCTCTATTTTTGCGCGTCCGTCCTCTTTCGGGGAGGCGCGTTTTCTTTTTCTGCTGCGGGGATCAGCCGCCGTACCGGTATCGGCGGCGTGCGCCGCGGGCAAACTGAGGAGAACGATTGCCGCGGCATGCTGGCAAGTACAAAGAACTTGTCAGCAAAATCAAGATATCACAAGAATCTTGCTATGTCAAGAATAAATTTACAAGATTCTTGTTATAATTGATTGACAGTTACAAGCTTCTGCGATAGAATACAGTCAAATCTTGTCGCAGCCTGCGTTTTCTGGGGGAATCTTGATGAGTTTTGGCAAACAAATGCGTCTACGGCGTGAGGAGCTTCATCTCTCGCGCGCGGCGCTGGCGGAGGAGCTTGGCGTTTCGCCCTCTGCCATCAGCAACTATGAAAACGGCGTCAGCTCGCCGAAGGAGGAGGTGCTGCTCCGGCTGTTCGATGCGCTTGAGATCGACCCGAACTACCTTTACCGCGATTCGTTCCGCTCAGGCAGCTTCGTCTGCTCGCGCGCGGAGCAGGATTTGATCGAAAAGTGCCGCTCGCTCTCGCCGCTCGAGCGCGAGACGGTGGGCAGCCTCGTCAGCGCCCTGTGCACGATGCACACGAGACAGGACGGTGCGGGCGCGCCGCGCCGCATCCCGCTCTACCGCTCGATCGAGGCGGCGGGCTACGCCGCCCCCGTGCTCGGCGAGGATTTTGACTACATCGTCGACCACGGCGACGTGCCGCCGGGAGCGGAATTCGCCGTGCGCATCCGCGACGACAGTTTAGAACCCGTGCTGCACAGCGGCAGCGTCGCCTACCTCAATCACGACCCGCTGCATGCGGGCGACGTGGGCATCTTCTGCGTCGGGGGCGACATGCTCTGCAAGCAGTATTACCGCGACCCGCTCGGCGTTTCGTACCTCTTTTCTCTGGGGCGGGACCGCAGCGCGGACGTCGTCTGCGGCCCTGAGAGCGGAAAGCGCTTTATCTGCTTCGGACACGTGATCTTAGATCATCGTGTGCCGCTGCCCGGTATGGGCCTGTGAGCGGGAAAAAGGCGCATTTTGCGTGGAAAAAGACTTGAATCGTTCACAAATTCTGCTTATAATGTAGGTTTGGAAATCAATAAAAAAGAAGGAAGCGTATTTCTTATGACGAAAATTGATATTTTCTCCGGCTTTCTGGGCGCCGGCAAGACCACGCTCATCAAAAAGCTGATCGCGGAAGCCTACAGCGGCGAAAAGCTCGTGCTGATCGAGAACGAATTCGGCGAGATCAACATCGACGGCGGCTTTCTGAAGGAGTCTGGCATCGAGATCTCCGAGATGTCCGCGGGCTGCATCTGCTGCTCCCTCGTCGGTGACTTCAACAAGGCGCTCAAAGAGGTCGTGGCGCAGTTCCACCCCGACCGCATCCTCATTGAGCCGAGCGGCGTCGGCAAGCTCTCTGACGTCATCGTCGCCGTCGAGCGCACCGTCGACGAGTGCTCGGGCGAGCTCAAGCTCAACAGCTATGTCACCGTGGCCGACGCCAGCAAGGTCAAGGTCTATATGAAGAACTTCGGTGAGTTCTACAACAACCAGATCGAGGCCGCCGGCACGATCATTCTTTCCCGCACGCAGAAGCTCTCGCAGGAAAAGCTCGAGGCTGCCGCCGCGATGCTGCGCGAGAAGAACCCCGACGCCGCCATTCTGACGACTCCGTGGGACGAGCTGGACGGCAAGACCATCCTCTCCGCCATCGAAAAGGTGTCGCTGAGCGACGAGCTTCTTGAAAAAATGCGCCGCGAGCACGAGATCGAAGAGGCCGAGCATGAGCATGAGCATCACCATCATCACGATCACGATGAACATGACGAGCACGACTATGAACACGAGCACCATCATGACCACGATGAGGATGAGCATGACCATGAGCATGGGCATCATCACGACCATGACCATGACGAGCACGACGAGCACGAGCATCACCACCATCACCACGACGGTGAGGAGTGCGACGATCCCGAGTGCGAGTGCCACCATCACCATCATCACCACGCCGACGACGTCTTCTCCTCCTGGGGCAAGGAGACGCCGAAGAAGTTCAGCAAGGAAGCTCTTGAGGACATGCTCCACAAGCTCGACAGCGGCGACTACGGCCACATCCTGCGTGCCAAGGGCATCGTGAACGGCGAGGACGGCTGGCTCGAATTCGACTACGTGCCCGAAGAGCATGAGGTCCGCGCGGGCCATCCCGACTATACGGGCCGTCTGTGCGTTATCGGCGCGGAGCTCAAGGAAGACGGCCTTGCAGAACTGTTTGGAGTGTAAGGCATGGATATTCCTGTTTATCTGGTCGCCGGATTTCTCGATTCCGGCAAAACGAGCTTTATCAACGGCATTTTGGAGGACGGCTTCGCCCGCGAGGACAGGACGCTTCTGATCTGCTGCGAAGAGGGCGACGAAGAATACGAGAAGAAGGCGCTCGACAACGTCACCGTTGTCATGGTAGACGACGAAGAGGAGCTGACGCTCGCTTTCTGCAAGGAGCTTGAAAAGAAGCACCGCCCCAAGCAGGTGCTCATTGAGTACAATGGCATGTGGCAGATGGAAAAGCTCTACCGCGAGGTGCTGCCTGCCAACTGGGTACTCTATCAGATCATGACGTTCGTGCATGCGCCGACGTTCGAGCTGTTCGTCAAGAACATGGGTCAGCTCATGATGGAAAAGATCACGAACGCGGACATGATCGTCTTCAACCGCTGCGACGACAAGCTCAAAGAGAGCCTGCGCGCGCGCAATCTGCGCATGGTCAACCGCCGCGCGGACATCTACCTTGAGGACAACGACGGCAACAGCGAGGACTACCTGACCGGCGACGAGTGCCCGTTCGATATGACGCCCGACCTCATCGACATTCCCGACGACGACTACGGCGTGTGGTACGTCGACGCGATGGACCATCCCGACCGCTGGGATGGCAAAAAGGTCCACATGAAGCTCATCATGTGCCACTCGAAGAAGTTCCCGGGCATCCACTGCCCCGGCCGCTTCGTGATGACCTGCTGCGAAAACGACATCCAGTTCGTCGGCATCGTCGCCAAGGGCGACAGCCTAAAGGCCTACAAGAATCGCGACTGGGTCGATATCACTGCCACGGTCAAAAAGGAGCACCTCGACGCCTACGAGGGCGAGGGCCCCGTGCTGTACGTCGAGCGCATCACCACCACGTCGAAGCCCGCGCAGGAAGTCGTGTCGTTCTGACGACGCGATTTGCGGAGGTAAGGTGAATCAGCAGCGCGCAGCGCTGCGGAGTTTTCTCCTGCTAACCCGCAGGGGAGAGCGAATAAAGGGGACATTCTCTTCTCGAAGAGAATGTCCCCTTTTGAATCCCAAGGGAAGGATGAGGGGGAACCCTCTCGCTCCCCGACATTGCGGTTTTGAGGCTTGAAGAGCTGCTCAGCCTGCGGAATCGGGTACCTGCCGGGTAATGGTTCTAAACGATTTGACTTTTTTCTATCTTCGCTGTCGCTCCCTGATCTGAATGCAGTCTTGGTAGAATCCCCTGCCGTCGCTAGATTTTGCCAACCTTGCTGCCCCCCAAAGCGGCATTGCTGCGCTCGCCGCACTTTTAAGTTATCGTATATTTTTTACGATGGCCATGTGGTCATATCCGCGGTGCGCCGCTCGTGCTGTGCGCCTTGCCGTCACCAAGCTTTACACGCAGCGGCGGCGGTTCGATGCCGAGCATCAGCTTGACAAGCCAGGCGAAAAACAGCAGCACTAAAATTGGGATCAGGCACGATGTGACGAGCATGACGGCGAGAGCCTCGATAAAGCGGTTCAGGACCGTTTTGAGCTGCCCGACCGCGGCGGTCGCCGCTCCGGTGATGCCCTCAGTCACCTTGGAAAAGAGGCCGGAAAGGCCGCTCTTTTCCCCCTCGTCCGTCTCGCCCGAGGTGGCGGACTGGATATCCTCGGTCGTCTGCTCGGCGTTTGCGATGGTCTCTTCGATCGAGGCGCGGTATGTGTCCTCGATCATGCTCGAGACTTTGACACCCGCGGGAATGGCAAACGCGATGGCGAGCGCGAAGAGCAGCAAATGCCACGCGAGCTTCCCCAGCGCGGCGCGCAGCTTTTCGGAAAAGAGCACAGCGATGCCAAGCGCGCAGGCTGCGGGGATCAGGATCGTGAACGACACGTAGGATGTGATCGTCAGCAGATACTTTTCCAGAAAGATGGCACAGAGCACGATGAGGAAATAGCCGCTCAGGTCGGCGAGCTTTTCGGCGATGGGCGTCGCGGTGTCGCCCGGCAGGAGCGTGATGGCTGCGGACGCGGCGGTCGACGCCGCCGTCAGCTCGAGCACCGTCTCCTGCTTTTCCGCGAGCGCGTCGATGGACGCTTGATGGTACGCGGGGTCGGACGCTCTCTTCCCTACCGCGAAGATGGAAAGGAGCGCCGCCAGAACGAGAAGCGCCGCAAGCGCGGCCTTCTTAGTTGTCACTGAATGCATAGTCGCCTCCAAAAAACGGGATGGTTCTATCATACCGAAACGGTGGAAGATGTCAAGAAAACGCGGTTTCGGTCGCGTCGCCGCGCGCGGTTTCAGTCCTCTCCATCGCGTCAAAAACATAGAGAATCAGCATGAAAACGCTAATATTTCGTTAATTTCTTTCAGATTTTTCCAAATTTTATATCACTTTTCCGAATTCTGTCTTGTCACCCGCCCTGTTTTTACGGAAAGTTCGTGATAGAATACAGATATAGCAGGATCGGCGAATCTTTTTTCATTGATTCTGTCAAAGCGGAAGTTTTTTCTTCCCCGTTTCCGGCGCGAAAGCGCCTGTACTGATCTGAACAAGCAAAGCAATGTTTGGCAAACCTGCTGAAAAGCAGGGACGCAAAGCCAGAGGGGCCTAAGGCCGCCGTGTGCGGTTATGACAGCCGGTTGCAAATCATTCGGAAGGGCATCGCCCTTCCTGCACCGCCCGGCCCTCTCTGAAAGCAAGGTACAGGCGGGAAACCTTTTTTGCCGGAAAGAGGGGAATGAACATGCGACAAACATTTTATGAGTTCTGCATGCTGCATGAAAGGACAAACTTACTGAAAGAATGGGACGAATCGCGCAATTTTCCGCTCACGCCGGACACTGTTTCCTACGGCAGCAAGAAAAAAGTCTGGTGGACGTGTGAAAACGGCCATTCGTGGCAGACGACGGTGCATGTGCGCTCCGAGGGGAGCGGCTGTCCGTACTGCGCAGGGCGAAAGGTCCTGCCCGGCTTCAACGATTTGGAAACGCTCTATCCCGACGTGGCAGCGCAGTGAGACCGTGAGAAAAACGGCCCGCTTTCGCCGCGCGACGTCTCCACGGGCTCGAAGATCCGCATCTGGTGGCGCTGTCCGGAGGGGCACTCGTGGCAGTCGCCCGTCGCCTCGCGCACGGCGTGGGGGGTACGGATGTCCCGTGTGCGCGGGCAAGACGATCGTCACGGGCGAAAATGACCTTGCCCACCTCCAGCCCGAGATCGCCGCGCAGTGGGATAAGCGCAAAAACGGGTGCCTGAAGCCCAGCGATGTCGCCGTCAGTTCCAACCGTCCCGCTTGGTGGCGCTGCGAGCCGGGACATTCCTACCGCGCCACGGTCTCGTCGCGCACGCAGCGCAAGACCGGATGTCCCTATTGCGCGGGACGCAAGGTGCTCAAAGGCTTCAACAATCTGAAAACGCTCTGTCCCGGCGTTGCCGCGCAGTGGCACCCGTCGCTCAACGGCGCGCTGACGCCGGAGATGGTCACGCCCGGCAGCAACAAAAAGTTCTGGTGGCAGTGCTCCATGGGACACGTGTGGAAATCCGTCATCTATCCGCGCACCGGCGCGCAGCAGTGCGGCTGCCCCGTCTGCGCCGGAAAGGTGAGCACAACACACGCGCGGCGTTACGCCCAGCTCGACGAAATTCGCACCTTTACCGAGCTGTGACAAGACCAATTCTATAAAAACGATCAAGGCCGTGGGAAGCGATGTGCTTTCCGCGGCCTTACTTTTTGCCTGATTTGGACGCACTGTCAGCACTATGTTTAGTGCTGACGCGTTTTCTTTCCCGCTTTTGCCAAAAAGCAGCGCCCCTCTCTCTTGCGGCGAGGGGCGGTACAATCTGTTCAATGAGTCAACTTGTTGCCGCAGGCAAAACAAATGATTGTTATATGTGGACACTTGCGCCTGATTTTTCCCTGTGCTATAATGCAGTTACTTTAATCGGATAAATTACCTGTAAAGGAGAATCATCATGGATTATATGGCTCTTTCCGCTGCCGAGTGGCAGCAGGAATACGACAAGGTGTCCGCCGAATACGAGAGCTGGAAGGC
>ULSN01014193.1_pt1 | contig 10538 bp, 7 predicted proteins | sample 1956771 | NCBI WGS metagenome assembly ULSN01 (sample SAMEA4835709, study PRJEB28245) | human gut metagenome | biome: gut microbiome; material: fecal sample | place: Denmark | collected 2008
GTAGAGCCCAGGAAGAGGAGCTTCTTCACGCCATGAGAATAGGCATTGCTGATGACGTTGCACTGCATCTTCATATTCTGCATGATGAAGTCGGCACGATAGAGCGAATTCGCCATGATTCCGCCCACGAAGGCTGCGGCCAAGACCACAGCATCCGGCTTCTCCTCATCAAAGAACTTCTCTACTGCATACTGGTCGGTCAAGTCGAGTTCTTTGTGAGAACGGCCCACCAGATTGTGATAGCCTCTCTTCTCGAGGTTATTCCAGATAGCAGAACCCACGAGTCCATGGTGTCCTGCTATATAAATCTTAGAATCTTTTGATAACATTGATTATTATTGTAAACTATCAACCGTTAACTATTACTTAACAATACCCTTCTCCAAGTATTCCACGAGGTTGCAGCGAACCTTCTCACCGGCAGCCTCGGCAGCCACCTTGGCCATATCGCTCTCTACCATGATCTTGACGAGATCTTCGAAAGAGGTGGTGTTTGGATTCCAGCCGAGCTTAGCCTTTGCCTTTGTTGGGTCACCCCAGAGGTTCACCACGTCGGTAGGACGATAGAAATCTGGAGAAACCTCAACGAGAGTCTTGCCGATAAGCTCCTCAGGACCCTCAACGCAGATACCCTTCTCGTTCTCATTCTTGCCTTCCCACTTCAGTTCGATACCTACGTGGTGGAAAGCCAGCTGTGCGAACTCTCTTACAGAGTGCTGCTTACCTGTTGCAATCACGAAATCCTCTGGCTTCTCAGCCTGGAGAATCAGCCACATGCACTCTACGTAATCCTTGGCATAACCCCAGTCGCGGAGAGAATCCAGGTTGCCGAGATAAAGCTTGCTCTGCTTGCCCTGCTTGATGCGGGCTGCAGCCAATGTAATCTTACGGGTTACGAAAGTCTCACCACGGCGCTCACTCTCGTGATTGAAGAGGATACCAGAGCAGCAGAACATATTGTATGCCTCACGATACTCCTTGACGATCCAGAAGCCATACTGCTTGGCTACAGCGTATGGAGAATAAGGATGGAATGGAGTATTCTCGTTCTGAGGAACCTCCTCTACCTTACCATAAAGCTCTGATGTGGAAGCCTGATACATACGGCAGGTCTCTGTCAAACCGCACTGGCGGATTGCCTCCAGGATACGGAGCACACCTGTTGCATCTACATCGGCAGTAAACTCAGGAGAGTCGAAGCTCACCTGTACGTGGCTCTGGGCTGCGAGGTTATAAACTTCGGTTGGCTTCACCTTATTCATCACCTGGATGATACTCATAGAGTCACCGAGGTCGGCATAATGAAGGTGAAAGTTTGGGGTACCCTCCAAATGTGCGATGCGCTCGCGATAATCGGTAGATGAGCGACGGATTGTTCCGTGAACATCATACCCCTTACTCAACAACAATTCGGCTAAGTAAGAGCCATCCTGACCTGTGATACCTGTAATTAAAGCTACTTTTCTATTTTCCATTTACTTCTTTATATGATAAATTAATAAATTCGTTGCAAAAGTACGACTTTTTTCTCAGACTATCAAACTTTCTGTCATTTATTTACTTTTTTCTCTAACATTGAACCGTCTGCGTCTCCGGCCAGTTTACCAGATACAGCATTTCCGTAGCTCGCGTAAAGGCGGTATAGAGCCAGTGGATATAATCGGGATTGAGCATATCATCCGTCATGTAACCCTGATCCACATACACATGTGCCCACTGTCCGCCCTGCGCCTTGTGGCAGGTTACGGCGTATGCGAATTTCACCTGCAGGGCATTGAAGAACTGATTCTGTCGGATAGCCTTCATCCTATCTGCCTTGAGCGGAATATCCTGATAATCCTCTTCTATCTGATGGAATAGCTGTTCCTGCTGTTCATGGGTCAGGGCAGGCGCCTCGCTCGTCAATGTATCCAGCAGCACCGTAGCTTCCAGCTCATAGTTGCCGTAATCGGGAAACTGGAGCAGCAGCGTGGCAAAGCGGAAGCCATAGAGGTCAATGCGGCGGCGCACCTTCAGCACTTTCGCCCGATCGCCATTCGCCAGAAAAGCAGGAATATCGTTACTTTGAACTTGGAACTTTGAACTTTGAACTTTATGAGTAGCAGTTCCAGATTCTGTGCCTTCGCTCTTCACTCTTCGTTCTTCAAATTCCTTTTCCTTTATCTTCTTCCTCTCTTCTTCCATCCAGTAATAATTATTCTTCACAATCATCAGGATATCGCCCTGCGAAAGTTCTTCCTCCCTATCCAGCACCATATTGCGGATGCCCTGGTTAAAGATGTTTGCACGCTTGTTGCTGCGGGTCACCACGATGGTATCATCCAGACCTACGTGATGATAGCTGTCAGCCAGAGCCTCTATCAGTTCGGCTCCAGGCATCGGTTTGATATCCGAATAGCCAGCAAAATGAATCTTCGGGAGTTGGGTAATGTCATCATGCGTAATCATCTGTCTGATCATCGTGGCATTATAGAGAATACCCGATTCCTCGCTCTGTCGGAGCACCTCGTTCAGATCACATTCATACACCTTCAGTCCATATCCCTCCAGCATCGCCGCATGCAAGGCTGGCGATTCCTCCTCGCCTACAGGAGGCAACTGCGCCTTGTCACCTATCAGCAGCAAGCGGTCGTTCCGTCCCTGATACACGAAATGCACCAGGTCATCCAACAGGCATCCGCTTCCGAAGCTCATCCCACCCAATCCCATATTGGCAATCATCGACGCCTCATCTACCATGAAAAGCGTATCGGTATAGAGATTATCATTCAGATTAAACTGTCCCTCTACCCCCGAAAACGATTTTTCACGATAGATACGGCGATGAATGGTATAGGCAGGCGAACCGCTGTTCAGCGAGAATACCTTCGCAGCCCTACCCGTAGGTGCCAGAAGCATCACCTTCTGACGAATCTCCTTCAGGGTCCTGACGATGGCACCCGAGAGCGTTGTCTTACCCGTACCCGCACTACCTCGCAGAATCATCACGGCATGCGGATCTCTATCGGTAAGAAACTCAGCAAACACCTCCAGGGCATGTGCCTGTTCCTGGGTTGGCGGAAAGCCAAATTGCTGCAATATCTTATATTTTAGCTCGTCTATTATCATCAATTTGTTATTTATCCTTTAATAATTAATAATTTCAACGCCAAATATTTTGCGTTGTCTCCGTTTTGCATTATCTTTGCAGAAGATAAGCTGCACTCGGCAATCTGTAAGCAAGCTTACATTGCGCTCGTTTGCATTATCTTTGCAATGCAAAAGTACTAATACTTTTTGAAATGAGAATGAAATTAAGAAAAATAAACAATAATGCCATCCTGGGCGCCTGCGTCATTATCATGATGCTGCTTTGCGCTCTCAGCATCAGCCAGCCTCTCATCTTCGAGAAACAGATGGCGAACCGCGAAGCCGAGGTGAAGGAGAAACTGATGCTCATCCGTTCTGCCGAAGAAAGATACAGGGCGAAGCACGGAGTCTATACCGGCGATTTCGCTGTCCTCATCAAGGCAAAGTATCTCAAGGCTGAGGATACCCTCATCCCTTATTCCGATGGCAGGAAATTCTCGCTCGCCGCCACTACCATTATCCATAAAAGCGGAAAGCAGATTCCGCTGATGGAATGTGGAGCCACCTACGAAGACTATCTCGATGGTCTCAACGAGGAGGCGATTCAACAGGTAACAGAAAAAGCTTCCGATGCCGGCAACTTTCCTGGATTAAAGATCGGAGACATCACCAAAGACAACGACAATGCAAGTAATTGGTAAAAAAAGAACACAGCAAGCACGACTCACCATCCGTGTGAGCAAGAATACACTCAGCTTCTCGGTTGTAGATCGTGAAGCCGAGCACCAGTTGATATACGAACCTTACACTGTGAAAAGCGGTGTATCGATTGCAGCTAACCTCAGACAGGCTTTCGGCGAAAGCGAACTCCTGCAGCGCGGCTATCAGAAGGTGCGTGTCTATATCGATACGCCTATCCTGCTGGTTCCTATCGAGGAATTCCACGAAGAAGACCTCACCGTGCTCTATCAGCATGCCTTCACGGGCAGCCACAGCGATGCCATCCTCTACAGGGTGCAGCCGAATCTGAATGTGGTGGCCGTTTTCCCGATCAACAAGGATCTGAAGATGGTGATAGAAGACAACTTCCAGGATGTGCGTTTCACCCCTATCATGCAGCCGATGTGGAACTATCTGCACAAGCGCAGCTTCACGGGCATCTACCACAAGCTCTATGCGTATTTCCACGACAAGAAGGTGGATATCTTCTGTTTCGAGAAAAACAGATTCAAGTTCTACAATTCCTTCCAGGCTGATCATGCCAAGGATGCGCTCTACTTCATCCTCTTCGTATGGAAGCAGCTGGGATTGCAGCAGATGCAGGATGAGCTGCATGTTTCTGGCGATATTCCGGATAAGGACTGGTTCCTCTACAACGCCAAGCTCTATGTCAAGAAGACCTTCCTCCTGAATCCGAGCGCCGAGTTCAATCGTGCGCCCATCACGGAAATCAAGGGAATGCCGTTCGATCTGCTGACGCTCTACTTAAGCAAGTAGGAGTGGATTGTTAAAAGCTGATTTTAAAAATTGATAGTTAAAAGTTGATAGTTAAAAGTTAATTATGAGAATCATAACAGGACAATATAAGGGTCGCCACTTCGACATACCACGTTCGTTCAAGGCGCGACCAACTACAGATTTCGCAAAAGAGAACATCTTCAATGTTTTGCAGAATTACATCGATTTCGAGGATGCCACAGCCCTCGACCTCTTTGCCGGCACAGGCAGTATCTCACTGGAACTGGTATCCCGTGGATGCAGCCGAGTGATCAGCGTAGAGGCCGACCGCGACCATGCCAACTTCATCCGCGAGTGTTTCAAGAAACTGGGCGAAGACAAGGATCTTCTGATTCGCGGCGATGTATTCCGCTTCTTGAGAACCTGCAAGCAGAAGTTCGATTTCATCTTTGCCGATCCGCCATACGCACTGGAGAAGCTCCCCGAGATTCCAGACCTCGTACTCAATGGCGACCTTCTCAACGAAGAGGGCATCTTCGTTTTCGAGCATGGAAAGAACTACGATTTCTCCGATCATCCAAGATTCCTGGAGCATAGAAGTTACGGAAGCGTAAACTTCTCGATATTCAGATAAAATCAGGTGATTGTTTTAAAGCTTTTGCCCTTACAGGGCGAAAGGGGAAAACCAAGACTACCCAGGGCGATGCCCTGGGCTAGGAGCTTCTGCCCTTTCAGGGCGTATTGGGAAAAAACAAAGGGCAGAAGCAAGATTACAACACACGCAATAAAGGGCAGAAGCAAGGTTGCGCCACACGCACTAAAGCAGAAACTAGATTGCACAACACGCACTAAAGCAGAAGCAAGGTTGCACCACACGCCCTGAAAGGGCAGAAGCCCCTAGCCCAGGGTAACACCCTGGGTATAAATGGGATATAAGTAAAGCGCCCTGAAAGGGCAAAAGCTTTCATATACGAAGCTTCTGCCCTTTCAGGGCGTATTGGGAAAGAAACAAAGGGCAGAAGCAAGATTACATCACCCTCCTTTTTTTACAGCAGCGGAGAAAGCAATCTTACGATACTCTCGAACAATCTTTTCAGGAACGGGCGCCTTACGAAATACGCCACATCATCCACCAGAATGCTGCTGGATTCATCCTTCAGATAAATCCGCTTGATTCTCTGCGCCATTTCCTCATCATAGAAGAAGGCATTCGCCTCGAAATTATTCTCAAAACTACGGAAATCCACATTCGTGCTGCCCACGGTACAGAGATTGTCATCGCTCACCAGCAACTTGCTGTGATTGAATCCACCCGTATAGAGATAAACCTTCACACCTGCCTCTATCGCCTCCATCAGATAAGAACGCGAAGCCCACTCCACCATCCTGGCATCGGAATGTCTAGGCATCAGCAACCGGATATCCACTCCCGCCAGCGCCGCCGTGCGCATCGCAAAGAGTACAGGCTCGGTAGGCAGGAAATAAGGCGTCTCCATATACACATACTTCTGCGCCTGGAGCAGAATGCGCACATATCCCTGCATGATATCAGGCCATGGAGCAATCGGACTGCTCGTTACTACCTGCACCAGACAATTATTCCTGATCTTCGAATCCACCGGAGGATAATACTTTCGGTTTGACACCAAGGTGCGATCCACAAAATACCAGTCTATCAGGAAAGCACGCTGCAGGGCATACACGCCTCCGCCCTCTATCCTCAGATGCGTATCGCGCCACTTCTGCTTCCCGGTGCCCTTCACATAGCGCTTGGCGATGTTCATGCCACCGATGAATCCTACCCTACCGTCTATCACGCATATCTTGCGGTGATTGCGGTAGTTCACCTTGCTGGTAAACGCAGGAAACCTTACCGGCATGAACGAATGCACATCGATGCCCGCTTCTCTCATGCGCTCAAAGAAGGCATCCTTCACCTTCCAGCAGCCCACATCATCGTATATCAGTCTGATTTCCACTCCCTGCTCCGCCTTGTCTATCAAGGCATCAGCCACCAGATAGCCCAGGGCGTCATCCTCGAAGATGTAGGTATCCAGATGGATATGATGCTTCGCCTGACCTATCTCATATAATAAGGAGAAGATGAATTCATAACCATCGGTAAAGATATCCACCTGGTTGTCCTTAAACGGGAATGCCCAGTTCTGATTGGTAAAGAGATTCATCAGCGGCTTGTTGTTGGCAGGGATATGCAGATTCTCCTGCTCGGCAAACTCCAGCATCGAGCGCTTGGTCAACTGGTCCATGCTTCTGTCGCTGATCAGCCGTTCCTTTCTCGTGTTCTGTCCGAAGAAGATGTAGAAGATGATTCCCACGAAAGGCATGAAGGCGAGCACAAGAATCCACGCCATCGTCTTGGCGGGCTGTCGGTTGTCCATCAAGACGGTGATGATAGCGGGAATCATGATTGCCATATAAAGCAAGAGATAAATCCAATGAATATATATCATACCTTTCTTTTTTAATCTAGTTGAATACCGAGTTGGTCTGGCTGGCAAGCAGCGAGTTCATCTTCTTCAGTTTCATAAACTCCTCCACCAGCTCCCTGTTCGTAGGATTTCTGGCAAATTCCTGCTGCACCTCTATCAGTCGCTGTGCGATATAATGTGTGCGGAAGCTCAGCAGATCCTTGAAGACAAACTGGCGCAGCTTCTCAGCGTTCAGCTGCAGCTGCAGACTCGCCGTAGAAACCTCCTGTTCTCCCGTCGGCAGACTGGCAATCCTGCTCACCTCCGGATCCGGATGGTTGGCAAAATAGTTTTCCGCCACGAAGTTCTCATCCTCCAGATGCTCCAGCGTTTCCTGCAAGATTCTGTTATAAAGCTCGTTATGAAATCTGAACTCATCGCCCGACATATCCAGATAGATATATTGTGCTATCGGCAGTTCAATATCGTTGCCCTCCACATCCTTCACCACGATATGCTTTTCTCCATGGTGTATGATCAGCTTCACCAGCAGGTCTTCCACCTCCAGCAGCTTGTCCAGCGGCGTCACGCCCCTCATGGCAGCCTGCATTCCCTGCTGTGGGGCAGTAGCCTTCGGGTCTCTCAGTCCAGCCGCGCGCCGTTCTGCCTTCACCTGCTCGCTCATGCCGTTTCTCACAAAGTTGTTCAGCGCATTCACGATAATCGCTTCGTTCACGCCCAGCCGGTGGGCGCAGTCGGTGATGTAAGAGGCTCGGGTAATCTGGTTCTTGATCTTCGAGATGCTCTCCACGATGCTGTTGATAGCCTGGCTTCTCTTCACCGGATCGGTCACGCCGTTCAGCGAGAGGTCGGTCTTAAACTGTATGAAGTCCTTCTGGTTTTCCTCTATGTATTTTCTGAAATCTGCAGCGGTATGGCTTCGGGCAAAGCTGTCCGGGTCGTTTCCATCCGGCAGGAAGAGCACCTTCACGTTCATCTCCTCCTCCAGCAGCATGTCGGTACCTCGCAGCGCCGCATGCACGCCCGCAGCATCGCCGTCGTAAAGCAATACGATGTTGCTGGTGAATCGGTGGAGCAGTCTGATCTGATGGATGCTCAGCGCCGTACCCGAGTTGGCCACCACGTTTTCGATGCCGCACTGGTGCATGGAGATTACATCCGTATATCCCTCCACCATATACACGCAGTCTTCCTTGGCGATGGCCTTCTTTGCCTGATACAGTCCGTAGAGTTCCCGCTCCTTGTGGTAGATGATACTGTCGGGCGAGTTCACGTATTTCTGGCTCACACCCTTGGTACGGGTATCCAGCACGCGTCCGCCGAAAGCCACCACCTTTCCGCTCACACTCAGCCACGGGAAGATGGCGCGCCCGGAGAATCGGTCCAGATACTTGTCCTGTCCGCTCTTGTTGCCCGCTTCCTCCTTGTCCACCTTGAAGCAGAGACCGGTATCCACCAGGTATTTCGGCTGATATCCTTTCTTCACCGCCTCGTCGAAGAGCGCCGTGCGCTGGTTCAGGGCGAATCCCAGCTGGAATTTCCGGATGATGTCGTCTCTGAATCCTCGGCTTCTGAAATACTGCATGCCGATGGCTCTTCCGTCCACATCATTCTGCAGGATGTCCTGGAAGTATTTCGCCGCCCATTCATTCACGATGAACATCGATTCGCGTTCGCTTTCGCGCAGTTTCTCCTCGTTGGTCATCTCGCGTTCCTGAATCTCGATATGGTATTTGTTAGCCAGCCATCTCAATGCCTCTGGATAGGTCATCTGCTCCAGCTCCATCAGGAAGTTGATGGCGTTTCCACCCTTTCCGCAGGTAAAGCAGTGGCAGATGCCACGCGTAGGAGAGACGGAGAAGGATGGATGGGAATCGTTGTGGAAAGGACACAAGCCGACATAGTTGATGCCGCGCTTTTTGAGCGTGACGAATTCGGACACCACCTCTTCTATCTTGGTGGAGTCCATGATACGTGCTATCGTCGGTTTGTCTATCATATTTTTCTATCTTATTTTATGATGCAAAATTAATACTTTTCTCTGAAAACACAAAACATTTAGGGAAAAAGACGTACAGAAACCGCATGGAAAGCCAAAATGAAACAAATAATAAAGAAAAGATTACATTTGACAAAGTAAAATACGATGAATATTCCTACCTTTGCAGCCATCAAACAACAAATACATAAACATATTTTTTATATGAGACTTAACAACATCAAGAAAGTATTTTTAGCTTCCGCTGCTCTCCTCTCAGCCATGAGCATGAGTGCAGCAGAGAGATTCGTCAGTTTCAAGCAGGGCGATCTGCTCATCAACGGTAATGACAAGGTAGAAATCTATATGGACGCCAACGACTGCCGTGGCGTGAGCTATGCTGCCAATGCACTGGTCAGGGACATCAGCAAGGTGAGCGGCTCCCAAGCCACCATCACCTCCAACTGGAAGGCAACCATCCTCGTGGGAACCATCGGACATTCTGCTGCCATCGACCAGCTCATCAGACAGAAACGCATCAACGGAAATCTGCTCAAGGGCAAGCGCGAAAAATTCATCATCACTGTGGTGGATAAGCAGCTCGTCATCGCCGGCAGCGACCGTCGAGGAACCATCTATGGCATCTACGAACTCTCCCAGCAGATGGGCGTATCGCCTTGGTATGACTGGGCAGACGTGCCCGTGGAGCATCACGACTCCATCTTCGTAAACAAGGGGATCTATACCGATGGCGAACCAGCCGTACGCTATCGTGGCATCTTCCTCAACGATGAGGCGCCTTGCCTCACCTCGTGGGTGAAGAATACCTACGGCACCGAGTATGGCGACCACCGCTTCTACCAGCGCGTCTTCGAACTGGTGCTGCGTCTCAGGGGCAACATGATGTGGCCAGCCATGTGGGGCTGGGCTTTTTATGCCGACGATGCGGAGAACGAGAAGACGGCAGATGAAATGGGCGTAGTGATGAGTACTTCCCATCATGAGCCGATGGCCCGCAACCACCAGGAATACGCCCGCAACCGAAAGGGATGGGGACCTTGGAACTATCAGAAGAACAAGGCTAACCTGCAGAAATTCTTCCGTGAGGGAATAGAGCGCATGAAGGGAACCGAACAGATTGTAACCATCGGCATGCGTGGCGACGGCGACGAGGCGATGAGCGAAGAGGCTGATACCCGACTGATGACCAACATCATCAACGACCAGCGCAAGATTATCGCTGATGTAACGGGAAAGAAGGCTAGCGAAACACCGCAGGTATGGGCACTATATAAAGAGGTATTGGATTACTACGACAAGGGAATGAAAGTGCCCGACGATGTAACCCTGCTGCTCTGCGATGACAACTGGGGCAACGTGCGCCGTGTGCCGAATGCCCAGGAACGAAAGCACAAGGGCGGATGGGGACTCTACTACCACGTAGATTACGTGGGTGCTCCAAGAAACTCGAAGATGCTCAATGTTACCCCCGTGCAGAACCCTTGGGAGCAGTTGACACTTGCCTATGAGAACGGCATCGATCGTCTCTGGATTCTCAACGTGGGCGACCTCAAGCCGATGGA
>ULSN01017737.1_pt1 | contig 10525 bp, 8 predicted proteins | sample 1956771 | NCBI WGS metagenome assembly ULSN01 (sample SAMEA4835709, study PRJEB28245) | human gut metagenome | biome: gut microbiome; material: fecal sample | place: Denmark | collected 2008
ACTTGCGAAAGCTCAAATAAAAAGAATCATTATGTCTGAAACATCAAATAACAACGAGAACAAGAAGGTGGTGATAGAGCTCGACAATGTGCGTCGCGACTTTCTTGTGGGCGACGAAACCGTCCACGCCCTGAAAGGCGTAAGCTTCAAGATCTACGAGGGCGAGTTCGTTACCATCATGGGTAAGTCGGGTTCCGGCAAATCCACCCTGCTCAACCAGCTGGGCTGCCTCGACACCCCTTCCAAGGGCGAATATTACCTGGATGGCGTGAGCGTGCGCAAGATGAGCCGCAACGACAGAGCCATCCTGCGCAACCGCAAGATTGGCTTCATCTTCCAGAACTACAATCTCCTGCCGAAGACCACGAGTGTAGAGAATGTAGAGCTGCCGCTGATGTACAATCCTGCCATCAATGCAGAAGAACGGAAGCAGCGTGCCATCGAAGCTCTGAAGGCTGTAGGACTGGGCGAAAGACTCTATCACAAGAGCAACCAGATGTCGGGTGGACAGATGCAGCGTGTAGCCATCGCCCGTGCGCTGGTGAACAATCCTGCCGTGATTCTCGCCGACGAGGCAACGGGTAACCTGGATACGAGAACCAGCTTCGAGATCCTGGTCCTCTTCCAGAAGCTCTACGCCGAGGGCAGAACCATCATCTTCGTAACCCACAACCCGGATATCGCCAAGTATTCCAGCCGCAACATCGAACTGCGCGACGGACACATCATCAGCGATACCTATAATGACAACATCCTTTCGGCAGCAGAAGGCCTTGCCGCCCTGCCTGCCAATACAGACGAGTAGAAAGGAAGAAAGTGAAGAGTTCAACAGCTTTACTAATCATAAAGTTCAATGTTCAAATCTCAAAGTTCAAAGTAAATGAATTATCAGAATCTTTTTAAGATAGCCATCCGGGCGATAGCAGCCAACAAGATGCGCTCCTTCCTCACCGCACTGGGCATCATCATCGGTATTGCTGCCGTGATTACGATGCTTGCCATCGGACAGGGAAGCAAGGCGAGCATCAAGGCGAACATCGCTGAGATGGGTAGCAATATGATTATGATTTCACCGGGTGCCGACATGAGAGGCGGTGTGCGACAGGATGCTTCCTCGATGGAGACCCTGAAGCAGACCGACTACCAGAGCATCAAGGAGGATTGTAATTACATCAGTGCCATTTCGCCTACCGTAAACAGTTCGGGACAGTGGATCTACGGCAACAACAATACGCAGAGTTCCATCTATGGCGTGAACCAGGACTACCTGAGCATCCGCCAGCTGAAGGTGGCAGATGGAGAAATGTTTACCGATACCGACATCAAGGCAGCTGCCAAGGTCTGCATTCTGGGTCAGACCGTAGTGGATTATCTTTTTCCCGACGGCAGCGACCCGATTGGCAAGGTAGTACGTTTCAACAGCATCCCGTTCCGTGTGGTAGGTGTGCTCCAGAAGAAGGGTTACAACTCCATGGGAATGGATCAGGATGACCTCGTGCTCGCCCCATACACCACCGTGATGAAGCGAATCCTGGCACAGACCTATCTGGGCGGAATCGTATGTTCAGCCATCACCGAGGAAGCTTCGCAGCCGGCTCAGGATCAGATTTCTGAAATCCTCCGCCGCAACCACAAGCTGAAGGATGCCACCGCCACCACCGAGGCTGATGAGGATGATTTCAACATCCGTTCGCAGGAGGAAATCTCCAGCATGATGAATTCCACCATGTCCACCATCACCATCCTTCTGGGTAGTGTAGCCGGAATTTCCCTGCTGGTGGGCGGTATCGGAATCATGAACATCATGTATGTTTCCGTTACCGAGCGAACCCGCGAAATCGGTCTCCGAATGAGTGTGGGAGCCAGGGGCATCGACATCCTGAACCAATTCCTCATCGAGGCGATTCTGCTCTCTGTAACGGGTGGTATCATCGGAGTGATCTTGGGAGTAAGTCTGTCGCTGAGTCTGAATGCCTTCCTGCATATTGCTACTCAGATAGAGCCTTGGAGCATCATCATGAGTTTCGCCGTCTGCACCTTCACCGGCGTCTTCTTCGGATGGTATCCTGCCAAGAAGGCAGCAAGACTCGACCCTATCGAGGCAATCAGATACGAGTAAAAATCTGATTAGTTTTTTCTGAAATATATCAGTTTTTCTGAAATAGATCGTTTTTTTCTGAAATAGATCTGTTTTATCAAAAGTTTATTGTATTTTTGCAGAAGAATTCAAGAAACTCAAGCTCAATTGAGTTCATCTGGATAAAATAGAAATAAACTTGAGATAAAACAGATAGAAAAGAAGAATGAATACAGAAATATTATCAGCAGATAAAGACCCGATGGGCGCAGCCATTCTCGACTTCCAGAAGCAGGGGAAGGCGGCCCGACTGAGAGTGCTCTCTTCGATGTTCGAGGAAGACGAAATGCCAGTAACCCATCTCTTCAGAAGCACCCGGGAAATGCCGGTGCTGGAGCAGAAGGCCTTGCAGCTTGCCAAGGGACGGGTGCTGGATATCGGTGCCGGCAGCGGTTGCCATACGCTCGCCCTGCAGGAGAAGGGATTGGAGGTGAAGGCGATTGATATTTCGCCCTTGAGTTGCGAAGCAATGAAGTTGAGAGGAGTGAAGGATGCGGAATGCATCAATCTCTTCGACCCACATCTGAGCAGCGGAAATCATTCCGAAGAGAACCAGGAGCAGTTTGAAGGCGGTTTCGATACGATTCTCCTCCTGATGAACGGAACGGGAATTGCCGGGAAGATAGAACATCTCCCTGCCCTCTTCCAGCGCCTGAAGGCGTTGCTGAATCCGGGCGGTCAGATTCTCATCGATTCCTCTGATCTGAAATACATCTACGAGAATGAGGATGGAAGTTTCGACATCAATCTGAACGGAGCCTATTACGGAGAAGTGGATTATCAGATGATCTACAAGGATGTAAAGGGCGACCGCTTCGACTGGCTCTACGTGGATTTCCCATTACTGAAATCCATCGCCGAAACCTGCGGGTTGCATGGTGAACTCGCGGAAGAAGGCGAGCATTATGACTATCTGGCTAGGATCTTCCAAGCATAATAAAGACGATAAGATTTTACAGTATATAAAGAAAAAAGGAGTTAAGGCCATCATCTTAACTCCTTTTTTCTTTATATTTTACTGAAGTTTCGCATGTGGTTCAAGTACGGGCTGAAGGCCCAAAAGCTCCTAGCCCAGGGCATCGCCCTGGGTATAATGGCAATCAGCAAGGCGCCCTGTAAGGGCAAAAGCTCTATTTTATCGCAGAAATCGTAACATCCGAGAAATCGTTCATCAGGTCAAGAATCTCCAGGGTATGGAAATCCTTCTTCGCCTTCACTTCGATATTCGCCTCCAGGAATTCCTCCTTGGAGAATCGGCGCTCTTTCAGTTCGTAGGAATGCACATCCATTCCCTTCTGCTTGATCTGCTTGATAAATTCCTTCACACTCTCACGAGACGGAGCAGAGAAATTCAGTTCGACGGTAGTGGTTCCCAACGGCGGAATCCAATAGTTCAGCACTTCCAGTCCGAGCAGCACCATCACCGTGGTAAGAGCCGCAGCCACATACATGCCGGTTCCGCACGCCAATCCGATGGCCGCCGTCACCCACAAGCCAGCCGCCGTGGTCAATCCTCTCACCACATTCTTCTGGAAGATGATGGTACCGGCGCCCAGGAATCCGATGCCCGAAACCACCTGTGCAGCCACACGCGAGGAATCCTTCAGATCCACTCCGAATCCAAACTGCGAAACCACACAGAAAAGCGCACTACCCAGGGCCACCAGGAAGTGGGTGCGGAAACCAGCCTCCTTGGCACGGTATTCTCTTTCGATACCTATCGCTCCTCCCAAGATGAGAGCCAGAGACAGGCGAACAGTCAGGTCTATATAGGTTGCATCCATATTATTCCTTTCTTTTTAAGTTTGCTTGCAAAGATAATATAATTCGAAGACAATACAAAATAAATCTCTTGATTTTATTACGAAAACATCTTTTTTCTTTGGTAATACAAGAAAAAAAACGTATCTTTGCCACGAATGATGTTCGCATCAATATACATGATTCACTTTTTTTAAACGACAAAAGATATGAAGGTAATATTCTTAGACATAGATGGCGTACTGCAACCAGGCAGTTACCAAGACCGCTTTGAGCACTTGGCAGAAGTTTCAGACTTAGCCAAGAAACTAAACGTGAAACTGAACAACGGTTTCGACTACTACAAGCTGGTAGGAGGCGATAAGGAATATGACAACAAACAGCAGGTCAATAAATACGACATCGGTGCCGTCTATTGGGATTGGCATCCTGAAGCAGTAAAGTTGCTCCATGAGGTAATAGACAAGACTGGAGCCAAGATTGTCCTTTCAACCGACTGGCGTGGTAGAGGTCTGGAAGAGATGCGTGGACTCATCGACATCAAGGGATTTGGAAAATATCTCTATGGAGCCACCTATTTTGCAGCCAAGTCTTATTCTTCTACCGACGGGGAGTTATTTACCAGTGAGGAAATGAGCAAACAGGAACAAGAGTTCAGTAAAATAACAGCAGATATCCAAAATGGACTTGGCAAGATTTATCCTCCTATAGAAGTTGGATACTGGGAAAGATATGTAAATTATCGAACTGCCGAAGTAAGAGAATATCTGGATCGTCATCCTGAGATAACCAGCTATGTAGCCATAGACGACATGTATATTGGCGTAGGTCTCGACGATCATTTCGTTTGGTCAGACAAGGGCTGGATTCGTCAGGAACATGCCGACAAGATGATAGAGATACTCAACAAGGAAGATGGTCCTTATCCTCTGCCAACAGAATTAAAGACCAAGGAATTGGAAGAATGGAGAGAGAAGCGAGTATATCACAGTGAGTACTATCATTAAAATAAAGGTAACTAACAGAACTTTCGCGTATGGGGAAATTTCCATATCCATAACACATCCGTAATCTAAAAAAGGGAAGTGCCGAAACGACACTTCCCCATGGATTGGATGAATCATATAATCATCTGTCTCGCGACAGGTTGACTATCAGATTTACTTATAGATTTCTACGTCATCTACTGCGATATAAGCAGGTGCATTATAACCATATTGTCCCTTCATATCGTCAGAAGCCTCATAGTTTACCTTCAAGCTGCTGATCTCACCAAGAGAAGAGAGGTCAACATACTGCCAGCTCTTCAATGAGTTTGTACCGTCCTGAACTGTGTACTTAACAGAACCTGTAGATGTAGTACCGTCAGCCTTGAAACCCTCAAATACTACAGAGATTTGAGTTGAGCTGGTAGCCTTTGCACAGTAAGCATTGCCGTTCGCCATCACATTGAGGAAGTAAGTACCATTGGTAATCCAAAGTCCCTTCACGGTGTGAGCCTTACCATCCTTGAAGTCAAGAACAGGAGCATTATATCCATCTATTGAACCAAAAATCATCAAGAAGTTGCTGCCAGAATGAGCTGCAAGATCAGTAGGAATTGAAAGCTGTGTAGTTGAAGAGCCATCAGCAACAGTACTATGATAGTTAGACACAGCAGCACCACCATTCCAATAAGCCCATGAGCCATAGCCATTATTAATCTTTGAGTGCAAAGAAGTTGTAGCATCAGTCCACTCATAAACACCATTATCCTCTGTAAAGCCACTACCACTCTCTCCATAGAGCAATTTGCCTCCATACTGAGGATTATCAATCAATGCATTCCAGTTGCTACCCTCGAAAGTGATAGTCTCATACTTAGGAGTGTTGTCATCGTCGTCGTCACTACATGCTGTGAAGAAACTAGTGGCACACACAAGTGCCAACAAATAAAAATACTTTTTCATCATTGTTCTTTTGTTTATTACTAAAATTATCTTATTATTAATCTTCTCTTTCTACTCTTGGCACTGATTGACTTCTGGAGATGCAGGTCCTCAGCCCCACTCACCTCGGTAGAAGTCTCACCTAGCCAACCACACATTTGATTCTGTGCACTATACACTCTCACGAAGTCGATGTGGTCGAGCGCCACAGGCTTGCGATTCTTATCAACTGCCCATGAAATATCGAAGCTACAGCCATCGATGTCGCTATTGCTCACATTGTCAACATATCCATATCGGAAGGCATCGCAAACCCAAAGACTTCCATTGCCGCTGGTATCATGACCATTACGTGGCAAAAGGGTACCCTCGAAGCGTAATGGACTCGACAACCACAAAGGGAAATATTCCTGGGCATGAAAAGTATTGCGATTAACAACTCCATTCCTACCTTGATTGTCTGTCCACGGAATATCTTGCATGGCATCCTTGGTATAGGTTATCTCATAACCATATACCACCTTGCCCACACTGTCGACATCTGCACTGCCCGAAAGTTCATACCAAGGATCGTCGGGCAAACCATTGCCATTCACATCCTGCGACACCATCACGATGCCAGGCTCGCTATTGTCCTTGAAAGCATTGCCCTTGATGTAAAGGTCTTTTTCACCTTTCACATTCGCTATAGAATGATCGAAATGGAAGGTGATGTAACCACCATAGGCACCCAGGCTCACCAAACCGCCCTTGTCTCCACCGATGGTTTCTGTACATTTTCTTGCCATCGCCTTAGCATCGTCACCCTCTTCATATTGAGGCATCGTATTGATGAATTGTCCTGGAGCCGGCACATACTCATCCACCGCCAAGATATACTTGCTATACTCCTCGGTAGGTTGACTCGGCTCTGATGACAACTGAGGCGTGCGATAAACAAACGCTGCCTCTGCCGGAATATCGCCCGTCCACACTCGCCAATCAAAGGTGCCATCCGCCTTGAAGTGAAACAACTCACCACTAGATACATAATTCTTAGCATCCATCAGGTAGAAGTCTCTCTTCAGGGGATTGACGATGATGCCGTATGGCATCTCGATGGATTGTATCTCCGGAGCACTAGACAAGGAATGAGCAATTACCTTGTGTTGGCTGATATTCACGATGCCATACTCTATCGAATTCTTCTGCGAAGTCTCATTCCACTGCACACCTATATAATATAGTGAATCACCCACGATACACATGTTAGAGACAGGCACTTCCAGCTCGCCTCCCTTTTCCATCAGCCCAGCAGCATTAGGCTTGAGCCAATACAATCGTGAAGGCACATCTTTATAATCGCCACGGGAACTCACCCATAGCTGTCCATACTTATCGGCACGACAGCGATGCAAGTTGATTGCCACATCAATCTTCCGCTCCTCCTTAAAGGTCTTGAGGTCGATGACGCTCACAGTGCGGTCGTAGTTGGGATTGCGATAGCCACCGCTGTTGGCAACATACAGTTTGCCATGCACAACAGCCAACTCATCAGGCTGATAGCCCACCGTCACCTTGTCCACTACCTTCATCGTCAGCGTGTCCACCTTATAGACTGCTCCCACCTCGGCATCCTGGCGCATACTCACAGGAGCCACATAAGCACTAATATAGGCAAATCCACCGTCAAAGGCAAGGTACCGACAGTTGGGGATGTCTATCTTCGCTACTTTCTTGCAAGTATAGGCATCTGCCACCTCTACCTTATTGGAACAGTTGATGACCATCCACAGTTTGGAGCCATATATCTTGATGTCATTGCCCACATCACCCAATTCCTTAATCTCGTTAGGATTACGCTCCGAATAGATGTTGCGATGATAAATGACGTTTTCACTATTATCGCCCGACAAGTCCAGATAGTCGAGGGTTGCCTTGTTGCTGCCCATATTGCCCTGGTTGAGCAAATAGAGCCCCACGACATCACCCTTCTCAGCCTTACTGCCTGTATCCTCAGGCTCAGATGAGATGACGGTGTCGCCATCTCGACACGACTGCATACCTAGAGCCAGGAAACAAAGCAAGGCAAAGAACCAAGACTTCGCCAGGTTGGGTTGATGATATATCTTATCCTTCATATTTTTCTAAAAGTTATATTCCAATGTCAGCATATAATTGCGCTTCGGCATCGGATAGTTAAGTATCACGTCATAATCCTGACTGAAGATGTTGTTTACATCCAGTCTTGCCGACCATTTCCGGGCATGATAAGCCACGCTCATGTCGTGCGTATACCAGGGCTGGAGATGGTTATAAAGGATGTTCTCTTGCTGCGAATAACGTTCACCGGAATAGATGAAACTATACGACAAGTCCCACTCTCGCCATGACAGGGCCAAGATAGCCGACCCACTATTCCATGGAATATAAGGTATCTGATCCTTATAATAAGAGGTATTGGGATTAGTCACGTCGCGAGCATCCTGATAAGTGTACTGCAAGCGGGCCGTAACTTTCAAATCCTTGGCGGGCTCCAGTCCCACTTCTGCCATGGCATCGACGCCCTTGATGTGTACCTTGCCCAAGTTGAGCATCGTCCAACGGAACTGCTGCCCCTTCGGATAAGCCACAATCTTATCGTGCACCGTATTGTAATACCCATCCACCTGCAAGCGGAAATGATCGACTACGCCTTGCTTCCAATCCTTGTTCAGCACAAAACCCAGGTCATATTGCAACGCCGACTCCGGATTCAACTTACTGTTACCCATATCGGCATAGTAGAGGTCGTTGAAGGTCGGCATTCGGAAGCTTTTCTTTGCGAAAGCCCTCACTGCCAGCAATTTGGAGTTGAACGGATAGACATTCATAAAGAAAGCTGGCGTCAGTGTGCTGCGAGATGGCGATGACGCCCCATACTTCACATGATCCTTGACCACCTGCTCCACCACCGAGGCTTGCGCCTGGATGCGTGACAGCGTCAATGCCGTGGCTAACGACACGAAGTTGGAGTAACGATGAGGGAAAGCAAAGTCCACCATATTGGCATTCAACTTGTTCCACTTGAAGTCATAGCTCATCGAGACACTCCACTTTGGCAATATCTCATAGACATTCGAAGTGGAGAAATACATCTCCTGCTGACGATAGGTATTGTCTACATGTATCTGCGTCTCATCATTATTAACATAGCGCGTCACATAGTAGGCATACTTAGCCAATGCCTTGGTAGAGAACTTGTCGCCAAATGACTTTTGGAACACAGCCTGTCCGAAGGTATTGTGGTCCCACTGGCGTTCGCCTCGTCGCCACACATTGTTGACAATGGCACCAGGTATTCCCCTTTCCGAATGGTAAGTATATGCCTTCACGTTCCAATATCCATCGGCAATTCCTCCCCTCACGTTTCCCTCAACACGGAAAGCCCAGATGTCACCATTGTGACGCACGGCGGTGGTATCATAAGCCACCGTATTATCTTCGGTTACTCGCCTATAACGAAACTTATAGCGACCGCTCGATGTCAGCACACCTGTACTTAACGAGGAAGATATATGATCGGAGAGTTTCTGCTCCCAAAGCGATGAAAATCGGAAGGTATCGCTCGACCCATACTTAGCCTTCACCGACAAATTATATCGCTTGCCCAGCATGAAGCGGGGAGCCTTGGTACGGATATAGACGGAGCCAGCATTACCAAAGTCGCTCGCTGGCTGGAAGATGGCACTACGCTGACCGTTGTAGAGCGAAATTTCCTCCACATTGTCGAGCGAGAACTGTCCCAAGTCTATCTGTCCATTCTGCGCATTACCCAGTTCGATGCCATCATAGAAGATACCCAGGTGATTGGTACCCATACTGCGAATGTTGACTGTCTTGATGCCACCCACGCCTCCATAATCCTTGAGCTGCAAGCCCGAGAAATAGCGCAAGGCATCGGCCACCGACAAGGAATTCAACTTTTTGAGTTCCTCACCTCCCAAAGTCTGTGATGGAATCGTTTCCCTGGATATCAATCGTGAGGTAACCACAACCTCTTGAATGTGATGCACCAGTATGGAGTCTTGCATTTCGCCTTTGGCAAACGCAGTCCTCGCAAAGACACCCAGCATGACTATTGCTAACAATCTTTTCATCTATCATTATTGTTTTATACTCATTCACAAGCCTAACCCACGAGGCCCAATGATTTCATCCTCCATCACTTCTTGATGGCAGAGATGGCAACGGCAGGTCTTCTGACTCGCATCCTCCCCGCATCCGTCATCTCTTTTTTCTGACAGATGCAAAACTCATGGCAAGCGGTCTTCCCGAAAAAATGTCAGTGACCATGGTGCTTGCCGCAATAAGACGCTTACAGCAGCGGGACTGTCCGGGCTTCTCACCCGATTCCCTTTTAATCACTACGCACACATCCCGATGGGTGTTTTCTACCCCAAGACTTCATCGCTCCTACGGCGGTGCGACGTGGCAGTGAACCAATTGCGGGTGCAAAGTTACGACAAAAAAATGAATTTTCGGATAACTTCATGCCGATTTTATTTGGTAATATGCGATTTTCTTCCTATATTTGCAAAAAATTATAATATCAACCCTTTTCGAAATCATAAATACACATTAAATATATGGCAACAGTTGACGACAAGAAGATTATCTTTTCGATGGTGGGCGTATCCAAGATTATCCCACAAAACCAGAAACAGATTCTGAAGAACAT
>ULSN01043167.1_pt1 | contig 10465 bp, 6 predicted proteins | sample 1956771 | NCBI WGS metagenome assembly ULSN01 (sample SAMEA4835709, study PRJEB28245) | human gut metagenome | biome: gut microbiome; material: fecal sample | place: Denmark | collected 2008
GGTACTTTAACAATAGAGTCAGAAGCCACTTTCTCATAGTCCTCTGGTGAGTGATTGGTTTGCTCTACAAAGGTTTTAAAGAGAAAATTTCTTCCCATACCATTACCAAATATTACATCCAATGGTTCTCCTGTATCTTTCCATATTCTGACTCTTGCTGCAAATCCAAAATCAAATTTAACGGCAGTACTATCATATGTAAAAGTTACAGTATAGAACTTTCTTCCTATCTGTTTTCTTATTTGAGGGCGGCCGTCTCCATAGATATCCTTTGTAAAACCTTTAATATCGGAAATTATAGCTCCGTTGAAATATGGAACATACGCAGGACCAAATGTCATAGCCACATTTTTGGGGTTCTGATAAGTGTTTTCTTGTCAGAATCTTCAAAATGCTTGTTTAATTTTAGGGATTGCGCATATAAAGACATTATCCCCCAAACAAAAACTATTATAAAAAGAACCTTTCTCATCTCAATATAGTATAATGATAATTGACGCAAAGATAATGTTTTAAAGTGACAATGCTGCATAAAAGCCATAGTTTATGCATGGCTATGTCCTAATTTAGAAAAAATAAATATAAAGCTATAACAAAGCTACCATTATGCCAACCGATAATCTGATGTTTTATTAAATGTATGCATGAAAGACATATTGTAAGTGATTAAATCGGCAAAAACTGGGAAAATCAATATATTCTGACATATTCATTTCTTTTTGCATAAATAACTTTAAAAATCATCCTTAATGTAAATGATTAGGGATGATTTTCGGCTTTTTTTTGTATTTTTGCTATTAAATATTGTATTATAACGACAATAGTAAACGAAACGGATATGGTAACACAAAGTGAAGCAGCCCTGGAACAGGGACTGATAAAGACACTTCAAGATATGAGTTATGAATATGTCAAGATTGAAGAAGAAACAAATCTTGACCAGAACTTCAAGACTCAACTTGAAAAGCATAATAAGAAAGAACTTGCCCGTCATGGACGTACAAGTTTTACGGATAGTGAATTTGAAAAGATAAAAATTCACTTAGAGGGCGGTACTCGTTTTGAGAAAGCCAAGAAACTGCGAGACCTGTTTCCATTAGAATTGGAAACAGGCGAACGTGTTTGGGTTGAATTTCTCAATCGCCAGCAGTGGTGTCAGAATGAGTTCCAGGTTTCTAACCAGATTACAGTGGAAGGTAGAAAGAAGTGCAGATATGATGTCACAATACTTATCAATGGTTTGCCTTTGGTTCAAATAGAGCTAAAGAAACGTGGCGTGGAGTTAAAGCAAGCTTACAATCAGATACAGCGCTACCACAAGACTTCGTTTCATGGCTTGTTTGACTACATACAGTTGTTTGTGATTTCAAATGGTGTGAACACTCGTTATTTTGCCAATAATCCTAACAGTGGCTACAAGTTCACTTTCAATTGGACAGATGCTGAGAATGTACCGTTTAATGACCTCTCCAAGTTTGCATTGTTCTTCTTCGACAAATGTACTTTGGGCAAGATGATAAGCAAGTATATTGTTCTACATGAAGGAGACAAATGCTTGATGGTATTACGTCCATATCAGTATTATGCAGTAGAGAAGATTCTTGATAGGGTGCAGAACTCTAACAAGAATGGTTATATATGGCATACGACTGGTGCAGGTAAGACTTTGACATCATTTAAGGCTGCCCAGCTCGTTTCAGAGATAGATGGCATCGATAAAGTGATGTTTGTCGTTGACCGTCACGACCTTGATACACAAACTCAATCAGAATATGAGGCTTTTGAGCCTGGGGCAGTGGATGGTACAGATAACACTTACGAACTAATCAAGAGATTAAGTGGTAAGTCGAAAATTATAATCACTACTATCCAAAAGTTAAACTGTGCTGTTACTCGTGATGCTTACAACAAGCATTTGCAAGATGTCAAGAACCAGAAGGTAGTGATGATATTCGATGAGTGTCATCGTAGCCATTTTGGTGATTGCCATAAGAATATTGTTGGTTTCTTCAAGAACTTACAGATATTTGGCTTTACTGGTACTCCAATATTCTCAGAGAATGCCAAGGGCGAGCATACCACGGCAGAGGTCTTTGGCGAGTGCCTTCATCGTTATTTGATAAAGGATGCTATTGCTGATGAGAATGTACTCGGTTTCCTTGTGGAGTATTATCAAGGTCAAGGCGATGTTGACTTGATGGAAGAACAGCGAATGAAGGAGATTGCTCAATTCATCCTCAACAACTTCAACAAGTCAACATACGATGGTGATTTCAATGCTTTGTTTGCCGTTCAGTCTGTGCCTATGCTTTTGAAGTACTATGACATCTTCAAGTCATTGCATCCTAAGATAAGGATAGGTGCTGTGTTTACATACGCTGCAAACGAAAGCCAAGATGATGATAACACTGGCATGAACAATGGTTTTGTTGACGACACGGTTACGAGTGACAAGCTGCAAATCATCATGGATGATTACAACAAAATGTATGGAACGGCATTTACGACAGATAATTTCAGTGCATATTATGACGACATAAATCTTCGTATGAAGAAGAAACGTGCCGACATGGAACCGTTGGATTTGTTGCTTGTTGTTGGTATGTTCCTTACTGGCTTTGATGCCAAGAAACTAAATACGCTGTATGTTGACAAGAACCTTGAATATCATGGTTTATTGCAGGCTTTCAGTCGTACAAACCGTGTTCTCAATGAGAAAAAGCGATTCGGAAAAGTTGTCTGCTTCCGCAATTTGAAGGACAATGTTGATAGAGCAATCAAGTTGTTCAGCAATACTGACGCTCCTGAGGCGCTGGGATTTGTACTTCGTAAACCATATGCTGATGTAAAGAAAGATTTGGATGAGTTATGCCAGAACTTTAAAACCCGTTATCCGGACATGGATTCCATTGACAAACTTCAGAGTGAGTACGATAAGCGTAATTTTATCCTCGCTTTCCGTGATATTATCAGAAAACATTCTGAGATTCAGGTGTATGAAGAGTGGAATGCCGATGATTCATCTTTGGTAATGACAGAGCAGGAATACAATGATTACCGCTCTAAATATCTTGATATGACGATGGGATTCATACAAGATGATGAGGATGACAAGAACGATGACAAAGGCAAAGAAGATGAAGGAATGGCGCATGAAGACCCAACAACAGATATCGACGATATTGATTTCTGTCTGGAGTTGTTGCATAGTGATGTTATTAATGTAGCATATATACTGGAATTGATAGAAGACCTCAATCCTGCAAGCGATGATTATCAGATGAAACGACAGAATATCATCGACACGATGATAAAAGACCCTGCTATGCGCAATAAGGCTAAACTTATCGACCACTTCATCCGTGACAATGTTGATAATGACCAAGCTGGATTTGTAAAGTCGAAAGCTGATGGCAAGATGGATTTGGAGAGTCGTCTGACAACCTATGTTACTCAGGCACGAGCCCATGCGGTTACTTCATTGGCTACGGAAGTGGGAGTAAGTCAAGATGCACTTATTAAATATGTGCAGGAGTATGATTATTTACATCGGGAAAAGCCAGAAATTTTGCAGATGGCTATCAAGGAGAAAAAGGGACTGCGTTTCTTGCAGCGTATTCATCTTAAAGAGTCATTGATTTTAAAACTGCGTAAAATTATCGAAACATTCAGTTGGGAATAAATAAGAAAATAAAAAGAAAATAAAAAGAAAAAAATATGAGTGAAGAATTACAACAAAAACTGCGTACGCAGCTTTGGACAGTAGCCAATACTTTGCGTGGCAATATGTCAGCCAGTGATTTCATGTATTTCACTTTGGGCTTTATCTTTTATAAGTACTTGTCAGAAAAGATAGAAATGTGTATTGATGCTGAGCTTGAAGAAGACGGAAGTAACTTTAAGGAAGCCTGGGCAAGTAATGAGGAAGAACTGAAGGAGGAGTTGAAGAAGTTTTGCATGAATGAACTCGGTTATTTTATCGAGCCAGAATACCTGTATTCTTCTGTAATAGAGGCTATCAATCGCAAGGAGAACATCCTTCCACAGCTGGAGCGTTCATTGAAAAAAATAGAGGACAGTACCATTGGACACGATAGTGAAGAGGATTTTGGAGGTTTGTTCTCTGATATAGACCTCGCTTCTCCTAAATTGGGAAAGACCGCAGAGGATAAGAACAATTTGATTAGTGAAGTATTGATTGCTCTTGATGGTATCGACTTCGGCTTAAACGAAGCTTCTGATATTGATATTCTCGGCGATGCCTATGAGTATATGATAGGTCAGTTTGCCGCAGGAGCTGGCAAAAAGGCTGGAGAATTCTACACCCCACAGGAAGTTAGTCAGATTCTTGCAGATATAGTTACTACAGACAAAACACGCTTGAAAAATGTATATGACCCAACTTGTGGTTCAGGTTCATTGCTTCTCCGTACTGCTCGCAATGGTAAGGCTGATTTGATTTATGGTCAAGAGAAGAACCCTACGACATTCAACCTTGCCCGAATGAATATGTTGCTTCATGGAATTAAGTTTAGTGACTTCGACATAGAAAATGGAGATACTCTTGAAGATGATGCTTTCCCTGAGGGACAGTTTGATGCGGTGGTAGCTAATCCGCCATTCTCTGCAGCCTGGAGTGCAGCGGAGAAATTTAATAATGATGATAGATTTAGCAAGGCTGGAGTCTTGGCTCCAAAGTCTAAGGCTGACTATGCATTCATACTTCACATGATCCATCATCTTAATGAAGGTGGAACGATGGCATGTGTTGCTCCTCATGGTGTTCTTTTCCGTGGTGCATCAGAAGGTAAGATTCGCCGTTTCCTCATTGAGAAGAAGAACTATATTGACGCCATCATTGGTTTACCTGCCAACATTTTCTATGGTACAAGTATCCCAACTTGTATCATTGTGGTAAAGAAGTGCCGCAAGGATGATGATAATATACTATTCATAGATGCCAGCAAGGAGTTTGAAAAGATAAAGACACAAAATAAGCTTCGCCCAGAGCATATCAAGAAGATTGTTGATACCTATCGTGAGCGCAAGGAAATCGAGAAGTATAGTCATTTGGCAACTTTGCAAGAGGTTGCCGACAATGACTATAACCTTAACATTCCTCGTTATGTGGATACTTTCGAGGAAGAAGAGCCTATCGACATACATGCGGTCATGAAGGAAATCAAGGAATTGGAAGCTAAGCGCGCTGACCTCGACAAGCAGATTGATGTATATCTGAAAGAATTGGGGTTAGTTGAGTAGAATATTAAAAGAATATTGATATGAAGGGCGATGCATTATTGTTAAGTAGAGTTATAGCAGGAGGTAGAGTGCAATTTATCATTCCTGTATATCAGCGTAATTATAGTTGGTTAACCGAGAACTGCAATCAGTTGTTCAACGACTTGGTGGATTTGGTTCATTCTGGCAGACCGACTCATTTCTTTGGTTCTATAGTTACATCTCCAGCAGATGGCTATGGCATCAATCGACTTGTCATTGATGGACAGCAACGCCTAACAACAATCTCTTTATTGTTGTTAGCTGGTATTCATGCAGTAGAAAATGGTGAGCTTGAAGGTGACAGGGGAAGTATTGAAGAAGCAAAGGAAGAGTTTTTGATGGCTAAGTTTAGTGGCACGGAAAGAAAAATTAAACTTGTGCCAATCGAAAATGATTTGGAGGCTTACGATAGAATCTTTCAGCATGATGTAGATAATTATGTAAAGGATTCTAAGATGACTCGTAATTATCAATACTTTTATGAGCGTTTGACAAAAGAGCCTCATCAACTTTCATTTGATTCTTTGTTGAGTGCCATTGAGCGTTTGCAAATCATATCAATAGAATTGGATGGTAATGACCAACCACAACTTATTTTTGAGAGTCTTAACTCTACAGGCTTAGATTTGACAGGTGCTGATGAGGTTAGAAACTATCTACTGATGTCTCTTACCGCAGAAGAGCAACAATATTATTTCAAGACTTATTGGCAGAAGATTGAGGTGGCAACCGAAAATGAGCCAACGATGTTCCTACGTGATTATTTGACAATAAAGCAACAGTTGCAGCGTCCTGTGAGATTGGCAAACCTATACAGTTCTTGGAAGAAATATATGCTTGGTCACGACCGTAAGGAAGAACTTGCGGAAATGTTGGTTTATGCTCAATATTATCATCAAGTTACCGAGGGTAAACTATACTCTAAGAAACTTTCTGATAAGATGCGCCATATTTGTAATATAGAAACAGATGTGGCTAACGTGTTCTTTATACAATTCTTGAAATATGCAGATGAAAAGCATCTGACAGAAGATGAAATATTCAAGGTTATAGACTTAGTTGAGAACTATATGGCTCGACGTATAGTGTGTAATATGCCTGGAAATGCGTTGACACAGGTTTTCTGTTCATTGCATAAAGATGTGCTTAAAAGCATGGAAGAGTATGAAAAGGCAGGAGTGGAAATCAACTTTGCTTACTCTGATATTTTAGCATATCATATTATGCGCCGTGATGGTAATTATCAGTTACCAAGAGATACACAGTTTGTAGAGGCTATCGAGAATCGTGACGCTTATCACATGCTCAAGCCTTTCCAAATTTTCCTCTTTGAAAGACTCGAAAACTCTGTGCATGGTGAATATAATGATGTGGCATCCGACATGAAGAGTAAGGATGCAACAATCGAGCACATTATGCCACAAACATTAAATGCGGAGTGGCGTGAAATGCTTGGTGATAATTTTGAGGAAATTCAAGAAAGATACTTGCATACGTTTGCTAATCTTACTTTGACTGGTATTAATAGTGAACTTAGTAATAAGGCTTTTGAAATCAAGCGTGATGGTAGAACGGTTGATAACACCGTATATCCAGGTTATAAGGATTCTAAATATCGTTTGACAAGAAGTGTTACAAACTGCCAAAAATGGACGGAAGAAGAATTGCAAAAGCGTAGTAAAAAGATTTGTGAGGATTTCTTACGCTTGTACCCTCTGCCAAGAACAGAATTCAACCCATTGCCAAAGCCTGTAGAAGAAGTTTCTTTGGATGAAGAATCATTCTCGCCAACAAATAGAATGCTTCGTGGATTCCGTGTGTTTGGAAATGAGTATAATGAAACGATATGGAAAGATATGCTTGTTAAATTAGTGTCATTATTGTCAGAGCGTTATCCTGATGTGATAGATTCTCTATATGATGGTGGAGCATATCTATGGACTTCTAAACAAGCAGATTTGAATTATTGCACGCAAATAGGTGCAGACAAGTATCTTTGGACATCCATGGGCAATAAGGGTAAAATAGCTTGCCTCCGCTACTTGTTCGACAAGTGCGATGTTGCAGAGTCTGAACTTGTCTTTGTTTTGGAACCATCTAACGAATGATATTTTCTATGGAAGAGAATAATGTGCCAGAGATGCGTCCTACATTCGATGAAATTCGGAAGGTGGACGGTAATGGAAAGGAATATTGGAACTCACGTGAGCTTTGTAATGCGATGGGCTATTCGGGCTATTGGAAATTCCAAAATGTAATAGAAAAAGCCATCAAGGTTGCAGGTGAAAAAGGGATGAATATAGATGAACATTTCAACCATGCGGTTGATATGTTCAAGTTGGGTAATGGGGCGTTTCGTAAGGTAGAAACGTTCCATCTTTCACGAATGGCTTGTATGATAATAGCAGAGAATGCAGATACAAGAAAGCCATTCGTGAAGCAAGCAAGGGAATATTTCTCGCAGTCTGTATCTACGACAGAGATTGAGCAGAACTCGTTGGAATCCAATATCTTACTATATAAGACTTCACAAGGTGAGACTCGCATTGAAGTGATATTCAACAGTGAGACCTTTTGGATGTCACAGAAAAGAATGGCTTCTTTGTTTGGAGTTGATAGGGCAACTATAGCCTATCATATTTCTCAGATTTATGAGTCGGGAGAATTGCAAAGAGAGACAACTTGTAGAAAAATTCAACAAGTTCAACTTGAAGGTGAGCGTGATGTGGAGCGTGCACCTTTGTTCTACAATCTTGATGTAATCATAGCTGTAGGCTATCGTGTGAACAGCTATCAAGCAACCCAATTCCGTATATGGGCAACTTCTGTATTGAAGGAGTTTGTTATCAAGGGATATGTGTTAGATGATGAGCGTTTGAAACAAGGTAAGCACTTTGGCAAGGATTACTTTGATGATTTGCTGGAACGCATTCGTGAAATTCGCACATCAGAGCGTAGATACTATCAAAAGATAACCGACATTTATGCTGAGTGTAGTGCTGACTATGATGCAAAAGCTGAGAGTACCAAACTCTTTTATAAGATGGTACAGAATATGATGCACTTGGCTGTTACCAATCATACGGCAGCAGAGATTGTTTATGAACGTGCCGATGCAGAAATGCCACATATGGGATTGACCACATGGAAAAGAGCACCTAATGGCAGAGTGCAAAAGTCTGATACGATTGTCGCCAAGAACTATCTTTCAGAAGATGAACTGTCTCAGCTCAATACAATAACAACAAGTTTTCTTGATCTTGCCGAATCTCGTGCACGGCGTCATATTATCACAACGATGGATGATTGGAAGCAACGCTTACAACAATTCCTTGCAACTATGGATTATGATGCAAAGAGTAGTGCAGGCAAGGTTTCCCAAGAGGAAGCAAGAGATAAGGCTTATTCTGAGTATGAGAAGTTTAAGGTTATTCAAGACCGTTCATATATCTCAGATTTCGACCGATTCAATAATGGCAATGATGATGATACACCATTGCTTCCGTTTGACATCGACCCCAAAGAAGAGTAAATACCAGTAGAGGAAAGTATAACAAACAATTAAGGATTAAAAATAATTATGGCAACAAATAAAGAACAAAATAAACTGAATGTACCCCATTTGAGATTTCCAGAATTTCATGGGGAATGGGAGAAGCATGGACTATCAGAATATCTTGACTTCAAAAATGGACTTAACCCAGATTCAAAGAGATTTGGTAAGGGAATAAAGTTTATTTCTGTGATGGATATTTTGAATAATCCAGTAATAACATATGATTGCATAAGAGCATCAGTTCAAGCTACAGATGCAGAAATATCTTCGTTTTCAGTTGAAAATGGAGATATTCTTTTTCAGCGTAGCTCCGAGACCTTGGAAGATGTAGGACGCGCGAATGTTTACATTGATGATAAAGTTGCTGTTTTTGGTGGCTTTGTTATTAGAGGAAAGAAAAAAGCGAACTATAATCCTTTGTTTTTTAGATATTTGTTGTCAAGTCCTTATGCCCGCAAAAGAATTATACCTATGGGAGCAGGTGCACAGCATTTTAATATTGGACAAGAGGGACTTAGTAAAGTTTCATTGAATCTCCCTTCCATAGAAGAACAGACCAAGATAGCGTCATTGCTCCATCTGCTTGACGAGCGTATCGCTACCCAAAGCAAGCTGATTGAGGAATTGAAGAAGCTAAAGTCTGCGATTATAGATTATGCGATAAACTCCCTTGATACTGATTTTGCAAAGTTTGGTTCTTTGTATGAAATGGCTGGTGAGGGTGGAACTCCAACAACTTCAAATGCCAGTTTCTACGATAATGGCAAGATACCATTTATCAAAATTGACGATTTGAAGAAGAAGTATTTGACTGAAAACAAAGATTTTATTACAGAACTTGGTTTGCAAAAATCATCAGCTTGGCTTGTGCCTTCACGTTCCATCCTATTTTCCAATGGTGCTACCATTGGAGAAATCACAATAACAACATATCCTGTTTGTACAAAACAAGGAATATTGGGAATTGTACCTAAGCCAAACATTGATGTAGAATTTTTGTATTATTTCATGTCTTCATCCTACTTCAAAAAAGCAGTTAGTCGTATAGTTACTGAAGGTACGATGAAAACTGCCTATTTGAAAGACATAAACAATATACGTTGTCCAATACCAATAAAAGAAAAGCAACAAGATATAGCAAAGATGCCATCCGCTCTAAACTCCAAGATTGACTTTGAACAAAGTATATTGAAACGATTCTGTTCGCAGAAACAATACTTGCTTCGTCAGATGTTTATGTAAACATTTGGCAAAGCAAATATTGCTTTTGTTTTTGATAGCATTCTCCCAATAGGGTAGCTTTCCTTTCTTTCTCTGTAATGGTATTTAGCATTTTGGCTATAGCCTTTTGCTCTTCAATTACAGGAAAACGATGTTTGGTGTTGAAGTAATCTGTCATAGAGACATTCAACAGACCATGATTTCTTGCACCCTCACCAGCAATATCAGACAAGCCTCTATGCCATTTGGTTGATTCAAAGTAATAGGCAAGATAATCAGAATCAACTATGGTTTCATTTATTTTGAAGCATATATAAAGAGTTGACAGAACACCTTCGTCATAATTGTCTAATCGTTTGACAGCTCCCCAATCATATCCAGCAGAGTAACTTCTGTTATAAGCAA
>ULSN01024346.1_pt1 | contig 10378 bp, 5 predicted proteins | sample 1956771 | NCBI WGS metagenome assembly ULSN01 (sample SAMEA4835709, study PRJEB28245) | human gut metagenome | biome: gut microbiome; material: fecal sample | place: Denmark | collected 2008
ATGCTGCTTTCTCCGGAAAAGTTCCTGCTGACCGCCACTGCCGAAGCCGTCAGCGCCATGCCCGCCGACATGGCAGAACGCATGAAACAAGTAACGGCAACAGTACACACCCTCCACTGCGGCATTCCGGTAGCGACACTGAAAGGAAAGGACCTCATACCGGAGCATGCCCTTGCACTCAGCACCCGCCTCAACCGCGAAGCATTCCCCAACGTGGAACTCGACTATCCGACAGCCATAGCCTATCTCCGCGGCGAATCGGTTACGCTCGACGCCGATACTCCCCGGGGCTTTGTCACGGTGTCCTACAAAGGCTGCATACTGGGATTCATGAAACATCTGGGCAACCGCTCGAACAACAACTACCCCAAGGAATGGCGTATCCGCAGCACTTATCCGCCCGATACGGCACCCACAGTCCTGTAAGCCGACGAAACATCGAAATTTTCAGGCATTTTATTTGCCAGCCTTACATTAATTCCTATATTTGCAAAATATAGGACAAACCATTTGAAAAATTAATCCTTACACATACCATCAAAAATGGAAAAAAAATTAGCAATCATACGCCACGACCCGTGGCTTGAACCCTATGAAGACGCAATCAACGGCCGTCACGAAGATGCTATCAGAAAAGAAATTGAGTTGGTTGGCAAAAAAGGAAATCTTGTTGACTTTGCCAACGCCCACCAATTTTTCGGCCTTCACAAGACTAAAACCGGATGGGTATTCCGCGAATGGGCGCCCAATGCAACCGCTATTACGATGATTGGCACATTCACCGACTGGAAAGAACGTGACGAATACAAACTGACACGCAAGGACAACGGGGTGTGGGAAATCAATCTTCCGAAAACAGCCCTGAAACACGGCGACCTCTACAAGCTCATCGTTGAATGGAATGGCGGTCGGGGCGAAAGAATTCCGGCTTATGCGACACGTACCGTACAGGACGAAAAAACATATATTTTCTCAGCCCAAGTCTGGGAACCGGCAAGAAAATATAAATTCAAAATCACCGATTTCAAGCCGAAAACCAATCCGCTGCTCATCTATGAATGCCACATTGGCATGGCACAGAACAAAGAAGGTATCGGCACCTATGAGGAATTCCGGAAAAACATACTTCCGCGCATCGTAGACGACGGATACAATGCCATTCAAATCATGGCCATCCAGGAACATCCTTATTACGGTTCCTTTGGCTATCACGTTTCAAGCTTCTACGCTCCGTCGAGCCGCTTCGGCACGCCGGACGAACTGAAAGCCCTTATCGACGACGCCCATGCCAACGGACTTTCCGTAATCATGGATATCGTTCATTCGCACGCTGTCAAGAATGAGGTGGAAGGACTCGGACGCTTCGACGGCAGCTACAACCAATATTTCTACGGTGATTCCCGCCGCGAACATCCGGCATGGGATTCCCTCTGCTTCGACTACGGAAAGAACGAAGTGCTCCACTTCCTGCTTTCCAACTGCAAATACTGGCTCGAAGAATTCCAGTTCGACGGATTCCGCTTCGACGGCGTTACGTCGATGCTCTACTATAACCACGGTCTCGGACAGGCCTTCACCTCCTATGCCGACTACTACAACGGCGGACAGGACACGAATGCCATCACCTATCTGACCCTGGCCAACAAGCTTATCCACAAAATCAAACCTCATGCCATCACGATTGCCGAAGAAATGAGCGGCATGCCGGGACTTGCCAACAAGTTCAACGACGGCGGTATCGGCTTCGACTACCGCATGGCCATGGGTATCCCCGATTTCTGGATCAAGACCATCAAGGAAAAGAAGGACGAGGACTGGAAACCGTCAGCCATCTTCTGGGAACTCACTAACCGACGCGCCGACGAAAAGACCATCAACTATGCCGAAAGCCACGACCAGGCACTGGTAGGCGACAAGACCATCATTTTCCGTCTCATTGATTCGGAAATGTACTGGCACATGATGGTAGGCGACAACAACATGACCGTTGACCGCGGCATGACGCTCCACAAGATGATCCGCCTTGTGACACTCGCCACCATCAACGGCGGCTACCTCAACTTTATGGGCAATGAGTTCGGACATCCCGAGTGGATTGACTTCCCGCGCGAAGGCAACGGCTGGTCGTATAAATATGCCCGCCGTCAATGGGATTTGGTGGACCGAGAAGACTTGAAATACAAGTTCCTCGGCAAATTCGACAAGGATATCATCAGCCTCGTTGGAGGTGTGCGCAACTTCCAGGCTACGCCGGTAGAGAAACTTTGGGACAAAGACGACGACCAGGTGCTGGCATTCAAACGCGGCGACCTCGTGTTCGTGTTCAACTTCAATCCAACCCGGTCGTTCACCGACTACGGCTTCCTTGCACCGATTGGAGAATACCGCCATGTGCTCAACTCCGACCAGGACATCTATGGAGGCTATAACAACATCGACCCAAGTGTCAACCACTTCACCGTCGACGACGAACTCTACCGCCCGCACGGACTCGGCTGGCTCAAACTCTACATCCCGGCCCGCTCGGCACAAGTACTCCGACTGAAGAAAACGAAAAAATAGCAAACATATCCTGAAACATTAACTGACAGGATTATTACCGGATTTGTCCGGCAAGGATAAAAAGATTTTTTCTATCCTTGCCGGATTTTTTTATTCCCCATAAAAGCCCCACCGATTCCACCACTCTTCTCCAGACAGCCAATCGCTTAAAGTTTCACAATGTTAAATATTGTATAATTAAAGAAATGTCTAAATTTTACTTTAACTTTGTAATAATTATTAGCAATATACTCAAAATAATGTAATGTTCCTGTTTTTATCAGTATATTTACTAACAATCAGAAATATCTATTGATGGAAACAATCGGATAAAAGACTCTTGTCCCACATCCAAAAGCACTATAATTAACCTAAATTCAACAAACAAAAGATAACAGATGCACGAAATTAGAAACCTTAATATTAACCCAAAAAGTATTACTATTATGCTACGCTTTTATCTTTTACTGCCATTGCTGGCCATCGCCTTTATCGGCAGAGCGCAAGGTACGGTTACTATGACTACAGCCAAAGCCGTAGGTGAAGAATTTTCCATTATAACCTACTGTACATCAATCGATGAACCCGTTACCATAGACTGGGGAGACGGTGTTGAAAAGACTTACACCATTGACCCGAACGGATACGGGTACCAGCAAGAACAAACGGAAACCATCAAAGGACAAACAATCAAAATAAAAGGGAATCTCAAGTACTTGAACTGCAACGAACAACAATTGACATCCTTCGTTGCCGAGGGGCTTACGTCCATGAAGGAACTAAACCTCTCTGAAAATGAAATCACTGACGTACAATTCGGCGAAATGCCTGAATTGGAAAGTCTGAACCTGAGTAAGAACAAACTCACAGCACTGACATTGACCGGCATGCCCAAACTCACAGGGCTTCGCTTGAACAACAATGAGATAGACTCCCACCTATTGGACATTTCAAGTCTTTCGGAATCGCTCGTCGACTTGAATATTTCCTACAACCAATTGAATACGCTGAATCTCATGAATTTCAGCAAGCTCCGCTATTTCTATGCTTCCAACAACCCTGACCTTACGACGGTCATATTCAATGACGGCAGCACGGAGCTCTACATCGTCGACATGTCTGACTGCTACATTATGCACTTCTATGCCATCAGTCTGCCGAACCTTTCACAACTGTTGCTAACGAACAATGCCTTGATGGAATTTGAGTTGGGCGACTATCCTCGCCTCACCACACTGAGTGTGAGCGGCAACTACATATCAGAAATCGACGTTGCCAAATATACAGGACTCGTTGATTTCAGCTGCGCCAAAAACTTGCTGACCAACCTGAATCTTTCCAACAATACAGCTCTGGAATCGCTCAACTGTAGTGACAATCAGCTCACCACTCTTGACATCAGAGTGAACAAAAGCCTCCGCACCCTCAAGTGTGCCAACAATCAGTTGCATAAAATCGACATTTCAACACTGACCAACATTCAGGACCTCAACGTAAGCGGAAACCCCATCCGATACCTGGACTTGACAAATGCCTATTACCTTTCGACATTGGAAGCCAGCAACACGCAATGCGACCACTTCTACATGAACTATATCAGCCCGGCCGGCACTTTAGAAAAAGTCGATATCCGCAACAATAAACGCATCACTTCTGATGCCCTCAGCATGATGTACAAAACCATGCCGGCACATGCTGAAACATGGAACTCCGACCCGACACTGCTGATTGAAGGTTCAAACGGAGAACATTCCAACACGGATTACGTAACCAGCAACGAAATGCAGTGGAAAGTCGACGTAACAGGTGACGGAACCGCCCAAAACGCAGAAACGGAAGTGACAATCGAAGGAACAAAAACCACTGAAACCATTCATGTCGAAGGACAGACTGGCGGAAACCTGATGAACGACGGCATTTATGACTTTACAAAATACACCACCGAAAACGGTGCATTCGCCATTTCACAATGGCAAGCTCCCTACTACCAGAAATTGGCAGAAGTGACCGACAAGGCCAATATCGGTGTGCCTATCTGCATCTTTGTAGAACCGGCTGCCGGATATAAATTCAAAAGTGTTACAGTCAACGACGAAGAAATCGACGAACAGTGCTTTGTTATCAACGGTCCGTCAACGATAAAAGTCAACTTCGTTGTTGAAGAACAGTCTATTTCGTTCACTACCAATGCCGGAAGAGACCTCCAATTCAGCCTTGCAGCCGACAAGCCGAATACACCGATTGCCATCGACTGGGGCAACGGTTCAATGCAGGAAATGCAGATTGGAAATTCTACCATGAGCTTCATTAACGGAACTGCTACCGGCGAAACCATCACCATCTACGGAGAAGTAACACGTGCAAACTTTGAAAGCTACGAACTCCCCGGAACAGACTTGATTGACAATGAAATTACTGCCATCGACCTTTCAAAGAATGAAAATCTGACAGAACTTATTGTATATGGCAACCCAATCTCGAAACTTGACATTTCCAAACAAAAGAATCTGACAATACTCGATTGCGGTGCCTGCTACGAAATTTCAGAACTTAACATTGCCGAAAACCCGAAACTGACACAATTGGACTGCCACGCCAACAAGATAGCGGCACTGGATCTTTCCAACTGTCCGGGTCTGATTGAACTGGATGCACGAAACAATGAACTTTCGGAAATCGCATTCGACAACAATCCGAAACTTGAATCAGTCAACCTGACGAACAACAATTTGCAAGAAATAGATCTGACAACCCTTGGACAGTTGTCAAGCCTGGAAATCAGTGGAAACATGCTGACGGAAATTGATTTGAGCAACAATCCGGAACTTACGGTTCTGAGCGTTTCCGACAACAAGTTGCAGGACCTTGACCTCTCCAACAACACGAAGTTGCAGACTTTGGCATTCAACGGCAACTCCATTCTTTCTGCCGATTTGAGCATGCTTACGGCTCTTGGTTCCATCAACTGCGGCGGCAACGGCATGTCAGCTTGTGAAATGAACGACTTCTACTTCAACCTTCCGGAATATCCTTACGACCCGGACGATGCCATCGGCACAACTCTGACTGTCAGCTATGGAAACGAAGTTACTCCAAACGACGCCCGCAATGCCGACAGCTTTATCGCCACAGAAAAAGGTTGGATTGTCAACATCGTAGGCAACGGCTCCGGATGCGACGACGTCTACCTGACTATCGAACCGTCGGTAAATGGAAAAATCGGCATCACCGATCCTGAAGGAAACACGGTTGAATCGGGAAGCAAAGTGAAGAAAAACGTCACCCTGAAGGCAACAGCCACTCCGGATGAAAACTATGAGCTCGACGCCATCATCCTTAACGGCAATCGCATTGAGGGCTTGGAATTCACCTTGTCAAGAGCTTCAAAGGTCACTGCTTTGTTCAAGATGCTGGGCGGTATCAACAGCGTCGACCTCGACGGCGTTTCAGCTTACGGAGGAAACGGCTGCATCAAGGTTGCAGTAGAAACCGACAGCCAGACTGAAGTATTCAACCTGCAAGGTATCCGCACATATAACGAAAACATCAACGGAGAAACGCAGATACCTATGGCAACCGGCATGTATGTTGTCCGGATTACCAACAGCCAGGGTACAATGGTAAAGACAATAATCGTAAAATAAACTAAACTTTTTTGGCGGAAGACCGTATTACGTAAAAATGGTCTTCCGCCATTTTTTTATTATTGACTAAAACCATTAACGAATATGAGAAGAAACTTTGGAAGCAAAACATGGCTTTATCCGATGCCGGTGCTGATTGTGGCGGCTTACGATGAAAACGGGACACCGAACGTGATGAATGCTGCCTGGGGCGGCATCTATTCGGACAATATGGTGGGCATCTGCCTGTCGGAAGGACATAAAACCACCCAGAACATTCTGAAAACAAAAGCCTTCACCGTAAGTGTCGGCACTGCCGACCAACTGACGGCATGCGACTATGTCGGACTCGTTTCCGGCAATAAGGAGCCGGACAAATTTGCCAAAGCCGGTTTCCACGCCACGAAATCGGAATTTGTCAACGCTCCGATTATCGACGAACTGCCCATGGCACTGGAATGCGAACTGGTTTCCTACGACATGGAGAGCTGCTACATGGTGGGCAAGATTGTCAACGTGTCGGCCGACGAACGCATCGTGGACGAAGGCGGAAAAATCAACGTGGCACGCCTACAACCGGTCGTTTTCGACCCGTGCAGCCACGACTACCATGTCATCGGCGACAAGGTAGGCAAAGCCTTCTGCGAAGGGAACAAGCTGAAATAAACGAAGCCACTGTAAAAAAGCAAGCGAGCCGGACCCCTTACGGGTTTCGGCTCGCTGACGTTTTTATGAAAGTTTTTAACCAGAAAGATTCCTATCGTGTACGGCGTACGGATCGAGTGACACCGGAACGTGAAGAAGTGTTGCTGTCGTCAATCGAACTTGAACGCGATTTTTTCTTCTTCGTACTTTCCTTTTTGGTCGTTTCTTTTTTCTGACGCACCGAACGGGAGTTGCGCGTATTGGTTTTCTTTTCCTCGCGTTCTTCCACGACCACATCGTCCGTCTTGCCTTCTGCCTTCAGGCGGGCTTCTTCCTCGGCCTCAGCCTTTGCCTGCAACTCTTCGCGCGACGGTACCCACAGACGCTGTTCGAACGATTTCAGACGGGTTTCGATGCTGTCCTGTGCATGCTTCAAATCGTCAGGGTCAGGATACATCTGCATCAGCGACAAGTTGCGCAAATTGCGTGTCTTATAGATTTCACCGTCATACATGCACAACTGGAAAAAGTCGTCGTATGTGTATTTCGGCAGATTGTTGTCGTCATCAATGAATATGTTTTGCTGTGTCAGATAAGGGCGCAGCGCATCGAGTTTAATCCAGAACATCGGATAGCGGATAGGTTCGCCTCCAAAATCGTCGGTACGGTGAAGCACCGGACAAATGGCATCGACGCGTCGCTTCATTTCGTTGGCAGTCGAGCTGAATTCCCAGCGTTCGATGATGTAGTAGCTCAGCACCTCGTTGGAGGGGACATCGCTTTCCTCTATCACGAATTTCGGATTCTTTTCCGTACTGCCCTTGGCTTCCGTATAGAGAATGTGGAAACGGTCGAGCATTTCCTGCACGTTAATCTTATACTGGTCCGTAAAAATCTCACGGCCGTCAAGATATTCATAAGCAGGCACCTGATTGTTGGTCACGAGTTTCATGATGAGACGGAACAGGCTTTCCTGGTCTTCGGTCGGCTCTTCCGGGAAATACAACGGAAGGTTGGCCTCCTTGGTCAAATCCAGCTGACGGTAGACAACACGCATCCACATCAAGTCGGCATCCGACACGGGCTTTGATTCATAGAATTCCTTCATACGGAAGGTCACACCGGCGGCGGACTCTTCCTTCTTATCCTTTTTATCAGATTTCCTCACCACCTGGGCATACGACGGCATTGCTAAGCCGAGCAGCAACAGTGCGGCAATTATCCATTTCTTATTTTTCATATTTTCTGGTATGACTTTCATAGCTATGTTATTTCAAAATCTGAATCACATTTAATTAGTTCACGATGACTTCCATCGGTGCAAGGTCGCGGGTGATGCCGTCAGGACCGATAGCCTTCACGCGTGAGATGTAGAAGCGTTTGCCGCGCGACAAACGGCGGAAGCTGTTCTTCTGACGCTGCGAGAAGTTAGCGCCGTCGGAAGTTTCCGGGATGGCGTTACCCATCGAGTCGAATATCACAGTTTCAAACGAAACCACACGATACTGCACATTCAGCAAATCGTCGTCGATAGCGGCCTCAATACCCGGAGTGCTCAGCAACAAAGTCTTTGCAAACGGCTTGGAGCCTTTATAGCGCATTTCGTTGCCCTTGCTGTCCTTATAGGCGATATACGGCATCGGATCGGGCAGCTTGCGCACGCGGAACGATGTTGCCGAAACCTTTTGCGGCTTGCCTTCGAAGGTAGCCGTTACCGAGATTTCGCAGTCGGCACCCACTTTCGATGGACGGGCAATCCAGCCGTTACCGCTGCGGGTAAGCGTTCCGTTGGTCATCGTTGCCGAAATGGCATTCTGTGCCACACCCGGCACGGATATGCTGATAGGGTTGTCGATACCGGCATACAGCACGTTCATCATCGTAGCCGAAACCGTAGCCATCGGCTCAATGACCGTATAGTCGGAAGCGAATTCATGGCGCGAAGTCGTTCCGTCGCCGCGAGTCACTTCAAGGTAGCCCTTATAGTTGAATGTACCGGTCTGTCCGGTATAGAGTTCATATTTGCGGGAATCCTTCGGCAATTGCTTGCCGTTGATGACTATTGTAGGACGCTGGGTAGTGTCGACAGCCGCCAGCACAATGTCGGCCGAATATTTTCCGCCACGCATCACCAATCGCGAATTAGGAATGACGAAGGCATCAAGCTGGTTGACACGCACGTCGCCCGCATCTACATTGTTCAACAGCGTTGCGAGCACTTCTCCCTCGGCAAACAGTACATCATTTTGCAATTTGGTCAGCAGTGTAACGGCTGCAACCACCGGCATATTTTCAAACATGCCGATTTCCCACGGAGCTTTCACACGTGTGCCCTTTTGGGTAACAGGCTCAGTGGAAAGTGCCTTGCGAATTGTGGCACACTTCGAAGTGTCGGAAATAAATTTCGTGACATAATCGGAATATACTTTCAGGCGTTCCTTCAAATGTTCGCCGTTACGGAAAGTAAGCATAATCTTCGAAGCCGATTCCAGGTTGTCCTGATTGACGATATTGGCCACATCCGCCTCTTCGCCGTCGGCATCCCTGACAATTTCCAGCTTCAGCGAATCAATGTAGTTGTATATGTTCAAAGTCTTTTTCCGCACGTCCGAAGCCTTGTCATACCACACCTGTCCTTTCTGCGGATTCTTTTTCGCAAAAGCTTCCAGCTGCAGATAGAGCACCTCGTTGCGGTCCTGCACGTTCATGTTGGTGCGCATCAGACCGCTTTCGACGAGAGCAAACCCGTTGAGCACATCGCTGGAAACGTTGAGCGCAAGCATGGCGGTCAACACGATGTACATCAGGTTGATCATCTTCTGACGTGGCGTTAGTCTTGTTGAGTTAGATCCCATTTTTTGTTTTTATCTTCTAAATCACCTCAAAATGTAATAACCTCGCCGCCTTCCTTCTTCTCGGAACTATCCTCCTTCGGCACAGCCGGAGGTGTCTGCGGCTTCAAATCGTCGGGATTTACCATCGGACGATACATATTGATGGTCATTGCCGTAATCATCTTTTCGTATACGGAATTCAGCTGCTGCATGTATTTCGCCATCTTCTGCGTTTCTTCCACGTAGCGGTTGCTTTCCGAAGCCGAACGCTCGTACATGCTGCTGATTTCCTTCAAACCGCGGTTGACACGGTCGATATTGTCGAGCTGCGAAGAAATGCTCTTCAACTGGATTTCGTAGATGGTGTTCAGTCCGGCAATGTTGCGGTTCAGACTCGTCATCTGTTCCACATAGCCGGTAGAGCTTTCCGTGATGTTTTCCGAATTGTCGGTGATAGCCTTATAGCTGTCGAGCAGCACAGTCGAAACCTTGTTCAGCGCCTCGGTCGTCGTGCGAAGCTGTTCCATCTGTTCGGTGATGGCAGTCATCTGTTCCATATACTGTTCGGAGATGGTCTTCATTTCAGCACCGTCCACTACTCCGCCGGCGATTCCACCGATACCGCCCAGGTTCACCGTACCGGAAACTGTTCCTGATACTGTTCCACCAGCAGTGCCGCCGCCAACGACATTGATTGTGCCGCCTTCGCCGGCTTCGCCCGAAACACCGGCACCG
>ULSN01026703.1_pt1 | contig 10377 bp, 5 predicted proteins | sample 1956771 | NCBI WGS metagenome assembly ULSN01 (sample SAMEA4835709, study PRJEB28245) | human gut metagenome | biome: gut microbiome; material: fecal sample | place: Denmark | collected 2008
TCAAGATTACTAATGAGCTCTGCGCTCTGTGCAGTTTGCACCATGGCAAATGCACAACAGGTAAATGTAAGTGGTGTCATTAAGGATGCTACAGGAGAGACGGTCATCGGCGCGTCTGTCATGGTGAAAGGCACCAAGACAGGTACGGTAACAGACTTTGATGGTCGATTCCATGTGGAGTGTACGCCTGGGGCTACCCTTGTCATCTCTTATATTGGTTACCAAACTCAAGAGGTTAAAGCTGCTGATGGTATGAATGTTGTACTCCAAGAAGCTGCCAACGATTTGAATGAGGTCGTTGTCACAGGTTATACTACTCAGCGTAAGGCAGACTTGACTGGTGCTATATCTGTGGTAAGTGTAGATGACATCGCAAAACAGAATGAAAACAACCCTATCAAAGCTCTCCAAGGACGTGTTCCTGGTATGAACATCTCTGCTGATGGCTCACCATCTGGTACTGCTACCGTTCGCATTCGTGGTATTGGAACATTAAATAACAACGACCCTCTTTACATCGTCGATGGTATTCCAACTAAAGCTGGCATGCACGAACTAAATGGTAACGACATCGAGAGCATCCAGGTATTGAAGGATGCTGCCTCTGCATCTATCTATGGTAGCCGTGCCGCCAATGGTGTTATCATCATCACTACCAAGAAAGGTAAGGAGGGAAAGATTAAGGTTGACTTCGATGGTTCTATCGCAGTTTCCACCTATGCACACAAGATGAAGGTCTTGAATGCAAAGGAATATGGACAGGTGATGTGGCAGGCATACGTCAATGACGGTATGGATCCTAACACCAACGGTCTTGGCTATCGTTATGATTGGGGATACAACGCCCAGGGTACTCCTGTGCTCAATGGTGTCTCCATGAAGAAATACTTGGATGACGCAGGCACCACTCCTGCTGCCGATACCGACTGGTTTGATGAAACCACTCGCACAGGTGTCATCCAGCAATATAATGTTTCTGTAAGCAATGGTTCTGACAAGGGAAGCAGTTTCTTCTCTTTAGGCTATTACAAGAACCTCGGTATCATCAAGACTTCTGACTTCAATCGCTTCTCTGCTCGTATGAACACAGAGTATAAACTCTTGAAGAACAAAATGCTGACCGTAGGCGAGCACTTTACCTTGAATCGCACTTCTGAGGTGCAAGCTCCAGGTGGTTTTCTACAGAATGTATTGCAGTTCAACCCTTCTCTTCCTATCTATACAGAGGATGGTAACTATGCTGGTCCTGTAGGCGGCTATCCTGACCGTTACAATCCTGTGGCTGTATTGGAGCGTAACAAGGACAACCGCTATACTTACTGGCGTATGTTTGGTGATGCTTACTTGAACCTCAATCCTTTCAAGGACTTCAACATCCGTACCACCTTTGGTCTTGACTATTCACAGAAGCAACAGCGCTTCTTCACCTATCCTGTGACAGAAGGCAACGTTGCCAATAATAAAAATGGAGTTGAGGCAAAGCAGGAACATTGGACCAAGTGGATGTGGAATGCCGTTGCTACCTATAATATGGAATTGGGCAAGAATCGTATCGACTTGATGGCTGGTATGGAGTTGAACCGACAAGACGACATCTACTTCTCTGGTTACAAGGAAGGCTTCTCTATCTTGAACCCTGACTATATGTGGCCAGATGCAGGTACTACCAATCCACAGGCTTATGGTGGAGGCTCAGGTTACTCCCTCGTATCTTTCTTTGGCAAGGCCAACTACAACTATGCCGACAAGTACATGGCATCTTTCACTATCCGTCGTGATGGTAGCTCTCGTTTCGGTAAGAACAACCGCTACGCTACATTCCCATCCGTATCTGCAGGTTGGCGTATCAACCAGGAGAACTTCTTAAAGAAGGCTTCTTGGATTGACGACTTGAAGATTCGTGCTTCTTGGGGACAGACTGGTAACCAGGAAATCGACAACCTCGCTCGTTACACTCTCTATGTGAGCAACTATGGTGTCAACGAGAATGGTGGGCAGAGCTACGGTACTTCTTACGACATCGCAGGTACCAATGGTGGTAGCACCTTGGCTTCTGGTTTCAAGCGTAATCAAATAGGTAACGATAATATCAAATGGGAGACGACCACACAGACCGACCTTGGTTTCGACTTCGCTTTCTTCCGCAATACTTTGTATGGTAACTTTGACTGGTACTTCAAGAAGACAAAGGATATCCTCGTCAATATGCCTGGTATTGCCGTAATGGGTGAAGGTAGTTCCCAGTGGATTAACGCAGGTGAGATGGAAAACCGTGGTTTCGAGTTCAACATCGGTTACCGCAACCAGACACACTTTGGCTTGAAATATGACGTCACAGCCAACATCTCTTCTTATCGCAACAAGATTACTGCATTGCCAACTACTGTTGCAGCCAATGGTACATTCGGTGGTAACGGTGTAAAGAGCGTCATAGGACATCCTATGGGTGCCCAGGTTGGATATGTAGCAGATGGTATCTTTAAGAGCCAGGAAGAAATTGACAACCACGCCACACAGGAAGGCGCAGGTCTCGGTCGTATCCGTTGGAAGGACTTAACTGGCGACGGCAAAATCACAGAGGCTGACCAAACTTGGATTTATAACCCAGTTCCAGACTTCACATACGGTTTCAACATCTACTTGGAGTACAAGAACTTCGACTTCACAGCGTTCTTCCAGGGCGTACAGGGTGTTGACATCATCTCAGACTTGAAGAAGGAGACTGATATTTGGGCAGGTCTTAATATCGGCTTCTTGAACAAGGGTAAGCGTTTGCTCGATGCTTGGAGTGCAACCAATCCTGACAGCAACGTCCCAGCCCTGTCTCTCTCTGACAACAACAATGAGAAGCGTGTGTCTTCTTATTGGGTTGAGAACGGAAGCTATTTGAAGTTGCGCACCATCCAGTTTGGCTACAACTTCCCACAGACTATCGCATCCAAGCTCGCCATGCAACGCTTGCGCATGTATGTCAGTGCACAGAACTTGTTCACTATCAAGAGCAGTAGCTTCACAGGTGTAGATCCAGAGAATCCAAACTATGGGTACCCTATACCTCTCAATATCACATTCGGTCTTAACGTAACATTCTAAAAGAATCATCAAAATGAAAAAGATATTATATTCAGCCCTCATGGTTCTAGCCCTCGCTGGTACGACAAGTTGCTCCGACTTCTTGGAGGAGCAGAAGCCTCAAGGCGTCTTGGACAACGATCAGGTGAAGGACCCAAGCAATGTGGATAACCTCGTTATCTCGGCTTATGCTATTTTTACCACTGCCGAAGACATTAACTCTTCATTCTCCATGTGGAATTATGACGTGCGCAGCGACGATGCCTACAAAGGTGGCAACGGTACCAGCGATGGTGACGTGTACCATCAGTTGGAGATTGAGCAGGGTGTGTTGACCACCAACTGGAATATCAACGATATGTGGGTGCGTCTCTATAACTGTATCTCTCGTGTCAACTCAGCCATCGCTCTGCTTGAGCAGACTGACGACAGCTACCAGCTGAAGGCACAACGCTTAGGCGAGATGAAGTTCCTCCGTGGTTATGCTCACTTCCTCTTGAAGCGTCTCTACAAGAACATTCCTTTCATCATGAATGCCAACCTCAGTCAGGAGGAGTACAACAATCTCTCCAACACGGAGTTCTCTAATGATGAAGGATGGCAGCAGATTATCAACGATGTGAAGGCTGCCTATGATGTACTCCCTGTTACACAGAGCGACAAGGGTCGTCCTACCAAGGCTGCCGCAGCTGCCTTCTTGACCAAGTTGTATCTCTACAAGGCTTATCGTCAGGATGATCCAACAAAGAATGAGGTGACAAGCATCAACCAAGATGATCTCAACAAGGTTATCGAATATAGCGACCCTTCTATCTATACTGCTGGTGGTTTCGGCTTGGAAGGTGACTTCCACAATAACTTCCGTCCAGAGCCACAGTATGAGAATGGCAAGGAGAGCATCTGGGCAATGCAGTACTCCATGAACGACGGTACCAAGTATGGTAACTTGAACTGGAGCTACGGTCTGATTGTGCCAAATATCCCAGGTGTCACCGATGGTGGCTGTGACTTCTATAAGCCAAGCCAGAACTTGGTTAATGCCTTCCGTACCGATGCTGACGGTCATCCTCTCTTTGATACCTTTAATAATAAGGACTATGACAAGAGTGAGGACTATGCAGACCCTCGCCTCTTCCTGACAGTAGGCATTCCTGGTTTACCATACGAATTCAACAAGAACTTTATTATGGATGAGAGTTCCACTTGGAGTCGTTCCAATGGTCTCTATGGTTATTACGTCACCTTGAAGCAGAACGTAGACCCGGAGAGTGGTTACCTGATCAAGGGTTCTTGGTGGGGAACTTCCATGAACCGCATCGTCTTCCGCTATGCAGACGTGATGTTGGAGCGTGCCGAGGCTTACGCCCAGTTGGGCGAGTCAAGCAAGGCTATCACCTTGGTCAACGACATCCGCAAGCGTGCTAAGCAGAGCACAGGCATGATTGCCAACTACCCAAGCGACTACGGCGTGAAGTTCAACATCTCTACTTACGATGGCTCTTTCTCTAAAGAAGAAGCCTTGAAGATTGTCAAGATGGAGCGCCGATTGGAGATGGGTATGGAGAGCGAGCGTTTCTTCGACCTCGTAAGATGGGGAGAGGCTGACACCGTACTCAACAAGTACTTTGCAGGCGAGAGTGACAACTGTTCCATCTATGGCGCAGCCCACTTCACCAAAAACAAGAATGAATATTTGCCAATACCTTACTCACAGGTGGCAGCATCTAACGGACATTACACCCAGAACATAGGAGAATGGTAATATGAAAAAGATTTTATTTATGCTTATGGCCATCTTGGCCCTCACTGCTTGCAGTGATGATAATGTTTCAGATTTGAATCTGAGCGGAAGCTGCTCCATTACGGAATTGGCTCTCGACAACTACGATGGTTCCATCGATAAGACTACTCGCACGATAACCGTGCGAGTGCCTGAGACCTACGATATCTCTCAGATGAGTGTCACCAAGTTAAGCCTCAGCGATGGTGCAAAGAGTAACGTCAATGTAAACGACCAGCTCAACATGTCTGCCCCACAAGCTGTACATGTCACCAATGGTGATGTATATCTCGACTGGACCATCAAGGCTCAGAGAGACGAGGCGAAGATTACCTCTTTCAAGATCAACGACACCTACGTAGGTACCATCAATGAGGACACCAAGACCATCATGGTCTATGTTCCTGCCTCTTTGAACATCAAGAACTTGACTCCAACCATCGCCTACAGCGAGAATGCAACCGTCTCTCCTGCTTCTGGCATAGCTACAGATTTCACCAATCCTGTGATCTACACGGTAAACAACAACACGGCAAGCAACACTTACACCGTGACCGTCAAGCAAATCAACAAGCCACAGGCTCTCTATGTAGGTCTTGCACAGAGCATGGATGAGTTGAATATCGAGGAAAAGACTGCTTGCAACTGGATGTTGCAGAACGTTCCTAACTCACTCTACGCTTCCTTCACCGACATCAAGAACGGTAGTATTGACTTGAGCGACTGCAAGGTCATCTGGTGGCACTTCCACAAGGATGGTGGTGTAGATGGTAAGAGCAACTTCGAGAAGGCTGCACCTGAGGCTTTGGAGGCTATTCCACAGTTGAAGGATTTCTATAAGAATGGTGGCTCATTCCTCTTCACACGCTATGCAACCAATATGCCTGGTGAGCTTGGTATAGCTAAGAATGGCGGTGTTCCTAACAACTGTTGGGGTCAGGTGGAAGCTGACGCAGAAACCTGCGGCGGTCCTTGGGACTTCAAGATGACAGGTCATACAGATCATGCTCTCTATCAGAACTTAGTGAAGGGTGACGATGACAACAGTGTCTATACTACAGACAAGAATTACCGTATCACCAACTCTGTAGCACAATGGCATATTGGCTCAGACTGGGGTGGTTATGCAGACTACGCTGCTTGGAGAGAAGCTACAGGTGGTATCGACCTTGGTTATGGCGGTGATGGTTCAATCGTTGTCTGGGAGTTCCCAGCCGAAGGTACATCTGGTAAGACACTTTGTATCGGTTCTGGTTGCTACGACTGGTATAGCGTAAACGAAAACTATACAGAGAAGTTCCACAAGAACATAGCCATTATGACGGCTAATGCTTTTAATTATCTTATGAACAAATAAAATGGAATCAAAATGAAAACAATGATAAGTTCTATCATATTGGCTTCATGCCTCGCCTTGCCTCTCGCTTCATGTAGTGACGACGATGCTGTATTAGAGCAGAAAGATTGGTCTTCGACCTCTTACTTCAGTTCTACCGACGAGACTGCACAAGGCACTTATTACAAGCCAGCTGTTGGTTATGTGGGTGACCCTATGCCTTTTTATGACCCTGTGGCAGGCGACTTCAAAATTATGTACTTGCAAGATTTCCGTCCTAATCCAAGTGGAACTTACCACCCAATCTGGGCGGTAAGCACCAAGGATGCTGCCAACTATGAGTCGCTTGGCGAGTTGGTATCTTGTGGTAACATCAATGAACAGGATGCGGCAATCGGTACGGGTTCTACCATATACGATGAAAGCAGCAAGCTCTACTATACTTTCTACACTGGAAACAAGTATAATCCAACTGCTTCTGATAATGGGCAAGCCATCATGTACGCCACTTCTTCCGATTTCAAAACTTGGACAAAGTGTAAGTCTTTCATCTTGAAAGGTGATGACTACGGTTATTGCAAGAATGACTTCCGTGACCCATTCCTCTTCAAAGGTGATGATGGCAAGTATCACATGTTGGTTGCCACTACTAAGAACGGCAAGGGTACTATCGCCGACTTCATCTCTGATGACTTGAGGTCTTGGGCTGACAACGGTACTTTCATGACCATGATGTGGGACCGCTTCTATGAGTGCCCCGATGTCTTCAAGATGGGCGACTGGTGGTATCTCATATATAGTGACAAGACTTCTTTCATGCGCAAGGTTCAGTACTTCAAGGGCAGAACACTCGCCGAGTTGAAGGCTTGCACTGCCAACGACGCTAATATTTTGCCTGATGACCATGAAGGCTTCTTGGATAGCCGTGGTTTCTATGCAGGAAAGACAGCAAGCGATGGTACCAACCGCTATATCTGGGGATGGTGTCCTACTCGTAAGGGTAAGAACAACACCGAAGTAGGTGCATCTCCTGCAGAACCAGAATGGGCTGGTAATCTTGTGGCTCATAAGTTGATTCAGCATGAGGATGGTACGCTGACCCTCGGTGAGGTGGAAGCTATCAGTAATAAATATAACAAGGAGTGTGAGGTTGAGTTCAAGGAACAAAATGGCGTGACTGCTTCTAACGGCACTTATACCTTGTCGGGCGACAATGCTTACATGCTCATGAGTCGCCTCGGCTATCACAACAAGATTAGCTTCACAGTCACAACTTCCAACGAATGGGATAAGTTTGGTATTTCTTTGGCTCGTGGAACTAAGAGTAATACTGATGATGCTACGGCATTCGAAAAATATTATACGATGGTTGTCAATCCTGAGAGCGATACTCGTCGCAAGGTCAACTTCGAGGAAGAAGGCGATGGTGGCAAGGGCTTCATTGAAGGCATTGATGGATATAACTTTGCTCGTCCAAGTGACAACGTGTATAACATCACCATCTATACCGACAATAGTATCTGCGTGATGTATATCAACGATGCCGTTTGCTATACCAACCGCATCTATGGTATTCAGAAGAACTGCTGGAGTATCAATTACTATAGGAGTATCAATAACGATGGTGGCAACATCACGGTTAGCAATTTGAAGATTAGTCAGTACTAATATCTTACATATCACAGAGCTTATGTCACGCGACAGGCATAGGCTCTGCTTTTACAAAATCAAATATATTAACATAAGCTTTTAAAATTCACAAAATATGAAAAAGATTATTACTTTTAGTTTTGCTTTGATGGCATCAGCCACCATGTTTGGACAGACTGTTCTTTGGGATGGTGAGAACTACGATATCAGCTCAAAAGGTGACTTTTGGAATCGCTGTAACCAAGAAGTTGTAGAAAACCCATCCAAGGAGGGTATCAATACTTCTGATAAATGTCTCAAGTTTACCATTACAGGCAATGAATGGGATAAAGGTTCTGCAGCTAAAGGTATCACATGCGATGCTTTTGACAGCAAGCGTCTCTCTTTAATGATTAAAAAGGACGTAAACAGCAATGTCCGAGTGGAAATCAAGTGCAATGATGTCATGAAGAAGGTCGTTGCTTGGTATGATGGAGCTGGTGAATGGCGCAAACTCTACTTCGATTTTTCTACCAACAATGCCGAAGGAACTCCTACAGAGATTACCATATACCCAACAACAGATAACGTTGATGGTGAGCAAGTAGTTTATATCGACAACATCCAGATAGAGGATGCTCCAAAGGTAGGTGACGCTTTACTTGGAAGTATTAGCGATGGTAGTCTTGATGGCAACATCAAACTTACAGGTGCATGGTTGAAAGGCGAATGCCAGAATGCTGATGGCGATTGGAAGAAAGTAGAATACAACGACTTTGCAACATTGGCTGACAAGCTCAAAGACGGCATTACTTCCATTGATATGCGTGGCACTACAACCAAGGATGTGGATGTCAACGCTATGCGTGGTGAACACTCAAATGTTCTTGTATTTGCTGATGAGGCATACAATGCAAACAACATAGTAGCCAATGACCATTGTGCTAATTTGGTTCTTACCAATGCACAGTCTTTCGCTACTCCAGAAGACTTCAACGCAGCAAACGTATTTATCACTCGCCAAGTATATGCTGGCAACAACACTCTTTGTTTGCCTTTCTATGTTTCACAGGAAGATTTAGGTGCGCAAGCCATAGCCACTTATACAGGTAATGAAGAAAAGAATGGCAAGACCATCATCAATTTCGATAAGCAATCTCATGTTGAGGCCAATATACCTTTCATTGCTCAGTTTGATGAAGCAAATGCAAAAGAAACTCTTACTTTCAAAGATAAGGGTGTAGTCAATACTCCTGCAAAGATGGGCAAACCTTTCACTGGTACTTATACTCCAGGTTCTGCAACAGGCAAATACGGTTTGAATGCTGATGGCTTATTCCAAAAGGGCGGTGACAATGCGAAGATTAATGCCTTCTCTGCTTACTTGACATTGACCGAAGCACAAGAGGCAAAGCCTATTCGCCTTGCTATTGGCGGTGAGACCACTGGCATCAATGCTGCTACTATCGCAAATGGTAATGAGACTGTAAAGGTCTATAACCTTCAGGGTTGCTTGGTTGCTACAGCAAAGTCTTTGAACGACTTGCACCTTGCAAGCGGTGTTTACATCGTTAATAACAAGAAAGTGATTGTTAAATAATTAGTTCAACTTAAAAAGTAGTTACAATATGAAAAAGGCTATTTATGTAACACCTGTCATAGAGACTCATCGCATAGAATCACCAGTTATTATGGCTGGATCAGGTGGACTATCCATTGGTGTAGAGGATAATCCTAATGATTTTTTCGAAGATACATTCCGTTCTAAACAAACCAAGAAGGGTTTGTGGGATGAAGATGAATAAATGAGTCTATAAAAGGGAGGTTTGCCACTTCAAACGTGGCAAACCTTTCCTTGTGAACTCAACGCTCTGTGCGGTTTGCATGATGTCTAACGCACAATAGTTAAATATAATTGGTGTTGTTACTGACGAGGTGAATGCGATTGTTTCAGGATAACTATATATAATTAAGGTGTAAAACAAGATCAAAAATTCTCATTTATGAAAAAGAAATTAGTTACGGCTCTCATAGCTCTCGGTTGCACCATGACCATTCAGGCGCAAGAGGTGCAGTTCTTGAGCAATAATCATAGTCTCTATCGCATCAACAGCGACAATCAAAGCAAGAAGTATCTCTTGCTCCCTGTCCAGGAGAGTGCGGAGGTGAGTAATATCAAAGTAATAGGTGGTAGCAGGCAGTTGAAGACCCTCAACGTGCGCTTGGCAAACAATCACATCGACTATTATGTGCCACTCTGCTTGCAGGAGTTCGATGACGAGAAAGGCTTGATGCTCGATGTGCATGTCAACGGCACTTATCGTACTGACGGAGGTATATCGACTTTCTCATGTTGGAAGAATATGAGTTTCTCCGATACCTTCGATATGCAGAATCGTGAGCAGTATCGCCCAGTCTATCACCATACCCCTGCCTACGGTTGGATGAACGACCCTAACGGTATGTTCTATAAGGATGGGGTGTGGAATCTCTATTTCCAGCACAACCCATACGGCTCGCAGTGGGAGAATATGACCTGGGGACATTCTACTTCCACCGA
>ULSN01075165.1_pt1 | contig 10376 bp, 8 predicted proteins | sample 1956771 | NCBI WGS metagenome assembly ULSN01 (sample SAMEA4835709, study PRJEB28245) | human gut metagenome | biome: gut microbiome; material: fecal sample | place: Denmark | collected 2008
CAACACCCTGGTGGTGGTAGAGGTGAAGACCCGCACCGGCGAGGAATACCAGCAGCCCGAAGAGGCTGTCACTCCCGGCAAGATGAGGAATCTTGCCATAGCTGCCAATGCCTATGTCAAGGAATGCCAGGTGGACAAAGAGTTGCGCTTCGATGTCATCTCCATCGTGGGAAGCGAACATCAGGTGAAGAGTCTGCAGCATCTCAAGGATGCCTTCAATCCGATGCTGATACTTTAGATTCGATACTGGTACCTGAAAGCTTCTGCCCTTTCAGGGCGTGTGGAACTTACATGCGAAACTTGAATTATATATAATAAGGTGAAAATGGAAACAAAGATCATAAGAATGCAGGAAGTGGATTCTACGAATACCTTCCTGAAGGGAATGAAAACCTGCGAGGATGATACGCTCATCGTGGCTGTAGCCGATTATCAGACGGCAGGCAGGGGACAGGGCACGCATACCTGGGAGAGCGAACCGGGCAAGAACCTCCTGTTCAGTTTGCTGATGACTCCTACCTGGGTGCCCGTGCGCCAGCAGTTCCTGCTCTCTGAGGCAGGAGCCCTAGCCGTCAAGGATGCCCTGGATACCTATACCGACGGCATTACGCTGAAATGGCCGAACGATGTATATTGGAACGATAGGAAGATCAGCGGCACGCTGATAGAGACCTCTATCGATTCCAAGGGCATCAAGCGATGCATCTTCGGTACCGGGGTGAACATCAATCAGACCGAGTTCCACAGCGATGCGCCCAATCCGGTATCCCTGGCTCAGATTCTGGGTCACGAGGTGGATAGGGAAGAGGTGCTGCAGAAGATCATCGAGGCATTCAAGAAGTATTATGAGCTGCTCCGCCGTGCCGACTATATGGATGTTTCGGGCATCTATCATCTCTCGCTCTACAGCCGCAAGGGATTCCACTGGTACGAGGATGCCGACGGCAAGTTCGAGGGTGCCTTCGTAGAGGTAGAAGATGACGGCCATCTCATCCTACACGATAAAAAGGGAATGATCAGGTCGTATGCCTTCGGCGAAATCAAGTTTTTAATTAATGCTTAAAATGCTTGTGTTTTAAAGCTTTTGCCCTTTCAGGGCGACAGGCTTGCGGCTATGATAAACCCCAGGGTGTTGCCCTGGGCTAGGAGCTTCTGCCCTTTCAGGGCGTTTGGAGCTTACTTGGAAAGTCAGAACATGAAACAATAAACATTTAACAAAAATATTTATGGCAAAGTTTAAAAGAATTCTTTTGAAGTTGAGCGGTGAGAGCCTGATGGGCAAGCAGAGCTTCGGCATCGACCCTGAGCGCTTGAGTGATTATGCTAAGCAGATTAAGGAAGTTCACGAGATGGGCGTGCAGATTGGTATCGTGATCGGTGGTGGTAACATTTTCCGTGGATTGAGCGGAAGCCAGAAGGGATTCGACCGTGTGAAGGGCGACCAGATGGGCATGTGTGCCACCGTCATCAACTCTCTCGCCCTGAGCAGTGCCCTCGGTGCACTGGGCGTGAAGAACAAGGTGCTTACAGCTATCCGCATGGAGCCTATCGGTGAGTTCTACACCAAGTGGAAAGCCATCGAGGCAATGGAAGACGGCTACATCTGCATCTTCTCTGCAGGTACCGGCAGCCCATATTTCACTACCGATACCGGTTCTTCTCTCCGTGGTATCGAGATTGAGGCAGACGTGATGCTCAAGGGTACCCGTGTGGACGGCATCTATACCGCCGATCCAGAGAAGGATCCTACCGCTACCAAGTTCAAGGACATCACCTATGATGAAATCTACACCAAGGGCTTGAAGGTGATGGACCTCACGGCTACTACCATGTGCAAGGAGAACGACCTTCCTATCTACGTATTCAATATGGATGTAGTAGGCAACCTGAAGAAGGTGATGGAAGGTGAAGAGATTGGTACACTCGTACACAACTAATCATCAGAGATCATATAAAAAAATAAGGCTTACTTCCCGCCGGAAGTAAGCCTTTGTTATTCCTTAATCTTTTTATCTTTGTTAGAAAGCTGATGCCTATACTAACAATTAACGCCTTTCCTTGAAAAGGAAATGACAAAACCTATATTTTTATTTTTTCTTCAAAAACATGATCCAGGAGAGAAGTACGTACATCAGGATGATAGGCCACCATCCCTCCAGGAATCCTCTTGCTCCTTCGGCAGCCACAGATACCGCAAGAACGGCGATGGCGAAACCGGCAAAGCAATACTTCACCTCGTTGCCCTTGAACGACCACTGCTTGAACTTCAGGGCGAACAGCGGCAACTCGCATACCAGCAGGAAGCTGGTGATGAAAATCAGCGCCAGCACGAGATATATCGACCAGCTCTGGTTGGTAATCCAGCTGGGGCTGCTTACTACCAGCGAACCCCAGAACAGCGCATTGGCTGGCGTAGGTACGCCGATGAAAGAGGTTGTCTGGCGCTCATCCAGGTTGAACTTCGCCAGTCTCAGGGCAGAGAAAGCTGCGATGATGAAGGCTACGTATGGCAACCAAGGGCGCAAAGGCTCCAGAAACTCCGGATACTCCATGACGAAGAGTTGTGAGAATACGATGGTGGCGGGTGCTACGCCAAAGGTCACATCGTCGGCAAGCGAGTCCAGCTCCTTGCCGATAGGCGATGAAACGTGCAGCAAGCGGGCGCTCATACCATCGAAAAAGTCAAAAACAGCTCCAATGATAATCCACAACAGTGCCATTTCGGGATTTCCCCCGAAGGCAAACGATGTAGCGATGCAGCCTGAGATGAGGTTGCAGCAGGTAATCGTGTTTGGAATATGCTTCTTAATACTCATTTTTTCTTATTTCAGTTTTGCTATGATTGTCTGATCACCTGTGGTTGACTGTCCCATCTTCACGCATACTTCCGTGCCGAGAGGCAGATACACATCCACTCGTGAACCCAGTTTGATGAATCCGAGGTGCTCATCGATGTAGCACTCTTCTCCCTCCTTGGCATAGGTTACGATGCGGCGGGCTACGGCACCGGCAATCTGTCGGCACAATACATCCACGCCCTCTGGGGTAGTGATCATTATGTCGGCGTGCTCGTTCTCCTCGCTCGCCTTAGGCAGCCAAGCCTTCATGAACTTTCCGTCCTCGTGCTTCACGAACTTCACCTTGCCATCCACCGGAAACCAGTTGGCATGTACGTTCCAGAGACTCATGAAGATGGAAATCATCAGTCGCTTATCGTTAAAGTAAGGTGCATTATCCACTTCCTCTATCACCACGATCTTGCCGTCGGCAGGAGCTACCACGAGTTTCTCGGTATCTTCCACGTTCAGGAATCTGATCGGGCATCGGTAGAAGTTGAGCACGATACCATATACCACACCGAAGACCACAAGGAATGCCCAGAAAGGTATCTTGTTGTCAAAGGCCATCCACAGTACTGCTGCGACAACCACCAGTGCTATACCGCCGAACACCAGCTGGTCGGTGCCTTCACGGTGAATTCTTATCTTTTTTAGTTTCTTTATTTTTTGTCCCATGAGAAAGGTTTACGTTTTTATTTTCGGTGCAAAGATACGTCATTTTTATCGTTTTTGCAAATTTTTCTCCCATTTCTTTTGGCAATATCAACTTTTAGCAGTAACTTTGTTCTCAAATTACGAATTTTAACGCAAAAAATGGAAGATTTTGTTCATTTACACGTCCATACTCAGTATTCCATCCTCGATGGCCAGTCCAAGATTCCACGTCTAGTGGACAAGGCCATCAAGGATGGCATGAAGGGTATGGCAGTAACCGATCATGGTGTGATGTTCGGCATCAAGGAGCTGGTTGACTATTGCGGAAAGGTCAACAAAGACCGCAAGAAGGAGGGGCTCGAACCCTTCAAGCCCATCATCGGTTGCGAGATGTATGTGGCACGACGCACCAAGGGCGACCGCGAGAAGGACAAGGGCGATATGAGTGGTTACCACCTCATCGTGCTCGCCAAGAACTATAACGGATACAAGAACCTCATCAAGCTGGTGAGCAATTCGTGGGTGGATGGATACTACATGCGCCCTCGAACCGACCGTGCCGACCTGGAGAAGTATCACGAAGACCTCATCGTCTGCTCGGCATGTATCGCCGGCGAGGTGCCAGCCAAGATCCTGAAGGGCGATATCGCCGGAGCCCGTGAGGCATGCGAGTGGTATCACAATCTCTTCGGCGATGACTATTACCTGGAGCTGCAGCGCCACAAGGTGCCCGATGATCCGAGCCTGCTCGCCAACCGCGAGGCTTACGAACTGCAGCAGAAGGTGAACAAGGTGCTCATCGAGTTTGCCAGGGAATACGGCATCAAGCTCGTGTGTACCAACGACTGCCACTTCGAGGACAAGGAGACTGCCGAGGCGCACGACCATCTGCTCTGCATCGCCACCGGCAAGGACCTGGACGATCCTAACCGCATGCGCTACTCCAAGCAGGAGTGGTTCAAGACCCGCGAGGAAATGAACGAAGTGTTCGCTGATGTGCCCGAGGCGCTCTCGAATACCCTCGAAGTATTGGATAAGGTGGAAATCTACAGCATCGACCACGGTCCTATCATGCCGTTCTTCCCCATTCCGGAGAGTTTCGGTACCGAGGAGCAGCTGCGCCAGAAGGTATCGGAAGAAGACCTCTACAGGGAGTTTACCACTGATGAGAATGGAGAGAACCAGCTGTCGCCCGAGGAAGGTCAGAAGGTAATCGACCGTCTGGGCGGCTACGACAAGATATACCGCATCAAGTTTGAGGCAGAATACCTGCGCCACCTCGCCTACGAGGGAGCCAGGAAGCTTTATGGCGATCCGCTGCCCGAGAATGTGGATGAGCACGTGAACTTCGAGCTCCACGTGATGAAGACCATGGGTTTCCCGGGCTACTTCCTCATCGTGTCCGACTTCATCAGGGCGGCACGCGAAGAGCTGGGCGTAATGGTGGGCCCGGGCCGTGGATCAGCGGCAGGTTCCGTAGTGGCATATTGTCTGGGAATCACCAAGATCGACCCTCTGAAGTACGACCTGCTGTTTGAGCGTTTCCTGAACCCAGACCGTGTGAACCTGCCTGATATTGATACCGACTTCGATGACGACGGCCGAGGCAAGGTGTTGCGCTGGGTAATGGATAAGTACGGTCACGAGAACTGTGCCCACATTATTACATACGGTTCGATGGCCACCAAGAACTCCATCAAGGATGTGGCGCGCGTAGAGAAGCTGCCTTTGGACAAGGCGAATGCACTCTGCAAGGCGATTCCCGACCGTCTGCCCGACGGAGCGAAGATGAACCTTGCCAATGCCATCAAATATACCCCGGAGCTGAAGGAGGCAGAATACTCCAGCGACCCCCGCGAGAGCAATACCATCAAGTATGCCCGCATGCTCGAGGGTACCATCCGCGGCACGGGTATCCATGCCTGCGGATTCATCATCTGCCGCGACCCTATCAGCAACTGGGTGCCTGTATCTACCGCCGATGACCCTGATTTCCCGGGTCTGAAGACGGCTGTAACCCAGTACGACGGTCACGTGATCGAGACCACCGGACTCATCAAGATGGACTTCCTGGGTCTGAAGACCCTCTCCGAGATGAAGGAGGCGTGCAAGGTAATCAAGCAGACCACGGGCGATATCGTGGATCTCGATACCATCCCTATCGACGATGAGCTTACCTATCAGCTCTACCAGCGCGGCCAGACCATCGGAACCTTCCAGTTTGAGTCGCCGGGAATGCAGAAGTATCTCCGTGAGCTGAAGCCTACGGTTTTCGAGGACCTCATCGCCATGAACGCCCTCTACCGTCCGGGACCTATGGATTACATCCCCGACTTCATCGCCCGCAAGAATGGTCAGCAGGCTATCACCTACGATATTCCCTGCATGGAGAAATACCTCAAGGATACCTACGGCATCACGGTGTATCAGGAGCAGGTGATGCTCCTCTCCCGTCAGCTGGCTAGCTTCACCCGAGGCGAGTCTGATGCCCTCCGTAAGGCGATGGGTAAGAAGAAGAAGGCAATCGTAGATGCGATGAAGCCGAAGTTCATCAAGCAGGGACAGGAGAACGGCCACGATCCGGCTGTGCTCGAGAAGATCTGGGGCGACTGGGAGAAGTTTGCATCCTACGCCTTCAACAAGTCGCACGCCACCTGCTATTCGTGGGTAGCCTATCAGACAGCCTATCTCAAGGCGCACTATCCAGCCGAATACATGGCAGCGCTGATGACCCGCCGCTTTGCGCAGATCACCGAGATTACCAAGCTGATGGAGGAGTGCCAGTCGATGGACATCAAGACCCTGGGACCGGATGTAAACGAGAGTTACCGTGCCTTCGGTGTGAACGAGCATGGCGAGATACGCTTTGGACTCTCCGCCATCAAGGGAATGGGAACTCCTGCCGCCGATGCCATCGTGGCAGAGCGCCTGAAGAACGGCCCTTATAAGAACATCTTCGATTTTGCCGAGCGCGTGGATTTCTCCAATGTCAACCGCAAGGCATTCGAAAGTCTGGCTCTGAGTGGCGGTTTCGACAGCTTCGGCATCCGCCGCGAGCAGTACTTCGGCAAGAACAGCAAGGGCGATACCTTCCTGGATACGCTCGTAAGATACGGTCAGCTCTACCAGCAGGAGCAGCGTGAGGCAGCCACCTCGCTCTTCGGAGGCGTAGAGGCGGTGGAGATAGCCACCCCTCCTATACCGGAAGCTGAATCCTGGAGCACCATCGAGAGGCTCAATAGGGAGCGTGAGCTCGTGGGCATCTATCTCTCGGCTCATCCGCTCGACGATTACGAAATCATCCTCCGCAACCTCTGCAATACCCACTGCTCTGAACTGGGCGACAAGGTGGAGCTTGCCAAGAAGGAGGATGTGGTGTTCGGCGGCATCATCACCGGTGTGAAATCCAAGTTCACCAAGACCGGAAAGCCGTGCGGCTTCGTCACCATCGAGGATTTCGAAGGATCGGGCGAGCTGGCGCTCTTCGGTGAGGACTGGGGCAACTGGCGCGGCATCATGGTAGAGGGCAGCACCATCTTCGTTACGGCGAAGTGTGTGTCCCGTTACGGCAACAGCAACTATCTTGACTTCAAGATCAGCACCGTGGAGTATCTCCAGACCGTGAAGGAGAACCGCCTGGAGAAGTTTACCATCATCGTGGACAGCACGGTGATAGACGAAACGCTGGTGAATGATATCAAGACGCTGGTGGAGAATGATGAGGGCAAGGCACAGCTCTTCCTTCAGATTCACGATGCCGAGACCAAGACCAATGTGCTGCTGCGTGCGCAGGACCGCACGGTGGGAGTGAGCAGGGATCTGATACAGTTTGTCAACGACCATCCGAAGATGTCGTATCAGATCAATTAAAAATAATTCATGAGAATATTATTAACTATATAAAAAAGGAAGAAAAAATGGAAGTAACAATTACAACCGAGAATTTCGAGAGTTACAAGAATGGCGAGTTGCCATTGGTAGTAGATTTGTGGGCTACATGGTGTGGTCCTTGCCGCCAGATTGCTCCTATCGTGTCAGAATTGGCAGAGGAGTTTGACGGTAAGTTGGTAGTTGGTAAGTGTGATGTAGAGGAGAACGACGACATCGCAATGGAGTTTGGCGTTCGCAATATCCCTACCATCCTTTTCTTCAAGGGTGGCCAGCTCGTTGACAAGTTTGTTGGTGCAGCCAACAAGTCAACCCTCAAGGAGAAGTTTGAGGCTCTGCTGTAAGAGAGGGCAGAAGACTAAAAAAATACGTCCCGGTGCGGCATCAGCTGCATCGGGACGTATGCTTTTTTGTTAGAATCCGAATTTGCGAAATAGCCTCTAGAATTCTACGCTTCTGCTACCATCTTCCTCCACGGTGATGGTCACCTTGGTACAATCCTCCGGCAGCAGGTCCTCGATGAGTTCCGGCCACTCCAGGAAGCAGAGGTTCCCGCTGTAGAAGTAATCCTCGTATCCCATATCATACACCTCATCAATCTTCTTGATGCGGTAGAAATCGAAATGGTAGATAGAATCGCCGTTTCCGGCAGTGTATTCGTTGACGAGAGCGAAGGTAGGCGAGGTGATTACATCCTCCACGCCCAGTTCCTCGCAGATAGCTTTAACGAAAGTTGTCTTTCCGGCACCCATCTTGCCATAGAAGGCAAAGACCTTGCCGTCGCCCATGTTCTGCAGGAATTCCTTGGCTGCAGCATGGATGTTGTCTAATGAATCAATCTTAATCTTCATATATTTTACTTTGAACTTTGAATTTTGAACTTTATGATTAGCAAACTGGTTGCTGTTTTTTCCTTTAATTTCTCTTTCTCGGTGTCAGGGTGATGATTGGAATGAGCATTTCCTCCATCGAGATGCCACCGTGCTGGAAGGTATCCTTGTAGTACGAAACGTAGTAATTGTAGTTGTTCGGATAGGCGAAGAAGGCGTCTCCGTAGGCAAAGACATACGATGTACTCAGGTTGGGAGCAGGCAACTGTGCCCTTTTCGGGTCCCTGATGGTGAAAACCTCCTTGGCATTGCAGGCCAGGTTCTTGCCCAGCTTGTAGCGCAGGTTGGTATTCGTGTTGCGGTCGCCGATGATCTTGATGGGCTTCGAGGCGCGGATGCTTCCGTGGTCGGTGGTGATCACCACCTTGCAGTCATCCTGCGACAGTCTTCTGAACAGTTCCGAGAGCACCGAGTGGCGCAGCCAGCTCTGCGTGATGCTGCGGTAGGCACTCTCCGTATTGGCGAGCTCGCGTACCATCTTCGATTCCGTCCGGGCATGCGAGAGCATGTCGATGAAGTTGATCACCAGCACGTTCAGGTCCTTCTCCCTGCATTCGTTGTAGTGCTCCATAAACCGGTCGGCACCCTGCGAATCGTTCACCTTGTGATAGCTGAAGCTGTATCGCTTGCGGTATCTGTCGAGCATTGTCTGTATCAGCGGCTCCTCGTTCAGGTTCTTGCCCTCCTCCTCGTCTTCATCCACCCAGAGCTCCGGAAACATCTCGGCAATCCTGTTGGGCATCAGACCGCTGAAGATGGCGTTCCGGGCGTATTGCGTGGCGGTAGGCAGGATGCTCATATACATATCTTCGTCTATGTCGAACAGCTCGCCGATGTCAGCCGCCAGCATCTTCCACTGGTCGTATCTGAAGTTGTCTATCACGATGAGGAACACCTTCTCCCCCTTGTCCAGAATCGGGAAGATCCTGTTCCTGAAGACATCCGGACTCATCATCGGGCGGTCGTCGGAAGAAGATGTAGCAGCAGCCTTTCCGGCATTCCCATCCCTCTTTTGATCAACCCATTCCAGATAGTTCCTGGCGATGAATTTGGCGAATCCGATGTTAGCCTCCTCCTTCTGCATGGCGAGCATCTCGGTCATCTGGCTGTCGGTATCGCTCAGTTCCAGTTCCCATTTCACGAGTCTTCTGTATATCTCCATCCAGTCGTGGCAGGTACGGCAGTCCATCATCTTCAGAGCAATCTGCTGGTAGTCCTGCTGGTATCCGCTCTGCGTCATCTCTGTCACGATATCCTTTTGGTGGATGTTCTTTTTCAGCGAGAGCAGGATTTGGCTCGGGTTGACGGGCTTGATGAGATAGTCGGCGATTTTCGACCCAATAGCCTGGTCCATGATGTTTTCCTCTTCGCTCTTGGTACACATCACAATGGGAGTAGCGGGCTGGATGTCCTTGATTTGCTGCAGGGTCTCCAGGCCGCTCAGTCCAGGCATCATTTCATCGAGGAGGATGAGGTCGAAGGATTGCTGTCGGCATAGTTCGATGGCATCCGATCCATTGCTCACCGTGGCAACCTCGTAACCCTTTTTCTCCAGGAAGATGATATGCGCCTTGAGGAGCTCAATTTCATCATCGATCCATAGTAATAATCCGTTGCTCATATTGCATTATCCTTTTAGAGTATCATTTTGCAGTATCCTTTTAGGATATGTTTTTATTTTCGAGGTGCTAAAGTACAAAGAATAATTGAATGACGGAAGAGAGTTGTGGTTAAAGAAACTTAATTGAAAAAAAAAGTGCCGATAAGCCACCTGTTCCCACGGATTTCACAGATTCCCACGGATTTCCACAGATTCCCACGGATTCCCACGGATTTGCACTGATTACTCCCTCAAGGAAAACTGTAACTTCTGTAACCGTAACCGCTGTAACCACCTCCACAGCCCCTTGATACTTTCCTTTGAAGAGCAGGGAACCATAACATTTTCTCAACTTTTATCAGAAAACTCTTGCTGATATGAAAATAAAACCGTAACTTTGCGGAAAAGTTCATATAAAGACAGATTAGGAATTATGGTAGAGACTAACGATAGAAGATTGCCTGTAGGCATCCAGTCTTTTGATGTAATTAGAAAAGAAGGATA
>ULSN01034493.1_pt1 | contig 10373 bp, 7 predicted proteins | sample 1956771 | NCBI WGS metagenome assembly ULSN01 (sample SAMEA4835709, study PRJEB28245) | human gut metagenome | biome: gut microbiome; material: fecal sample | place: Denmark | collected 2008
CAAGGCGGGGATTTTTTGCGTGACGACGCAGGTAAACGAAGCGTCGGTTGCGTTTTGGAGCCGGGTATGCTATCCTGTCCTCAAAGGATGTGAACCGTATGAACGCCAAAGATTTCGGGGCCTTTCTGGCCCGGACCCGCAAGGCCTGCGGACTGACGCAGGCCGATCTGGCCGCACAGCTGCATGTGACCGACAAAGCCGTCAGCCGCTGGGAGCGGGGCGTCGGTCTACCGGACATCAACACGCTGGAACCACTGGCGGATGCACTGGGCCTGACGCTCTCCGACCTGATGCACTGCCGCGACCCGCAGGAAACGTCTCTGCCGGACGCCGAACCCACACTGGAAGATTTCCTGACCATGCTCCGCCGTCCACATCACATCGACTGGCACTCCATCCGGGCCGCGCTGCTCTGCCTGAGCATCCTGCTGGCCGTCTGGGGCGTATGCTTCCACCCCGGTTTCTTGTCGTTCACTGGCACGGCCTTGGCAATGGAGATTTCCGGGCGGACGGCTGGATGCAGTCCCTCCTGATCTTTCCGCTACTTCTGGCGCTGGAGTGTTTCACTCTGAACCTTTGGCGTCTCTTTGAACAGACCGGATATTTTCGCCACTGGGGCGAGTGGGATGCAGCCCTTACAAATTCGCTTGATTTTCTCTCCCCCGGCGTCCGCCTTGTAAAGTTCGCACTGGATTATTTCTTCTTTTTCTGCTGCGGGCTGACGGTGCCGTTTTGTGAGGTCCTCCTGATCGTGATGAATTGATTTTTCCGGATACAAAATGAGCCTTTGCGTTTTCTGCAAAGGCTCATTTCTTATTTTTTCTCTTTACTTCGCTGCCTCAAACTCCGCTTCGATCTCCTCGGAAGGTGCCGGGGTGACGAGGCTGACGACAAAGCAGACGACCAGCGAGGTCAGGAAGGCGGGCAGCAGCTCATAGATGCCGAAAATGCCGCCCAGCGGGCTGATGAGGTACTTCCAGACGAAGACCATCAGGCCGCCGCAGAGCATCCCGGCCAGCGCACCCTGCCAGTTGCAGCGCTTCCAGAACAGCGCACAGAGGGTGACCGCGCCGAACGCGCCGCCGAAACCGGCCCACGCGAAGCTGACGATGCCGAAGACGCTGGAATCCGGGTCGCGGGCCAGCACCACGCCCACCACGCTGACACAGATGATGGTCAGGCGGGCGGCAAACAGGCTCTGCTTCTCGCTGAGCTTGAGGTGGGCGAACTCCTGCAGGATGTTCTGGGAGACGCTGGACGCTGCCGCCAGCATCTGACTGTCGGCGGTGGACATGGTCGCAGCCAGAATGCCCGCCAAGATCAGGCCCGCCAGAACGGCCGCCAGAACGCCGTGGCCGCTGATAAGGCTGGCGATGCGGACGATGAGGGTCTCGCTGGACGAACCGCTCAAGAACTCCAGCGCACCGGCCTTGGTCATGCCGAGGCCCACCACACCGATGACGATGGAGGCCGTCATCGCGATGACCACCCACACCGAGGCGATGCGGCGGCTGAGGACCAGCTTCTTCTCATCCTCAATGGCCATGAAACGGAGCAGGATGTGGGGCATTCCGAAATAGCCGAGACCCCACGCCATCGTGGAAACGATGTCCAGCAGACTGTAGGAGGTGGCTGTGTTGGTGGCCGCGTCGTGGCTGGCCATCATGGTCAGGTAGCCGGTCAGGCTCTGGGCGTTGGTCATCACGGCGTCCCAGCCGCCCGCCGCGCCGATGCCGTACACCAGCACAGCCACCAGCGCCAGCGACATGACAATGGACTGGATGAGGTCGGTGGTGGTCACGGCGCGGAAACCGCCCAGAATCGTATAACCCACGATGACGAGGGCCGACACCAGCATCGCCGCCATGTAGTCCACCCCGAACAGGCTGTGGAACAGCTTGCCGCAGGCCGCAAAGCCGGAGGCCGTGTAGGGCACGAAGAAGACGATGATGATGACCGCGCCCAGCGCGTTGAGCAGGTTGCGCTGGTCATGGAATCGCAGCGACAAGAACTGCGGCACCGTGATGGCGTCCAGATTGGCCGAGTACCGCCGCAGCCGCCGGGCCACGATCAGCCAGTTCAGCCATGTGCCCACCGCAAGGCCGATGGCCGTCCAGCCGGGCGAGGCGATGCCGGTCAGGTACGCGAGGCCGGGCATCCCCATCAGCAGCCAGCTGGACATATCGCTGGCCTCGGCGCTCATGGCCGTGACCAGCGGGCCCATCTTGCGGCCGCCAAGGTAGAAGTCGGTGCTGTCGTTGTTGGATTTGCTGTACGCAAACCCGACGAGCAGCATCGCCACCAGATAGACAACGATGGTAACAATGATACAGATGTTGCTCATATACTTTCCCCTTTCCCATATAAGGTTGCTCTGATTTTACCACACTAAAGCATAGAAGTGCAAGCCTTTTTGGAAACTTCGGCCCTATCCGCAAAAAGTCCGCGATGGGCGGACAAAAAATCCGCAAAACGACAACAAAACGCCCGGTTCCTGCACGGTACCGGGCGTTTTGTTCTATGGAGAAATGATAATGATGAAGGAGAAACGCACTGTTTAGTTCTTCTTGGCCTCGCCTTCGGGGAAGATGATCTTATTGACGAAGAAGAAGATGATCATCGAGATGCCGCCGTTCAGGACGGTGGTGCCGATGTTGTAGATGAAGTCGGGCACCAGCAGACCGGCCACCGCGACCCAGATGCAGTTGATGGAGTTGACGATGCAGGTGATGACGCAGAAGGCCAGCACATACCATGCGATCTGCTTGCCGAGGTTGCCCTTGCTGCGGAAGACGAAGCTGCGCTGGATGGGGAAGTTAATGCACTCGCCGATGATCATAGCGATCATGTAAGCGCAGAAGTAGGGCAGACCGCCGTGAGCGGCGTCATAGCCGAGGATGTTCCACTTGAAGGTCTCGCCGAACAGGGTGATGTTGATGCCCGGCCAGCCGAAGTCCACCACCGGCAGACTCTTGAACGCTGCGGGCAGGAACTGCAGCAGCAGATACTTGAAGACGGTGATAAGGTTCGACACGATGACGAACAGACCGCCCTCACGCACCCATTTGGCAGCCGCCGGGTGCTTGGCGGCAAAATGATTCCAGAAGTTCATACTTACTTCCCTTTCAGCTGTTTTTCAGGCGGTTTTCCATCTGCGCGTTGAGGACGATGTTCTTCACGGCCTCCACGATGACCCGCAGCAGACCGATGATCCAGAAGCCCTGTGCTTCCATCACGATGCCGTCCACCATGCCCATGCTGATGGCACCGTTGGTCATCTTGGCCAAGGCACGCAGCGGCATATTGTACTGGAACAGGATGTTCAGATCCGGCTTGCCGCGCTGAATGCTCTGCCGCAGCAGCTGCCCCAGCACCGCCGCAACGATCCAGCCCAGCGGGCTGCGGCCGTGGCCCAGCTCGCCCAGCGTCATATTGCGGTCGATCTTGATCTTATCCTCCGGGATGGGGCGGCCCAGCAGGGCGGCAAACTCCGCATCGGAGACCTGCGTGACCTCGCCGGTCAGGTAGTGGGGCAGCTCGACGCTCTGGTAGGGGTTCGGGGCCCCGGTGCCCAGCACCGTGACCTCGCCGGTCAGGCAGATGTCATCGCTGGAAGCGCCCACACGGATCAGGTACTTGCCGCCCTCGACCTCCCAGCCATCGGTGGCGATATTCCAATAACGGAACGCCTTATCGTCCAGCGGGATGGTGACGGTCTTGCTCTCGCCAGCCTCCAGCCAGACCTTTGCAAACCCCTTCAGCTCCTGTGCGGGGCGGAAGATCTTGGCGTCGGGCTTGGCCACGTAGAGCTGCACGATCTCGGCACCGGCGCACCTGCCGGTGTTGGTCACGGTCAGGGTCACGCCGTCGGCAGCGGCTTTGAGGCCGCTGTAGGCGAAGGTGGTGTAGCTCAGGCCGTAGCCGAAGGGGAAGGCCACAGGCTTGCCCGCCGTCTCAAAGTAGCGGTAGCCCACATACAGGCCCTCGCGGTACTGCACGGTGCGGCCCTCGCCCGCGAAGTGATCCTTCACCGGGGAATCGTCGTAGCCGTTCACCCACGTTTCGGCCAGCTTGCCGCTGGGGCAGACCGCGCCGGTGAGCACGTCCACCAGAGCGCCCGCACCCGCCTGACCGCCGAGGCAGCCGTAGACCAGCGCCTTGCAATCCCGCAGCCACTCCGTTTCCAGAGAAGAACCCGCGCTGAGCAGAACGATGACGTTCGGGTTGACGGCGGCAACGGCTGCCAGCAGGTCCAGTTGGCTCTGCGCCAGCTTCATGTTGGAGCGGTCGATGCCCTCGCTTTCCTTGATCTCGTCCAGACCCATGCAGAGCAGAACGACGTTGGCGTTCTGCGCCAGCGCCACGGCTTCCTGCTTCAGGGTGTCGTTTGCCTTGCCCTGCCGCTCAAAGCCCTGCGCATAACCCGCGCTCACAAGGCCGCTCTCGGTCAGACAGTCGAGGAAGGAATCCACCTTGATGGAGTTGACGGCACTGGAACCGGCCCCCTGATACCGGGGCGTCTTGGCGAAGTCGCCGATGACGGCCACCTTCTCGCCCGCTTTCAGGGGCAGGATGCCGCCCTCATTCTTGAGCAGAACGATGCTCTCCCCCGCCGCGCGGCGGGCCAGCGCATGATGGGCGTCGGCGTCAAAGGTGCGGGGGGCCGCTTCGACGGCGGCCTTGGTGTCCAGCACCAGCTCCAGCAGCTCGTCCAGCCGGGCGTCCACGTCCGCTTCCGAAATTTTGCCGCTCTCCACGGCCTTCATCAGCTCCCGGACGGAGTCGTCGCCGGGGAAGGGCATCTCCAGCGTGGAGCCGTTCTTCACGCCGAGGGCGTGATCGTTGGAGCCGCCCCAGTCGGTGACGACGGCGCCCTCGAAGCCCCAGTCCTTCCGCAGGATGTCCTTGAGCAGATGGGCGTTCTCGTTGGCATAGGTGCCGTTGATGAGGTTGTAGGAGGACATGATGGTCTTCGGCTTTGCCTCTTTGACCACGATCTCAAAGCCGGTGAGGTAGATCTCCCGCAGGGTGCGCTCGTCCACGATGGAGTCGCTGGCCATCCGGCGCAGCTCCTGACTGTTCACCGCGAAGTGCTTGGGGCAGGCCGCGATGCCGTTCTTCTGGATACCGCGGACATAGCCCGCCGCCATTTTACCGGCCAGATAGGGGTCCTCAGAGAAATACTCGAAGTTGCGGCCGCACAGCGGGCTGCGCTTGATGTTCAGGCCGGGGCCCAGCAGGACCGAAACTTCCTGTGCGGCGGCTTCCTCGCCCATGGCCTCGCCGACGGCCTCGCCCAAGGCGGGGTCCCAGCTGTTTGCCACGGTGGCGGACGTCGGGAAGCAGGTTGCGGGCACGCTGGGGTTCAGGCCCAGATGGTCCGCCGCGCCCGCCTGTTTGCGCACACCGTTTGGGCCGTCCGACAGGGTGATGGAGGGGACGTTTTTGCCCGGCAGCGCGCGGGTGTCGAACACCGTCCCGCCGGAAAGCAGGGCGCATTTCTGTTCCAGATCCAGTGTTTGAATGATGTCTGCGTGTTTCATCGCATTTTCCTCTTTGTTTCCTGAGCAGGGCAAAGGCCCGCTGTTTTTGCGCAGCGGGCCTTTGCCGTTGGTTCAGTTCAGGTGCTGCATCGGTTCAGAACCCAGAGTGCGCATCAGGCGTTCTCGGTTTCCTCTTCCTTGCGCTTTTTGTAGCCCTTGATGGCAGTGTACTCCAGACCAACGATGAGCAGGGCGACGATGACGTCAGCGCCGATCATGATGATCTTCCACTTGGGCATACCGGGGTTCAGGTTCTCCTCCGCATAAGCGCGGCTGTTGACCACGGTGTAGAGGATGTTCTTAGAAGCCTCGCGCAGAGCCTGCTTGCTGCTGTTGGTCAGCACGGTAACGGTATTGAAATCGTTGCCGGTGGTGCAGAGCATCAGGTCGCTGCCGTTGCGAACGCCCTGATCCGCGGTCATGTAGCCGTAGACACCGAAGTAGTCGGTCTCAACAAAGCCCACGAAGCCCCACTCCCCACGGAGGACATTCTTCAGCAGCTGGGAGCAGCCGCCAGCCCAGCAGTTGCCAATGTAGTTGAAGGAGGACATGACTGCGTGGCAGTCCGCATCCTTGACCGAGATCTCGAAGGGACGCAGGTAGATCTCACGGATGGCCTGTTCGTTGGACCAAGTAGCCACCATGGAAGTACGGTTGCCTTCCTGATCGTTCAGGGCGAAGTGCTTCATGTAAGCGTAGACGCCGTGTTCCTGAGCGCCCTTGATGGCGTTGGAAGCCATGACGCCGGACAGGACGCCGTCCTCCGAGTAATACTCAAAGTTACGGCCAGCGAATGCAGTGCGGTGGATGTTCATAGCGGGGCCGTACCAGCCGGAGGTGTCCATCTCATTGGCCATCTCGCCGATGCTGTCGCCGAAGGAGTAAGCCAGCTCCTTGCTCCAAGTCATGCCGATGAGGGTAGCAGCCGGGAAACCGACAGAACCGACGCCGGTGAAGTTGTTATTGATGGAAGCAGGGCCGTCGCAGTCATTGGTACGGACCTTCTCGATGCTGGTAACGGCAGCGGTCTGGTAGCCGCCAAAGCCGATGAGCTGCTGCATATCCTCAATGGTCATCTGATCCAGCAGGTCATCCCACTTGGGGTCGTTGTAATCCACGCCGCGCAGCTCAACCAGCTTCAGGCCGTTCTTTGCGCCGGTGGTGATGTCCTCAGCATTTGCGTCGTCGTCAGCCTCATAGCCAGACTCGGTGTAGCTGTGCGCGTTGTAGAACACAGCCTTGTCCGCATTGGACATCTCATAGTTTGCGGGAGCAGCGGTAGCCTCGGCATAGTTTGCGAAGCCGTCGGCACGGGACAGATAGGTGATCTCGCCTTCTGCGAAATCGAACTCGTTGGTCGCAGCCACAGCGTCGCTGCTGCGCTTGTTGGACTCGTTGTAAACGATGTCGGATGCGACGGTGTAGGTCTTGGAATCAGCCACATTGTGGGAATCGTTGTTGGCGCTGATGATATAGTCGCCAGCTTCCAGCACATAGCAGCCGTTGGTCTGGTAATCATAGGAAGCCAGATCCTCCACCGGGATGGAGAACTCCATGGTCTGAGACTCGCCGGGAGCCAGCTCATTGGTCTTGGCGAAGTCCAGCAGATTTGCAGAGGCCTTCTCGATGCCGCCATTGGTGTACGGAGGATTGCTGTAGATCTCCACAACGTCCTTACCGGCAGCAGAACCGGTATTGGTAACGGTGACGGTGAAGTTCAGGTTGGTGCCGTCGGAGGTGATGCTGCTCATTTCCTTGGTGAAGGAAGTGTAGCTCAGGCCATAGCCGAAGGGGAAGACGACTTCATCGTCGTAGTTGATCAGGCCTTCGTCCGCAGCAGTCTCATAGAACTTGTAGCCGACGTAGATGCCTTCCACGTAGTTGACGAAGGAAGGAGTGGCGCCTTCCGGGTCAAAGAAGCTTGCATCCGAGTTCAGATCCTCGGTGTTGGTGTACTTGAAGTCGCCGAAGTTGTTCCACCAAGGAGCAGCGGTCAGATCCGAAACATAGGTATCCGCGGTACGGCCAGAGGGGTTGACCTCGCCGGAAACGACCTTGCCGAAGCCCTCAAAGCCGGACTGACCGGTGCCGGGGCAGAGCAGAACGCCCTTGATCTGAGGATAATCCTTCAGGAAGTCCATCTGGAAAGCGTTTGCGCCGTTGTAGACCAGAATGACGTTGTCGAAGTTGGAAGTGACCAGATCGAGCAGATCCTCTTCGCGGTTGGACAGCTGCAGGAAGTGGTCGCCCTGATCCCAGTCGTTGCCCTCGTTCAGGGAATCGTCGTAAGTACCATTGTAGTAAGCGGTGCCGCGCTCAGAGCCGTAAGCCTGTGCCACGCGGCGGATCCAGCTGCCGTCCACGACGGAAGCCATATCGGTGGGCAGGTCAGCGCCCTCGCCGCCGACGCGGGTGATGACGACCATGGCGGTGTCAGAGAATGCCTTGGCGTTCTCCATCATCTCATCGGTGTACAGATTGACATTGGGTTCGGGCAGGGTCCAGTCCTGCTCCACCATGCCAACGCTGGGGCGGTCCGCCTTGTAATCGGTGTAGAACTTGCTCAGTTCCTCGTTGGTCTCGATGCCGGCATCGTGCAGACCGGTCAGCAGATCGGTGACAGGGTAAGCGGTGTTCAGCGCACCGGAACCGGTGCCGCCATAGCAGGGGTTGGTGGAAGACCAGCCGAAGACGTTCAGCTTGGAGCCAGAAGCCACCGGCAGAACATTGTCCTCGTCCTTTGCCAGAACGACGCCCTCTGCGGTAATCTCATTGACCAGCTCCGTGGCCTTTGCAGAGGTCTCCTCGTTGATGGTGCCGCTGCCGGAAACGAGGTCCAGCATGGTGGACATGGGGCCGGTGCAGATCAGGTTGATAACGATGGTCAGCGCCAGCAGAATGGCAAGGCCAGACTGTGCACGGATCATCTTCTTTTTTGCTTTGGGCAGCTTCCGCACCGCAACCATCACAATGATCGCCAGAGCGAGAACTACGCCAAACGCGATGAGGTAGCTGCGAACGTTCGTCAGAACCTGCATCACGTCATCCAAATTGATGGACAGCATAATGTTTCTCCTCCTTCTTATGGGGTTGATAAACGGATGGCGGAGCGCACAACTCCGCCGAACTGATCTATAGGATAACAAATCCACACAGAAATTTTTCAGTTTCTTCATAATCTGTCGTTTTGGAAGCATAATCTGTCAAAAGTTTCAAATCGGTTTCAATTTCTATTGTGCTAATATACAAAGAAAAGGAGGGAGCATTTGTGCAATTTGCAAAATGCTCCCTCTCGTTTATGCTTTTTTCGGCAGCGGCAGCAGCATCCGCACCGTGAACCACTGGTTCTCCCAGTGGACGGTCATGCTGCCGCCGTGCTGCTGGGCCAGCGCACGGAGGCTTTTCAGGTCGTAGCCGCCGTGGGTGCTCCGGGCGGGCAGACCGTCCGGGCCCAGTTCTACGGGTTCAGCGCAGTAATTTTCAAACCGGAACATGACAAAGCCGTTCTGGACATAGACCGCCGTTCGGATGAGCCGCTTTTCGGGGTCCGGCTCAGCGGCGCAGCTCTCAATGGCGTTGTCCAGCGCGGTGCCCACGATGGTGCAGATCTCCCGCGTGGTCAGGAAATTCAGCGCCCGGCCGTCGGCTACGCTGGTCATCTGGATGTGTTTTTCCTGACAGTCCATGCTCTTGGCCGTCAGCAGGGTGTCCAACACCGGGTTGCCGGTCTTGTTCTCGGCCTCATATTGCAGGATGCCCGACTCCATCCGAGCCAAGGCCGCGTCCTGCTTGGCGCGGTCCCGCTCGGCGCGGATGTCGGCGATTTGAACTTTCAGCTCGTGGTAGCGCCGGTTGATGAGCTTGACGCCCTCCTTGCTCCGCTTGTACTGCTCGTACTGGCGGTGAAGCACGCTGTCCAGCGCGGTCAGCTCCTTGTGCAGGGCCGCTTCCCGCAGCTGGTCCTGCTGGACCGTCAAGATCAGCACGCCGCAGATATCCACCAGCGTGCGAACATAGTACAGCATCATCGTGACCTTGCCGTTGCCCAAAAACAGCAGGTTGCTCACCGCAAAGACGGTCCCGGCCATGACCACCGCCACCAGCGCCGCTTTGTTGCTGATGTCCAGATGTCCGCTGGGCTGGGGGCGGCTGGTCTCCAGCCAGTACATCACCCCATACACCGCACCGTACACGACCACCAACAGCAGCAGTGCCAGCGGATCGCCGCCCCTGCGGTGCGGGAAGATCCAGCAGTGGAGCTGCCACTCCACGCTGGCGGCCAGCTCGGCCAGCATAAAGGCCCGCGCCGTGGTATACAGCGCTTCCAGCCAGTTCACGCACCGGGTGCCCCAAAGGTAGATGTAGAGCAGACTCACCGCACAAAGCATACAGGGGATCCACCACATCAGCGGCACAAAGCCGGTGCATTTCAGAAAAGCCCCCAGCACGATCACCCAGACCACGGTGATCGCCCCTGTGGCGGTCTTTCCGCACCGCAGCGGCAGACGGTCGGCGTACAGGCAGACGGCCAGCACCTCCGCCAGCGCCGTATAGAGGCGCGGGATATTGGGCAGCTCGATCATAAGCCGTCACCCCCGATGTAGTCGGTCAGCGCCGCAAGGAAGCTCTTCCGCTTGGGGCGGCTGACCTGCAGCTCATAGGGCCCAACCTGCACCGTGTTCTGCTGCACAGCCTGTACCTGTGCCAGATTGACAAGGTAGCCGCTGTTGCAGCGGGCAAAGGGCCGCTCGGCCAGCTTTTCCTCAAAGGCTTTCAGGGTGCCTGCCGCCACGAAATCGCCCTCTTCGGTATAAAAATGGACGCGGTGTC
>ULSN01055030.1_pt1 | contig 10371 bp, 7 predicted proteins | sample 1956771 | NCBI WGS metagenome assembly ULSN01 (sample SAMEA4835709, study PRJEB28245) | human gut metagenome | biome: gut microbiome; material: fecal sample | place: Denmark | collected 2008
TCCGCATGCTCGGTGGCGCAGTGAGCGAACAAGAGCTGATGGACATGCGACAGATGCTGGAGGAGTATGCTCGGGAGTTTCCCGCCACAAAGATTATAGGATCGGGCGGCAATATCAACCGCCTCTTTCGCCTAGCACGCCTCAAAGGACCGCAGCGAGAGATGCCCGTGGAGCGACTGCAAGAGCTCTATGACACCCTCCAAGCGCTCACCGTCGTTCAGCGAATGGAGCAGTTCAAACTTAAGGAGGACCGTGCCGACGTGATTGTCCCTGCGGCGGAGATATTCCTCACTGTAGCCGAAGCGCTGGGCAGCGAAAGCATCATCGTGCCCAATATCTCGCTCGCCGACTCCATCACAGATGGTATCTGGCGCGAAATGCAGATGAAAGGCTAAGCTGGTTTGCCTCCCTAGGCTAGAATCCTTCTGAGGATATTTATGTTTAGAGGTTATTTATGCTCGGAGGATATTTATATTCAGAGGATATTTGCCCTCGGGGCTTGTTTGACTCTACTTTTGTGTTCCTAAGCAACTTTCCCCTTCAGCAACCTTCTCCGCATCGTCCCAGCATATCTTTTTTCCCCTGCTTGCGCTTTCTGATAGCCCATCCGCTCCAAAGGATGGCGAGGGTCAGCAGCGAGGCAAAGAAAATATAGATGAGGCGAACGGGGCCGAGGAAAGTGTAAATGCGCCCCGTATGCACTTCAAGGGCAAGTTGCCAAAGAGAGATAGGAAGTCGGGCCATCCAGGAGGGCTGGCGCAGCGCATCCGTCCCGTGGTCGTAGGTGCAGACGATGTCGTCGCTGAAGTCGGAAGAGAATCCCGACACGGCCGTTTGACCAAAGGGCGAGGCTGGCCGTGTGGGAGCCGGCGCATGGGTGAAATAGTCGTAAGCCTTGCCCGAGCCACGATGCCAGCAGTAGAGACCCGCAAAAGAACCGACGATCCACGACTGCTGATCAGCAGAAAGGGTGAGGACGTTGACGCCCATCACGCTCACGGCAGGTGCCTGCGTCTCGCGGACGGGCTGGTGACGGAAGTCGGTCAGCGAGTAGAATCCATCAGAGGTGGACAACAACCAGTCGGACCGATTGGCATCCCACCGCAGTGCACGCAACTTATCCTGCCAGGGGTTGGGGCTGTCTAGCAGCGAGCCAGGAATGGGTGGCGTAGCAATCCGAACCACGGCGAGGAGCAAAGGCGGACGCAGTGCAAACCCCGTCAGCGTGATGAACACAAGGAGCGGCAGCACATAGCGCCCCCAGCGGTCGTGCCAACGGAAGTGCCAGCGCAACCCCTTCTGCCACATTCCTTTATTGCAACGACGCCTGATCCATTTGGGCAGCAGCCAGATGACGAATCCCGACAGACAGAGGAAAGCCAGCAACAGGGCAACAAGATCCACGACCAATTTGCCCATCAGGCCTCCTATCTCGCCACTATGAACGAGCCATAGCGTACGGAAGAGGCTCACCTTCTTCGAATAACCTGCGGGGGCGTGGAGTTCAACACCTTGGAAATAGCTATAGGGCGGCGTGGCGACATAGAGCGAATCTCTTCCCACAAAGACGACACTGTCACCTCGTGTGGTAACGTCGCTGAAGCGCGTGGGATGGAGTGTAGAAGCATGACCCACAGCCAACCGCCGCCACGATCCTTCGCGCCATTGGTATGCGTCGAAGGGCGAGCAGGCAAACAGTTCACCTCGCTTCGTCCGCACCACATTGCGAATCGTGCGCGCATCAGCACCTGACCCCATTCCTGCAGTATGATCTGCAAAGCGCTGGCCATGGGCATCCGTGAGCCATACGCCTCCAGCCCCATAGACCAAGATGCTATCGGCACTGAGCCTCAGCGTGCCGCGCAGCAGTCCATTGTTCCAGTTGGTAAACTGATAGCCCGCGGGCAGCCACTGGCGCGAGAGGTCCATATTGCCAAAACTATGCCTATGGTTGAGCACGAGACCCGAGAGGGCAAAGAGCAGGAGGAAGAAGCCAAAGCCCACCCCCAGCCATTTGTGCCAACGCCGATATGTCTTTTTGCTAATCACTTGTGAGAATATCGTATTGTTTCGACGTGCAAAAGTAATGTTTTCCCTGTGCCTACACAATACACAATAATAATGATTTTCGGGTGCGAAACACCATTCACTATGAAACAACGAGTCTCAAAAGCTAAAACTCCAGTCGCAGGACCAAGGGCAGGTGGTCGCTATAGCCATTGTTGTAGCGCGGGCCATAGTAGCCGCGTCGTGGTTTCACGCCTCCGTATTGTTCGTCAGGCTCGATGAGAAACGGTTCATCGATGATAACACATTGGCGGACAACAGGCAGCAGGCGGCTACAGACCAGGATATGGTCTAGACTGGACCAGAGACCCTGGTAGCGATAGGTGGCGCGAGCACCATGCGTTCCCCTCGCCTCCGCACTCACGTCCGTCAGCCCTTTCGAGGCCAGAAAGCGCAAGGCGGGCGCGTCGATGTAGTCGTTGAAGTCGCCCAAGACGAGGATCCTCGCCGCAGGATGGGCCGCCGACAAGGTATCGATGGTCTCGGAGATGCGGTGAGCCACGGCCATACGGTAAGGGCGCGAGACCCGCTCTCCTCCTCGACGACTCGGTGCATGGACCACAAAGACATGGAGGGTATCGCCCGTAGCCAGTTGGCCACAGGCGTGGAGCACGTCGCGGGTGGGACGAAAACGCTCTCGAGGCGGAGCCACACGCAAGGTGTCAGAATAGAGCAAGCGAAAGGAGAAGGGAGAATAGAGCAAGGCCACATCAATACCACGCTCATCGGGCGAATCGGTCATCACATACTCATAACCCGCACGGCGCAGCAGCGACCTACGCGTGAGGTCGTGAAGCACCGTATCGTTCTCCACCTCGCAAAGGGCTACGAGGTCGGGAAGTTCCCAACGGATCGTGTCGGTTCCACAAGCAATGATCGTCTGCCCGAGGCGGTTGAGCTTCCGCCAGTAGCGAGAGGGCGTCCAGCGATACCTCCCCTCGGGCAGGAAGTCCTCATCACGCTTCAGGGAGTCGTGGTGGGTGTCGAAGAGATTCTCCACATTGAGTTCCACCACCGTCAGCCGTGCCCCTTGCGCCAAGGCCTGGACGGGCAGAACCGCCAGGAAGAGCAGGAGCAGGCTACGCCAAAGGATCGCCATTGACGATAGCCAGTTGCTGACGAATACTCTCCTCATGGATCAACTCAAAAAAACGAGCCACCGCATCAGGACTCAGGCCGCAGCGTTTGGCCTCCTCCATGCGTTCCCGCAGCAGGCTCTTGTAGCGGTCGGCCTGGAGGACGGTGATTCCACGTTCCTTCTTATATCGTCCCATTTCTCGGCAGACACTCATTCGCTGACCAAGAAGGTCCACGAGCAGGCGGTCTATCTCGTCGATGTCGCCACGAAGGTGCTGAAGCTGGTCGCCCTCCTGTCCCTTGGGATTGCGGACGACGAGGGAGACAAGAACCTGATGTAGGCTATCGGGCGTGATCTGCTGACGCGCGTCGCTCCAAGCCTCATCGGGATGACAATGACACTCTACGACCAAACCGTCGAAACCCAAGTCCATCGCCTGCTGCGAGAGCGGAGCTATGAGGGCGCGGTTTCCACCAATATGGCTGGGATCACAGAGGATGGGCATAGAGGGACAACGACGGCGCAGTTCAATGGGAATGGGCCACATCGGCGTGTTGCGGTAGAGTTTCTCCCCATAACTGCAAAAGCCGCGGTGGATGGCTCCCAGCCTGCGCACGCCAGCCTGATTCAGTCGCTCCAGCGCACCCATCCACAATTCGATGTCGGGATTAACTGGATTCTTCACCAGTACGGGAATGTCCGTACCACGCAGGGCCTCTGCCAGCGCCTGCATGGCAAAGGGGTTGGCCGAGGTACGCGCACCGACCCACAGCAGGTCTATGCCGTGACGAAGACATTGCTCCACATGCTCTGGGGTGGCAACCTCTGTGGCGAGGAGCATTCCCGTCTCCTCCTTCACCCGTTGCAGCCAGGGCAACGCGATTGTACCCTTGCCCTCGAAGGTGCCTGGCTTGGTGCGCGGTTTCCACACGCCAGCACGAAAGATCCGGCAACCGTCTGCGGCCAAAGCACGGGCCACATCCATCACTTGTTCCTCCGTCTCGGCGGCACAAGGACCTGCTATAACCAGATGAGGGCGCGACGCACTCTGTGGAAGCTGCAAGGGCAATAGCGACAACGTCATCTTGGACTTAGAGGCCAAAGGGGTTCAACGTATTCTTGTAGGCCTCCTTGGTCTTCTGCTCAATACCTTCCGCCGACTGTCCGTCGCTGATGTCGGCCATCTCCTTCGGCTCCAGTTCGGCGGCGGTGGCAGCATCGGCCTCGGAGAGCTGCGTCTCGCCCATCTCGCGATAGACCTCCGCACGCTCACGGAAAGCAGCCAGACAGAAGGGGTTGGTGTCGATGACGCGGCCATACCACTCGACGGCCTTCTGCTGGTCGCCACCCCGATGGGCTATGCGAGCCTTGAGTAGTACGATATCCTCCTCGGGATCGGCGTGTTCAAGCAAGTAGTCGGCGTCGGCCTCAGCCTCCTCAAGACGGTCCATCTCCATGAGGATCTGGCCACGGAGCAAGTAGGCGGCTCCATGGTGCTCGTCTCGCGTAATGGCCTCGCCCAAGAGCGCCACAGCTGCCTCCTTGTCGCCCTGTCCCTGGCGGGACTCAGCATAGAGATAGCTCACCTCGGCACTCCCTGCCCCGACCGACTCAGCACGCTCACAAGCCTCCGCCATCTGGTCGTAGTCCTCCATCATATAGCAGACACGCGCCATCCGCACCCAAACAGCCTGGTTGTCGGGCTGAGCGTCAGCCAGCAGGCGCAGTTCGTTGACAGCTTTCGCCATCTGGTTCTGATGAATGTAGGCCACGGAGAGATGGTCGTGGATCTCCAGGTCGTCCTGTAGCTGCAGGGCGTGGGAAAAGCAGGTGACGGCGTAGTCAACCTGTCCTATCTTCAGGGCAGCTATACCGTCATACTTCAAGGCGTCAAACTGGCGCGCCTCGGTCTCCTTCTTCTTCTCTTCGGGACTTTCCTCTGCCGACCCGAATATGCGTTGCAAAAAATTCATAGTTCTAATTCATTATTAGGTAGCCCATCTCCCATGGTTTTCCTCACGGGAAGCACATCGACTCCATGACTTGTTCCAAAGACTATCGACACTATTTCATGACTCCTTGGGAGGCGATGGGGCGACGTGGGTGCAAAGATAGCAAAAGCGGTTGAATTGTGGCTTGCAAAAAATGATAAAGTTGCTTAAATTCCTTGGCCGTTCAGTCATAAACACCTAAATTTGCATCATAAGAAACTCAGAAGGTATGAAGATTCAAAATGCGATAATCCTCTATTCCCTCCTCCTCGGCCTGCCTGTCGGGGGCTGGGCGCAGACAGAGACCGACTCCACGGCCTTGGAACGTCGCGTGCGGCCCATCGAATCGCCACGGCTCCAAGGGACGCGTGAGCCCTCGGAGGAGGAGAAGGCCTACGCCCGCCTGCTGGCGGAAGAACGCGAGGAGCAGGCGCAGATCGACTACACGCTGCCCCTTATCGACGAGAACGGTCAGGTGCAGAGTCCTGCCGACTATTATGACCCATATCTCTATGATCCGTGGTTTTACGGCTACGGCGGCGGATATGGCGCATGGCGGCTTCACAAGGGACTGAACGTCAATATCGGCGCTTCGGTGTTTGCCAACTTCGGCAAGGGCCTTGGCGGCAATGGGGCGGGATTCTCGCAGGACGTGACGCTCATGTATGTCACCAACCTTTCCAAGAAGGCGACCCTGGCCGTAGGCGGCTACATCAACAACTGCACCTATGGCGGAACCAACTATACCACGGGAGGTATCAACGCCGTCTTCGGCTATCGGTGGAACGAGCATTGGAGCGCCTACGCCTATGTGCAGAAAGCCATCAACAACAACCACATACTGCCCTATCGCGGCTATGGCAATACCGCCTTCGGCTACCCCTACTGGGGCGGCTTCGGATGGAGGGGTTATGGCTACCGCCCGTTTGGCTACCTGCCCGCCACTGCCTACAATCGCGCCATGGACCGCATCGGTGGCGGTGTGACCTACCAATGGGGAGAAAACAACCAGAATAGCATCACGGTCAACGTGGAGATGCTCCACCAGCCGTAGTGCAAGACCTATCATTCCCAATTACATCCATGTGCCAGATAGCATAATTCTCACTCAACGAGCTCCGCGACTACCGTGAGAGTCAAAAGGACTTTTGGGATATGTGTGCCGTGACGGAGACTGCAGAGAAGAAGGGAAGAATGGCTAGCTCAGCATAGAGGAAGTGAGAGAGGCATAAGGAGGATTGTTCTCCGAGAATCCATCAGAAAACAACCAAAAGACACAAGGCTGGTCTCCATCCGATAAGGACTTGGAAGCCAGCCTTGCGTGTGTTATACAAGGGACCTTATTTCACCAGTTCCTTGCGCGTAGTACCGTCGCTCATACGGACGATATTGATGCCTGGTTGCGGCGTGCTGATACGCGCTCCGTTGAGCAGATAGCGAGCCACCTCGTGTGCCTCCATAGGCCGTCTCACATCCTCCACTCCTGCTGCGGCAGCCTTGGCGTCGTTGAAATTGTCCATGCAGAAGTAGGTCGGAGTCGTCGTTCCCCACTCATTGCTGCGCGAAGCCGTCACCTCGAAGTTGAGTTGATCAACCGTGCCAAGCGTTGAGAGGTTCACCCACGTCCAGTCCTTGACGTAGTAATGGTCAGCCTCGTTGTCCGAGCGATAATCGGCAAGATAGAAATCGACGTGGCCCGTCACCTCGTTGCCCTTCACGCCATAGACCGTCAGCTTGCACCAGTCGCCCTTCGTGAAGGCTCCGTCCGTCATACCGTCGCCGACGGTATAGGCCGTCACGTTCCAAGCCGAGTTGGCAACATAGAAGCCCAGCGCGTCGAAGGCGTTGCCGTCCTTCTCCTTGACAGCCTCACCATCGGTGACGGAGGCGCGACCAAAACTACTGTAATAATAGACAGCATACTGCGAGGAATTGTCCACACCATGACCTACACTACTATTATACTGGCTCGTCATGTAATCGACAAAGTCGGTCTCCTTCTTATTGGAAATGGCAAAACCCGTCCACGATCCATACTCAGCAGTATAGGTATTGGCGAAAATGTAGTTGCCGTCCGTGAAGCCTCCCTTGCCATCCGATCCATTGGCGTAGCCTTCCGACCCAAGGTCGATAGACTCGAAGGTTGCCACCGCGTCGTCGGCCGCGTGGAATCGGGCGTTCTGCTGCGCCATAGCGGGCACGAAAGGACATGAGGCCGCCAAAAGCAGCAAGGCGTAAATTTGTTTTTCCATACTTTTTATTTTTGTTTTTGATAAATAATAGTCTCTGTTGCTACGGATGCAAATCCTTGGCGCCCCGTATCTCCGTGGAAGTCTCTCCGATCCACCCACACTGCTGGTTTTCAGCGGAATAGACCCTTACGAAGTCGATATGGTCGAGACGGACGGGCCTACGCTGGTCATCTACCGCCCAATCGAGGTCGAAGGAGCAACCTGCGTCGTCCGCACTATTGTCCACATAGCCGTATCTGAAACTCTCCAGTAGCCAGTTTTGCGCCCCGTTCTTGCCCCGGTTGTGGGCGTTGGGAGGCAGGAGCGTTCCGCGAAACGTCAGTGGCGTGTGAATCCAGAGAGGATAATACTCCTGCGTATGATACTTGTTGCGCGCCACGACGCCTTGCCTCCCCTGGTTGTCCGTCCACGGAATGTCGTTCATCGGTGCGGGATGGTAGGTGATCTCGTAGCCATAGACCACCTTGCCGACGCTATCCGTGTCGGCGCTTCCGCTGAGTTCGTACCACGGGTCGTCGGGCAGTCCATTGCCATTGAGATCCTGCGACACCATGACAATTCCAGGCTCGGACGCACCCGCCACGTAGTTGCCACGAATAAGCAGGTCGTACTGGCCGTGGACATTGCGCACGGGATGGTCGAAATGGAAAGTGATGTAGCCACCGTAACCGCCAAGGGTGACAAGCCCGTTGAGTCCGCCACACAAGGCAGCCGTACATTTGTCGCGGACGGAGGCCGCATCGTCTCCCACGTCGGCCTTGGGCAGAATGTTGACAAACTGCCCCGGGGCAGGAACATACTCGTCAACGGCCTGGATATAGGCTGACCGATCCCCTTGCGAGGGCTGGTCTTCCGTAGCCACGGGCCCCGCCTTGACCAGACAGGCGTGAGCGGGAATATCGCCCGTAAGTCGGGTCCAGAGCCAGTTGCCCTGGGCGTCGAAGCAGAAGAGCTTGCCCGAGGAGACATAGTTGGTGGCGTCCATCACATAGATGCGGCCGTCGCTGTCATCGACAAGCAAGCCATAGGGAGTCTCTATCCGATCGTCAGCAGGCAGCCGGAGCATCTGCTGAGTCACGAGACGGCGGTGGCGAAGGTCGTAGAGACCACAGCCGCCCGCATGGAGGAAAAGCAAGGAATCGCCACGAAAGGCCATATCGGTGGCCGCCACGTCCAAGGAGTCGGCCACGCTGCCATCATACAACTCATAGATGCGGGACGGGAGACCGCCATAGTCCCCCCGCGAGCTCACCCAGAGACTGCCGTAGCGGTCTCGGCGAATACGGAAGAGGTTGGGCGCCACGTCGATGGTGCGCTCCACGGAGAAGGTGCGCAGGTTGACGACGCTCACCCGCCGATCGTAGCCGCCCCCCTGCATCGCACTATAGCCGCCACTATTGGCCACATAGAGGCGCCCGTCCACGACCGCCATCTCTTCGGGCTGAAAGCCCACCGTGCAGCGTCCATCGACACGAAGCGTCATGGTATCGACGCGATAGACCTCGCCCAGCACGCTTGGCCCGTTGACAGGCCCCACATAGGAGGAGACGTAGGCATATTTGCCATCAAAGGCAAGGAAGCGCGCATTGGGTATATCGACGCTGCCGAGGCTCACCGCCGTGGCTGCCGAGGCCACCTCCACACGGTTGCTCTGGTTGATGACCATCCAAAGGCGCGAGCCATAGACCTTGATATCGTTGCCCACGTCGCCCAGCTCCATCACCTTTCCAGGATTGCGCGAGGGATAGATGTTGCGCGAGTAGAGGCCCGTGGCCATGTCGAGGTAGTCGAGCGAAGCCTTGTTGGAGCCCATATTGCCCTCGCAGAGCACATACATTCCCCGATAGGACGAAGTGTTGGAGTAGGCGTCGGGAGAAGGCGTTTCGTCGGGATAGAGCACCACATCGTCGTTGCGACATCCAGCGAGAGCCACAAGGAGGAAGAGAACGATTGCCCCAATTGATATTTTATTCCTCATTATATATAATTTTTATTCCTCTACTATATATAAAATTTATTCCTCATTTTATATAAATTATATCCCTCTACCATATATAAATTTCATTCATCATTATATATAATTATACACTACCATGTCATTTCCCAGCCCAGGCGCACATTGGTGCCAGGCATGGGATAGTTTAGTATCACTTCGTACTGCTGGTTGAGCAAGTTGTTGACCTCCAGACTGACGCGACAGGCCCATCTGCTCTGGAGGGTGAAGGCGTAGCGCAGGGCCACGTCGTGGGTGTACCAGGGCTGCATCTCGTTGCGAGGCGTGTTCTCCTGTGCGTTCCAGCGCTTGCCGGCATAGATGAAACTGTAGTCCATCCCCCAGCCCCCATACTGCAGGCTCGCCACAAACGATCCGCTATGGCGCGGGATATAGGCTATCTGGTTGCGGTAATAGGACCTGGAGGGAGAGGTCACGTCGAGTGCCTGTTGCCAGGTGTACTGCAGTCGGAGGGTGGCCGACCAAGAGGGCGCAGGCTGCAGAGTAGTCGAAAGAAGCGCGTCGGCGCCCCAGATGTGGACTCGCCCGAGGTTGAGCATCGTCCAGCGAAACTGCTGCCCTTTCGGATAGGCTATGATCTTGTCGGCCACCGTGTTGTAATAGGCGTCCAGGCGCAGTCCGTAGCCACGCAGCCATCCTGCGGCCAGGGAGAGATTTTCAAGATTGAAGCCAAGATCATACTGGTTGGTTCTTTCGGGACGGAGGCGCGCGTTGCCCATCTCCGCATAGTAGAGGTCGTTGAAGGTAGGCATGCGAAAACTCCGCTTGGCAAAGGCGTGGAGCGAGAAGGCACGGGTGGCGAAGGGATAGTAGCTGAGGAAGAGCGCGGGCATCAGCTCGTGGAGATGAGCCGACGCGCCCCGACGCACATGGTCGGAGACGAACGCGGCAGCCAGACTTGCCTGCACGCGCAGCCAGCCGAGGTCCAAGGCCGTGGCCAAGGCGGCGCTATGGGTCAGCCTCGTAGGG
>ULSN01028043.1_pt1 | contig 10317 bp, 5 predicted proteins | sample 1956771 | NCBI WGS metagenome assembly ULSN01 (sample SAMEA4835709, study PRJEB28245) | human gut metagenome | biome: gut microbiome; material: fecal sample | place: Denmark | collected 2008
GTATTCGAAAAACAAGAATATATTGGGGGCATGCTCCGTTTCGGTATTCCTAACTTCAAACTGAACAAAGCGATTGTCGACCGCCGACTTCAACTGATGGAAACTGAAGGAGTCATCTTCCGCCCGAACACGGAAATCGACATACACAATCTTCCTGCCGGTTTCGACGCTTATTGCATCTGCACCGGGACACCGCAGGCACGCGACCTGCCCGTCCCCGGACGCGAACTGAAAGGCGTTCACTTCGCTATGGAAATGCTGTCGCAGCAAATCCGCGTACTTGCCGGACAGACATTCTCCAAAGAAGAACGTATCACTGCAAAAGGGAAAAATGTGCTTGTCATCGGCGGTGGCGACACGGGTAGCGACTGCATTGGAACAAGCAACCGTCAAGGTGCCAAGAGCGTGACACAAATCGAAATTATGCCCAAGCCGCCCGTAGGATACAATCCCAACACCCCGTGGCCGCAATGGCCAATCGTGCTCAAAACGAGCTCCAGCCACGAAGAAGGCTGCGAACGCCGCTGGTGTCTGACAACCAACAAATTCATCGGCGACAAGGACGGACAGGTCTGCGGCGCTGAAGTAGAAGAAGTGGAATGGTTGCCGAATCCCGACGGAGGACGTCCCATCATGCACCCGACAGGAAAAAAGGAAATTCTGAAAGCTGAACTTGTGCTCCTTGCAATGGGCTTCCTGAAGCCGGAACAACCTGCATTCCCTGAAAACGTATTCATTGCCGGCGATGCTGCTACGGGAGCAAGCCTGGTCGTGAAATGTATCGCAGGAGGAAGAAAAGCGGCTGCCGACATTGACCGCTTCCTGTCAAAATAACCCAATAGCAACAATTTTAAATCAATATCAGTATGTGCGGAATTGCAACAATATTCAACATAAAAGAACAAACACCGGCATTGCGTAAAAAAGCTCTGGAAATGGCAAAAAAGATCCGTCACCGCGGACCGGACTGGAGCGGTATCTACTGCGGCAAGACAGCCATTCTTGCCCACGAACGACTTTCGATTGTCGATCCCCAAAGCGGCCGTCAACCGTTGTTTTCACCCGACCGGAAGCAAGTGCTTGCAGTAAACGGTGAAATCTACAACCACCGTGACATCCGCAAGCAGTATGCCGGACGCTATGAATTTCAAACCGGCTCCGACTGCGAAGTTATCCTTGCCCTCTACCGTGACAAGGGCATCAACTTCCTTGAAGACCTGAACGGCATCTACGCTTTTGCACTTTACGATGAAGAAAAGGACGATTTTCTCATCGCCCGTGACCCGATTGGCGTCATTCCCCTTTACATCGGACGGGATAAGGACGGAAAAGTATATTGTGCCAGTGAGCTGAAGGCGCTGGAAGGTTTCTGCGACGAATACGAACCATTCCTCCCCGGACACTATTACCTCGGAAGTGAAGGCAAAATGAAACGCTGGTACAAGCGCGACTGGATGGAATACGATGCCGTGAAGGACAACGGCGGCAGTGCAGCCGATGTCCGTGTTGCTTTGGAAGCAGCGGTAAAACGGCAGCTGATGTCAGACGTGCCTTACGGTGTGCTGCTGTCAGGCGGTCTTGACAGTTCCGTAATCTCGGCAGTAGCCAAACTGTATGCCTCCAAACGAATCGAAACCGACAGCCGTCAGGACGCATGGTGGCCACAGCTCCACTCATTTGCAGTCGGACTGAAAGGTGCTCCCGACTTGGCAAAAGCGCGTGAAGTGGCGGAACATATCGGTACGATTCACCACGAAATAAACTATACGATTCAGGAAGGCCTCGACGCGCTGCGTGATGTCATCTACTTCATCGAAACGTATGATGTCACCACTGTCCGAGCCTCCACTCCGATGTATCTGCTTGCCCGCGTCATCAAAAGCATGGGCATTAAAATGGTTTTGAGCGGTGAAGGTGCCGACGAGGTTTTCGGCGGATACCTGTATTTCCACAAAGCTCCGGATGCAAAAGCATTCCATGAAGAAACAGTACGGAAACTTTCAAAACTGCATCTTTATGACTGTCTGCGAGCCAACAAGTCGTTGGCAGCCTGGGGCGTTGAAGGCCGTGTTCCGTTCCTCGACAAGGAATTTCTGGATGTGGCCATGCGGCTGAATCCGAAATTAAAAATGTGCCCGGGCAAAACGATTGAAAAGAAGATCGTGCGGGAAGCGTTTGCCGACATGCTTCCGGAAAGCGTGGTATGGCGCCAGAAGGAACAGTTCTCCGACGGCGTCGGCTACAGTTGGATTGATACGCTGAAACAAATTACGGCCGAAGCCGTGAGCGACGAGCAAATGGCGCACGCAGCCGAACGTTTCCCCATCAATCCGCCGATGAACAAGGAAGAATATTACTATCGCAGCATCTTCGAAGAATATTTCCCCAGCGACAGTGCTGCCCGCAGCGTGCCCAGCGTTCCGAGTGTGGCATGCTCATCGGCTGAAGCGCTTGCATGGGACGCTTCTTTCAAGAATCTCAACGACCCCAGCGGACGTGCCGTTGCAGGCGTTCACGAAGAAGCCTACTCCAAACAATAGTTTTCTGAAATTTTTTATGACGAAAAGAACCATAAAATTTACAAAAATGCATGGCGCTGGCAATGATTATATCTATGTCAACGCCATGCTGTATCCTATCCCCAACCCGGAAGAATGCGCCATCGAATGGAGCCGCCCCCATACAGGCATCGGAAGCGACGGGCTTGTGCTGATTGATGCCTCCGATGTGGCCGATTTCAAGATGCGCATTTTCAATGCCGACGGCTCTGAAGCCAAAATGTGCGGCAACGCCAGCCGTTGCATTGGAAAATACCTTTACGAATACGGGCTGACCGACAAAACGGTCATAACTTTGGAAACCCTCTCGGGAATAAAGGTGCTTCACCTTCACGTGAAGGACGGAACAGTAGAAAGCGTGACCGTCGACATGGGTGTTCCAACCGATATTCACGAAGTGGAACTGGGAGAACAGTATCCCTATATAAAGGGAATTGCCGTCAATGTGGGCAATCCGCATCTGGTGATATTCGTGGATGACATCACACTTGTCGACCTGCCTCAAATAGGCCCGCGACTGGAACACCATCCGCTGTTTCCCAACCGCGTAAATGTGGAATTTGCTCAAATTCGACAGGACGGAAGCATTCGCATGCGGGTATGGGAAAGAGGTTCCGGCATTACGCAAGCCTGTGGAACCGGAGCCTGTGCTACAGCGACCGCAGCATTTTTCTGCGGACTGGCTACCCGAAAATCGGAAATTGAAATGGACGGAGGCACACTGTTCATTGAATGGCAGGAAAGCGACAGCCACTTGTCGATGACTGGCCCTGCCACTATCGTATTTAATGGAGAAATTTCAATCAGAAACATATAAAAGAACCGACCCTATGGCACTTGTAAATGAGTCATTTTTAAAACTACCCGGAAGCTATCTTTTTTCGGACATAGCAAAAAAAGTGAATATGTTTAAAGTTACCCACCCCGATGCCCAACTGATCCGTCTGGGCATTGGCGATGTCACGCGCCCCCTGCCACCAGCCTGCATTGAGGCCATGCACAAGGCTGTTGACGAAATGGCCAAGGCCGAAACATTCAGGGGCTACGGACCGGAACAGGGCTACGACTTTCTCATCAATGCTATCATACAAAACGACTTTGAAGCGCGCGGCGTTTCGCTTGACCCGTCGGAAGTTTTCGTCAGCGACGGAGCCAAAAGCGACACCGGCAACATCGGTGACATTCTTCACCGCGACAACAGTATCGCCGTAACGGACCCCGTATATCCGGTGTATGTCGACAGCAATGTGATGAGCGGAAGAGCGGGAGAATTGCAAGAATCAGGCTACTGGAACAACATCACCTACCTGCCCTGCACCGCCGAAAACGATTTCCAGCCGGAACTGCCCAATCATCGCGTAGATGTCATTTATCTGTGCTGTCCAAACAACCCGACGGGAACAACCCTCACCAAACGGCAATTGAAAAAATGGGTGGACTACGCGCTGGCAAACGATTCGATTATCATGTTTGATGCCGCTTACGAGGCATTCATCCGTGAAGACAAAATTCCGCATTCCATCTATGAAATCGAAGGAGCGAAAAAATGCGCCATCGAATTCCGCAGTTTCTCGAAAACGGCTGGTTTCACCGGTGTAAGATGCGGTTATACGGTTGTTCCCAAAGAGGTGACGGCCACAACTATCGACGGAACAAAGGTATCGCTCAATGCGCTGTGGAACCGCCGTCAATGCACGAAATTCAACGGTACGAGCTACATTACCCAACGGGCAGCGGAAGCCGTATACACCGAAGAAGGGAAAAAACAGATAAAAGACACAATTGACTATTATCTTGAAAATGCCCGTATCATGCGCGAAGGCTTGTCGGAAGCCGGCCTGAAAGTTTTCGGAGGTGTCAATTCCCCCTATTTGTGGCTTAAAACCCCCGACGGCGTCGGCTCATGGAAATTTTTCGACGAATTGCTCAACCGCGTTCATATTGTAGGGACTCCGGGCGCCGGGTTCGGTCCGAGCGGAGAAGGCTATCTGCGGCTCACCGCTTTCGGTGAACGCGACAACTGCATCGAGGCGATGAAACGTATCCGAGAGAAATTCTAAACACAATTATACTATTACTATCTGCCATCCTGCTCCCGCACATGGGGGCAGGATTTTTTTACTCTCTGCAATACCTTTTTCTTGTTCATGGCAGATTTTTGAAACCTACCATCAGCTTCAACCTCAGTTTTTACGCTATGAACAAAAAGTTTTTACGCATTGGAATGCCCCTCGACCGCTAATTTTCTAACTTTAACCCAAATCGGAAATCAGACTTTATGGTAAAATTCGCAGCTGCTGTCAGAAAGCAATACGCCGACAGCAGTGCGGACGACAACCAATGACCATTTCGAATTAAACACATTCTGCAAACAGCGGCCATTGAATCCGCACCAGTTATTTAACCTAACAAAAACTTTTTATGAAAAGAAACTTCATTCTACTCGCCGTACTACTGATAGCGGCAAAAGCCGGAGATGCACAAAGTCTTTCAAAAATCCTGAAAGGAGCTAACAAGGTGCTCGAAACCGTCAATGCAATGACCGAGACTCCCAAGAAAAATGAAAAACAACAAGACAAGGCTGCCACACAAAAGGCAACGCCCCAGCAGGACGCTGCCGCCGACAACTTCATTCCTATTGCGGAGGTCAACACCAACCAGTTCGCCAATGTTCCCTATCTGACCGACGAAACCGTATTTATTGACAAAGAAGTCAACGAACAGATGCTATCGGATGTCAGCGAGGGTATCTTTTCCATTATGGAATACAACCGTGAAATAGGCTATTTGGGCTATTACAGTTTCTACTCCATTGACGGCGACTATATTTTTCCACCCATGTGGGAAGCTCCCGGAAAGGAAGTTCCACGATTCGACAGCGGTGCGGCTGTCGTAAAATATCCCCGCAAACTGAACTCCAACCAGCAGCATGCCATCATTTACGCCGACGGCACCGTACGCGAACTGCCCGTCACGTGGGATGAAGTTACCCAATTTTACGACGGAATTGCAATGGTACGCGAAATGATTCCGCGACAAAAGCCACAAATATTCTACATCAACACAAAAGGCGAAAAAATTCTGCCCCATCTCACCCACACTTACGAGATGCGGGGTCCAATGGGTGTCGACGGGAGAATGAAGCACCTCAAAGAAAACCGCCGGGCCTATTTCAGCTATAAGGATCAGAAATGGGGCTACCTGGACTCCAACGGCAAAGTCGTCATAACACCGCAATTTCAGGAAGTGCGCGATTTCAGCAACGGCTATGCGCTGGCCATTGTCAGAGGAGAAAATTCACGCGACAAGGCAGTATTCATCGACTTGTCGGGAAAAATCGTCACGGATATTCCTACAACAGCCACAACTCTCTACTATGCAGAACCCGTCAGCGATGTCGACAATGGCATTTTCTGCATCCGCAACCATAATGCAACCGTTTATTACAATCTTGAAGGAAAGGAAGTGGCACAATATCCCGAAGGAACACCGTTCCACAACGGATATGCTTTCGTGAAAACCACGTCAAAGCACGATTCACCCATCTGCATAGTTGACAGCCAGTTCAATGTCAAGAAAACAATCGGTTTCGAGAACATTGCCTTGAATTCCGAAAAAGCCGAATTCAACGACATGTCGCTGAGCACATTTGCCAAAAAGTATGTATTTACCGACAACGGTAACCTGATATTGCGCAACAGTCCACAAAACGACGGTAAAATCCTCGACTTTTCAGACGACGGCTACAGTAAAGCTCAGGACAAATTTATTGTCGATTCAAAAGAGGATCACTATTGGGGCTATCTGAATCCGCAAGGTGAAATGGAAATATTGTTTGCCAAGACGGACACTACCAAACAATGGAAGGCGAAAGGTCCGAAAGACCCGACAAAAGCATTGTACAATATTCTCGTCAAGGCTTATCCGGAAAAAGGCGGCACAGTCAGCGGTTCGGGTAAATATGAATATGGCGATACGGTCTACATTTCGGCAACTGCCAACAATGAATGGCTGATTTCCGGAACGGAAGCGTCCAATCCGTCAATGAACACCCGCCATCCGGCAAAATACGTAGTACAAAGCGATGGGGAAATCACGGTATACTTCTCCAAAATTGAGAATCCGGAGGCTCCTGACAGCCATGCTTTTGAAGGAACTGTCACGCTGACAGACGTCGAGGGCAACACCATGGTAGAATTCCCGCTGTACCTGGAAACCGATGCCAACGGCAACTACAAATCGCCCTATGGCGACAACACGTATGGCGTACTCGCTCCCATGCTTGACCCGGAAAAAGTGCTCACCAACCAACTGTCGAGGGAAGGTAAGGCCGTAGCAGGCAGCAAAGTGGCTTACAATTGTTTCTATGTACCTTTTAAAGTCGTAGGTACGATGGAGGCCAACGGCAAAAAATATCTGGCTGTGGACGGCGGACAAATCTCTGTCCGAAACATGACCATCCTGTCGACCGACAAGACCCAAATCAACAGTCTCAACACACTGATGGCCAACCTTATGGTCCAATTCGAGGGCATGAGCGACATTGAAGTGCCTCCATACAGCTATCGCATTGAGATGCTCGAAACCGATGCATCGACCGGAGAATTCACCTTCGGAAACATGGAATGCTTCTCGCCTCAATACGGATGGCTTTCGAGCGACGATTCCCGACTGTTCAAATTCCACAAGTCACTTTTCATAATCGGATATACAAAACCCCTTCACAGTGACATGTTCAAAGGAATCCGCATGAAAAAAGCGCAGAAACGCAACGATATACTGTGGTATCCGCCTGAATCCTATTACAAGTCGGACGCCGGTTTCATCGAAAATCTCGGCAAACAATACCGGGAGTTCGTTTCTGACAAAGATATGCTGAAAAATCTCAATCTGATGGACTTGACCAAAGCTGCCGACGAAAACATATTCAAAAAATTTTAATCCGCTCAATCCAAATCGGCTCTAACAGCTGTAACAACAAAAAAATCCCCCGACGCTGTCAATCGGGGGATTTGCATGAAGATCGTCTTTTCTTCATGAACGAAAGACATTCCACAGAAATTGCTCACGCAATAACATAATGGATTTCGCATTATTAAAGAATAGCTTCAAAAAGAAGTGTTTCTCAAAAAACTGCTATCACTGTACCTATCTAATAAATAACATTTCACGATATTTAGGCAGTGTCCACATCTGATCGTCAACGATCAATTCCAACTTGTCGATATGATAACGGATCTGCTCCAACATCGGGGCAATCTTATCATGGTAGGCAATTGACTTTTCTCGTTCATCGGCAATTTTGTTTGCCACCTTACGAGCTGCCACCATCTCATCGACATGCTCTTTAATATAGGCTGTATGTTCGGCTATTTGTTGAATAATGGACAGATTTTCTGCTGACAGTTTAGCAGCTACATCTTCTGGGAATAGACCTTTCATCTTGTAGACGTTGTCAATCAGTTTGGTCTGATATTCAATGGCTACAGGAACAATATGATTCATCACCAAATCACCCAGCACGCGGGCCTCGATCTGAATCTTTTTCGTGTAGGTTTCCCATTTCACCTCGTTACGGGCTTCCAGTTCCTTGTGAGTCATTACGCCGGTCGATTCGAACATCTTGACGGAGGATTCGCTCAAGTAGTTGTCGAAAATCAACGGACAGCTTGTTTCACAATCCAGTCCACGACGTGCAGCCTCTTCCTTCCATTCGTCGCTGTAACCGTTGCCGTCGAAACGGATAGGCTTGCAAATCTTGATATACTTTCTGAGAACTTTCAGAATAGCGGACATCTTTTCAGTTCCGGCATTGATAAGCTCGTCAACTTCCGACTTGAACATAACCAATTGTTCAGCCACTGCTGCATTCAATGCAATCATGGCGCTTGCACAGTTGGCTTCCGAACCTACGGCACGGAATTCAAAGCGGTTTCCGGTGAAGGCAAATGGAGAAGTACGGTTACGGTCGGTATTGTCAATCAGCAGTTCCGGGATTTGCGGAATGTCAAGCTTCATTCCATGTTTGCCGCCCAGCGATATGAGATTTTCGCTTTCCGTTTCTTCCAAATGGTCAAGCACACGGCTCAATTGAGTTCCCAAGAAAGAAGAAATAATTGCAGGGGGCGCTTCGTTGGCACCCAGACGATGGGCGTTTGTTGCACTCATAATGGAAGCCTTCAGCAAACCATTGTGACGATATACAGCCATCAATGTATTGACAATGAACGTAATGAAACGCAGGTTGTCTTCAGCAGTCTTGCCAGGAGCCATCAGCAGTACGCCGGTATCTGTACCCAGCGACCAGTTGTTGTGCTTGCCCGAACCGTTGACGCCTTTGAACGGCTTTTCATGCAGAAGCACGCGGAATCCGTGAGTACGTGCCACTTTACGCATCAATGACATCATCAACATGTTGTGGTCAACGGCCAAATTACATTCCTCAAAAATCGGAGCAAGTTCAAATTGGTTAGGAGCAACCTCGTTATGACGCGTCTTAACAGGAATGCCCAATTCAAGGGCCTGAATTTCAAGATCCTTCATGAAGGCTGCAACACGTGAAGGAATTGCCCCGAAGTAATGGTCTTCCAACTGTTGGTTTTTGGATGCTTCGTGGCCCATCAGTGTGCGGCCGGTCAGCAACAGGTCAGGACGGGCGGCATACAAACCTTCGTCAACAAGGAAATATTCCTGTTCCCATCCCAAATATGAATAAACCTTTTTTACATTTTCGTCGAAATAGTGGCACACATCGACAGCAGCCTTATTAACTGCGCTCAAAGCCTTCAGCAACGGAGCCTTATAGTCAAGCGACTCACCCGTATAGGCAATGAATACTGTCGGAATACACAACGTGTCTTCCACAACGAAAACTGGAGAAGATGGATCCCAGGCACTATATCCACGAGCTTCAAAAGTGTTTCGGATACCGCCATTCGGGAATGATGATGCGTCAGGTTCTTGCTGAACAAGCAGTTTTCCGGAAAATTCCTCAATCATTCCGCCTTTACCGTCATGTTCAACAAAGGAGTCGTGCTTTTCAGCCGTGCCTTCTGTCAAAGGTTGGAACCAGTGTGTGTAATGAGTAGCGCCCAGTTCGCTTGCCCATTTTTTCATTCCGGCAGCAACATCATCGGCTATGCTACGGTCAAGAGCCGCTCCATTGTCGATAGCATCGGTCAATTTCTTGAAGACGTCGCCCGACAAATACTTGAACATCTTTTCGCGGGTGAACACATATTTGCCGAAATATTCACTCGGACGCTCCTTTGGAATCGCCACTTTCATTTCTTTCGCCCGGAAGGCCCTTTCTACAACTCGAAATCTAAGTTTTGACATAATCGCTTATTTTAAATTGCACTTAGTAAATTTTCATTTTGCAACACAATCACTTTTTATTAAAGCAATTTTCTTTTATATCGGCAAAATTACAACATTTTGTAATACCACCAAACTTTTTCAGGACAAATGTTCAAAAAAATTTCAAATAATGACATTTTACCACGTTTATAGCAATATTTCTTACAATTTAATATTTAAAACGCAATTATAATTACATATTATCACAAAATTCTTTACCTTTACATTTCATTTTGACCACAAAAAAAATGACCGTAAGCCAAAACCTACGGTCATTCGTTATCATTTCGTTGTCAAATCCTTATTTCGCCTGCACAGGTTTCAATCCCAGATGTTCGAAAATAAACGAGTACATATCCACATACTCATCGATAACCTTCGCTGTCGGCTTGCCTGCCCC
>ULSN01033099.1_pt1 | contig 10237 bp, 7 predicted proteins | sample 1956771 | NCBI WGS metagenome assembly ULSN01 (sample SAMEA4835709, study PRJEB28245) | human gut metagenome | biome: gut microbiome; material: fecal sample | place: Denmark | collected 2008
GATGTCGGCATCAAGGAAGGCGACTTCAACCGCTACCACGGTCGGGTGTCGCTCGGCATGCTCACTTCAAGAGTGCAATTGGAAGGGCCGATTTGGAAAAACCGTACATCGTTTAACGTCGGAGCTCGAATGTCGTTTTTCGACTGGATTATGCTGCCGCTGATGGAAAAGGTGTACCTGTTTCCCGACGCTCATGCCTATGCCAATATGGATTACTACGACATCACGGCGAAAGTGGTCCACAAATTTTCCGACACGGACAAGCTCACCGCCGCTTTTTTCATTGGAAACGACGTGTGCGATGATGCACCTACGGAAAGCGACCAAAGAGTGAAAAAACAAATCAACTATCAGGAAAACAGCACGGAGAACAGTTGGAGAAACATCGCCTCCAACCTTTTCTGGACGCACCAGCAAGACAAAAATGTGCAGGTCAACACCAACCTCGGCTACAGCCGCTACTACTACCGGCTGAAAACCACCGACCGACATGAAATAGAATACTACACGGATAATACGTTTGAAGAACTGGACAAAAACAACGCCTATCGCTCATTTGCAACGGCAGAAAACAGATCTGCCATTGACGAGCTGTCTGTTTCTTCCGATTTAAAGCTGCTCTTTGGCGACAACCATGTGGCACGGACTGGAGTTAAACTGACGGCTCAACAGTTCGACCCGACAGCAGAATCCTATCAGGAAATATACGAACTCAAAAATGGAAAAGAGCTACTGAACATAAAAGACAATCACTACGGTACGACGCAACGGACACTCTCAGCCGCCCTCTATGCGGAGGACGACTGGACCTTCCATCCCCAATGGAAGGCAAATCTCGGGCTCCGCTATTCGCTCGTAGCCGTCGGGAAAATATACCAGTTGCTCGAACCGCGGCTTTCCGTGCGCTGGCTTCCCCGCAAGGATATGGCGCTGAAAGCATCCTACTCGCGCGTCTCGCAAAGCATCCACCGGCTGTCAACATCGAGCATCATCTTGACTTCCGACCTGTGGGTACCAGTTACGGAAAACATTCCGATGATGAAATCCGACCAATGGGCATTGGGCTACAACTACGAATTTCTCGGCGACCTCTCGCTTTCCGCCGAAGGCTACTACAAGACGATGGACAACATCATCGAATACCGCGACGGTGCCAGCTACCTGTTGCGGGGAAGTGACTGGGAGAAGCAGGTGGCCGTGGGTGCCGGACGTGCCTACGGTGTGGAACTCATGCTGCGGAAACAGTCGGAACGTACCGACGGCTGGATTAGTTATACATGGTCGAAAGCGCTGAACAAGTTCGACCGTGAAGGAAACATCTTAAACAACGGACGTGAATACTATGCTGCAAACGACCGCCGGCATAACTTCAACATATTTATCAGTCATCAGTTGAAATCCGGCTGGAAGCTGTCAGCCTCGTGGAGCTATCAGTCCGGTCGGCTTGGTACACTACCCAACATCTCCGCTCCCGGAGGAACACTTTGGGAGTATTATGCTATTGGTTATTCTCTATGGAGCAGTGAATATCACGAAGGAGAATATGCTGCTTTTCCATGGAAAGAAGGCTCCAGTGAAACAGAAATACTCGGATACTCAAATTGGCGCACTTACGCCACCGAACGCAACAACTACCGGTTGCCCGCAAGCCATCATCTCGACATCAGCGTGTCCTACCTTTTCAACCACGGATGGGGAGAAAGTGATTTCAATGTCACTCTCTACAACGTCTACAACCGGATGAACATTACCAATACCTACTTAGGCTACGACAACAATCAGACCGTGCTGAAAGGAGTATGTCTGTTCCCGTTTATGCCTTCATTCAGCTACTCTCTAAAATTCTAAACGCATGAAAAAACTGCTTCAACATACCGCATTGCTCCTCACTGCCCTGCTTCCCGTGGCATGCGAGGTGTCTATCCCGTTCGACCAGGACAGAACACCCGTCGACATGAGTGTCAACGCGCTGTTTACGCCCGACACAGCGGTCAGCGTATATGTGGCAAAAACACTGCACCCGTCCATATCCGAATATTATTCAAAGGAAATGATTCCGAACGCCTGTGTGGAACTCTCCGTCAACGGCGGACAACCGCAAACGCTTGTCTATGACGATTCAACCCAGACCTACACCGGCGACTACCGATGCCGCCCCAACGACAATATCCGACTTAATGTAACCGCAGAGGGTCTGCGTCCCGCATCCTGCGAAATCACGGTTCCGAGCCAACCCAAAATAGAAATACTGTCGTATGAAAAACGTTTTTCACCATTTGTTCCACCGGCTGAATATATCAACGACGAAGGCGGGTCGGACACTATCATTGTCTGCCAACTGCGTATCTCCGACATTCCCGACCAAACCAACTACTATCGGCTGAAAGTACGCAACATCAGTGATTACCGTCCTGATATCAATTTTTTCTATGCTACGGACATCTTCACTTCGAGCGACATGATTTTCCGCGACGAACGCCTCACTGTCGGCACGCACTACCGACCGGCATATTTCTCTAACGTGTTCGACGACCAGCTCTTCGACGGCAGGGAACACACCTTCACCGTTGAATCAAGAATGCGAAGCGGTGAAAATCCCTATATGGTCATCGAGTTGCAGGCTCTTTCCCGCGACTTCTTCAACTATCTGAAAACTATGGAAGTTTATGATATTACTGATTCCGACCCCTTCGCCGAAAGTTTCGCCATCCCCTCGAACGTGACCGGCGGCACCGGCATCGTCGGCACTCTCGTCCCCGACCGCCACATTATCCGGCTGAGGTAGCAGTAAGCAAAAAACATAAAATTCCAGAATTATTAAAGTATTTCGGACACACCGGGGGATGTGTCCCTACTGCCATAAATGCGACAAATTGATAGTCCCTGCATTAGCTGTTTCCGCATTAAAAGGGGGCTGTCGTGGAGTGACTGAAAGGTATGTTATTGTCAATGTGCGGATGTGTCTATCCTTTGAAGTCTTCGCCGAAGTCGAGGGCCGAAGTCTGTTCCTGTTCGCGGCGTCGCTTGTACCAGCAGTGGCGGCAGAGGGCAATGTATTTGTCGTTTCCTCCGATTTCCACCTGGTCGCCGTCGGTCACTACATTGCCGTTGGCATCAATGCGGGCATTGATGATGGTTTTTCGTCCGCAGGTGCAGGTAGACTTCACTTCGTCGATGGTGTCGGCAATTTCAAAAAGTCGTCGCGAACCTTCAAACATCTTGCTTTGGAAGTCGGTGCGTAGCCCGTAGCAGAGCACGTTTACGCCGAAGTCGTCAACGATGCGTGCCAGTTGGTCGACCTGGTCGGCGGTGAGGAACTGGGCCTCGTCGACGAGAATCCATTCCATCAGTTTCTGTTCCTTGTTGAAAATGTCGGTCAGCATCTTGTACATGTCGGATTCGGGATAAATCCAGTGGCAGGTTCGTTCGATGCCTATGCGTGAACGGATGATGCTGTCCTTTTCACGGTTGTCGATAATCGGTTTCATACAGAGGAAATTCATTCCCCTTTCTTCGAAATTATAGGCTGTAGTCAGCAGCATGGCGGTCTTAGCTGACCCCATGGTGCCGTATCGGAAATAGAGTTTTCCTCTTCTCAAAGTGTTTTCGTCCAGCATAGTTTTTTTGCAATTGAACTACAAAGGTATTCAATTGCTCTTAATGGTGTCCGTTTTTTCGTCAAAACTTATTAACAATTTTCTCCGTTTAAGGCAGAATCCGCCGTGCTCCGATATAGCGTTTCACATAGTATGCCATGTCCGGAAAACGGTCGATGACCACTCCGCGGCTGCTGGCATGGATAAAGCGGAACGATTTGCCGTCCCTCGAAACGTCGACTACGATTCCGACATGTCCGACGGTGTTGATGGCCTTGCTGCCGCCGAAGAAAACAAGGTCGCCGGCCCGGAGTTCGTTCCGTTTCACGGGCCGTCCTTGCGTGAACTGCACTTTCGATGACGGGTTCAGGTAGTAGCCTATCTGTGCATATACGTATTTTGTAAAGCCCGAGCAGTCAAAATATCCGTTTCCGCTGTGTCCGTGGCGGTATTTGCAGCCTAATTGCGCTTTCGCTTCTTTGAGCAGCAGATGTACGGGCTGGGCATTGCCGATGGTAACCCATCCGTCGTCGGCAATATGCAGGTTTGACAGCGGAAAGTCGAACGTCGACAGGTAGGCCATGCGCTTTGAACTCCTGTTTTCCGGGTCGGGCTGCGGTCCTTTTCCGTATTCCTGTATGAAATTATAGAGATGCCCGATGCGGAAAGTTCCGTCGCTGTCCAGTTCCGCTTTCAGAATCGGCGCAAATTTGCTCGTCCCGTCAAGACTGAAGCGGTAGGGTGTGCAGAAATTGCCGAGGCTGTAGGCAATCAGCCGTCCCTTGTAGAGTTCCATGCCTCTCAGTATGTGCGGGCCATGTCCGAAAACGAGGTCGGCTCCGGCGTCGACACAGCGGCGGGCAAAGGCATGAACGTCGCCGCGCCGTTCGCCGTGGAACATTTCTTCGCGAAACGGGATGTGTTCGTGGTGCGCCCCTTCTGCACCGCCGTGGAAGGATACCACGACAATGTCCGATTTCTGTTTCAGCGAGTGTATCAGCTTTTCAGCGGCGTTCAAATCGAAAATCGACGGACTCATCGAACTGTGACCGAAGGCACAGATGCAGATGGTAAGGTTGTTGCGCACGACCGTAGTCACCGTGTGCGTCTTGTTGATGCCGGCATAGCGGATGCCTGCCTTGTCCAGCGAGGCGAGGGTGGATTTCAGGCCCTCGGAGCCGAAATCAAACAGGTGGTTGTTGGCCAAAGTAAGCACATCGATACCTGCTTTTTTCATGATGCCGGCGTATTTCGTGGGTGTACGGAAAATATAGTTGTTGCCCACGGCCTTTTTTCGGGGCGTGGCGTTGCCGATGTCGACCAGCGAGGATTCAAAATTCCCGATAGTCAGGTCGGCTCCCTTGAAAATGTGGCTTGCCTTTTCAAACAGTTTCTCCGGCGTCCGGCTCAGAAAGGCAAGAGTGGTAGAGTCGGGGTAGGTCGTGTCCGGCATGATGTCGCCCACCATGCAGATGGAAACGGTGCGCTGTGCCGCTGCCGGCAACAGGGTAGTCAGTACAAAGGTTAAAAGCAGGAGTAGTCTATTCATCGTTCTTGTTGAGCCAGGTGTTGTTGCCGATTGCTATGCGTTTGTTCTTGTAGTCGAGCAGGTATTCGGTGTTTCCCGTATCATCGTTGAATTGTACGGTCATGATACGGCTGTCGATGCCGGTACATTGGCCTATGAGCATTTCCACGGGCGAACTGTTGTCGGAACTTGTTTGAATCACCTTTCCCGAAGCATCAATCAGAAGCGTGACAAGAATTTTATAGTCGGAATTTTGTGTGTCGACATCAAATTTCCCTGACCATGTGCCTTGCATCCATTCGGGGATTTGCACGTGTGTTGTCGAATCGGCGGTAAGTGTGGCAGCCGGGTGCTGTGCCGTTTGTCCGGATTGGCCGTTGCAGGCTGCCAGCAATAGCAGTGTGCCCAACAGGGCGAAAGCGGTCTTCATTGCAGAGTTAATCATATAGTAAGTTCGTAAATAATGGCGGATAATTTCAGGTATATCAGTCTTTTCCCGTAATAAATGCCGTCCCGCAACAAAGATATGCTTTTTTGCGGGAAAAACCGCATCTTTCCCCGTAAACTTGTAAGGAAGCCGGAAACGGAAAATGTAAAATTGATTTAATTCCTGTTGAATCATGAACAATCTGCTATGTTTTTGTGTAAGAAAAGTTGCGGTTTGGAATCTTTGAACGTTGAAAACTTCGTTTTAATTTGCCAATCCGCTCCCCTTGCATTATCTTTGACGAATATTTTAAAAATACAATCTTATGGAGAAAAAATTGAAAGAAGCGACCATTTGCGTACAGGGTGGCTGGCAGCCGAAGAACGGTGAGCCACGTGTATTGCCTATCTACCAGAGTACAACATTCAAGTATGATACAACTGAGCAAATGGCACGTCTGTTCGACCTTGAAGAATCCGGCTATTTCTATTCGCGTCTTCAGAATCCTACGAACGATGCCGTTGCCGCTAAAATTGCCGCATTGGAGGGTGGTGCAGGCGCGATGCTTACCTCTTCCGGACAGGCAGCCAATTTCTTTGCCGTGTTCAATATTTGCGAGGCAGGCGACCATCTTGTATCCTCGTCGTCGATCTACGGCGGAACTTTCAATCTTTTCGCTGTAACGATGAAGAAGTTGGGCATTGAATGTACGTTTGTCGACCCCGACGCTTCAGAGGAAGAAATCTCGAAGGCTTTCCGTCCGAACACGAAACTGCTTTTCGGCGAGACGATTGCCAATCCGGGAATGAACGTGCTCGACATTGAAAAGTTTGCACGCATAGCCCACAGCCACGGTGTGCCTTTGATTGTCGACAATACGTTTGCTACGCCTATCAACTGCCGTCCGCTGGAATGGGGAGCTGACATCGTGGTACATTCCACCACGAAATATATGGACGGTCATGCCCTCTGCGTAGGCGGTGTGATTGTCGACGGCGGTAAATTTGACTGGGAGGCACATGCCGATAAATTTCCCGGCCTGACGACTCCGGATGCTTCCTATCACGGATTGACCTATACGAAGAAGTTCGGCAAGCTGGCTTATCTGACAAAAGCTACGGCCCAGCTGATGCGCGACCTTGGCTCCATCCAGTCGCCGCAAAACGCGTTCTTGTTGAACATCGGGCTGGAAACGCTCCATCTGCGCATGAAGCAGCACTGTGCGAATGCGCTGAAAGTGGCACAATATCTTCAGGCTCATCCGAAGGTGGCATGGGTACGCTACTGCGGGCTTGAAAACGACAAATATCATGCACTGGCGCAGAAATACTTGCCTAACGGTTCGTGCGGTGTGCTTTCGTTCGGTGTGAAGGGAACGCGCGAGGATGCCGCCAAGCTGATGGACAACTTCCACTTCATCTGCATTGTGACGCACGTTGCCGATGCACGTACCTGCGTGCTTCATCCTGCCAGCCATACACACCGTCAGCTTACCGACGAACAACTGATAGAAGCCGGCGTTGCACCCGACTTGATTCGTCTTTCGGTCGGTATTGAGGACGTAGACGACATTATTGCCGATCTCGACCAGGCGTTGGCTAAACTTTGACGAAATCTGTCATGACGAATAATGACGGAGCGGTGTCAATTTGATGCCGCTCCGTTTTCTTTTAACTCCTTATTTATAGCAAGTGAAAATATAAATAGAAGAAAAACATATTTAGATGATTTCTTTTAGTAAGAATTAGGTGATTCGTTATTTTCGATAAAAAATGCTATTTTTGTGCTATAAAAGAATCAAGATTTGAATGAAAAAAGAAATATCAGCAGTCCAAAATATAAAATTGATAGACCTTTCAGGAGAGAAAATGACACAAGCATACATGCCAAAATGTAATCTGACAGATTGGAATGTTCGACTTGCTGTGTTAAGCCAATATTTTCATAATCGAGATTTGAGTTGGAGCACTGAAAACATGGAATGTATACGGTGTGCATTTCGAGAGTTTTTGTTACGAAAAAAAATACACAATAAAGACGAGGTAACTGATGATTGTTTAATTGAAATTGTAAAAAAACAACAATCGGAAGATTTGTTTTCGGATTTTTTTAATGTCCCTTTTTCTTCTCCAGATAATCCAAAATTTACTTTTATTGATTTGTTTGCGGGGATGGGAGGATTTCGTTTAGCTCTACAAGCTTATGATGGAAAATGTGTGTTTTCTTCAGAATGGAATAAATATGCGCAAAAAACATATTTTGCAAATTTTGGAGAAATGCCATTTGGTGATATAACTACGGAAGAAACTAAAAGTTATATACCTCAAAAGTTTGATGTGCTTTGTGCTGGTTTCCCTTGTCAACCTTTTTCTATTGCAGGTGTTTCTAAAAAGAAAAGTCTTGGGCGAGAAACGGGATTTAAAGATAAAACACAGGGAACACTTTTTTTTGATGTTGCGGATATTATTAGTCGTCATAGGCCTAAGGTCTTTTTTTTAGAGAATGTGAAAAATTTAATTTCACATGATAAAGGCAATACTTTTAAAATTATAAAAGGAACATTAGAAGAGCTTCGTTACACTCTGCATTATAGAGTGTTAGATGGACAGTATTATGTGCCACAGCATCGTGAACGTATTATAATCGTAGGATTTAATCGTGATGTTTATCAAGGTCAAGAGCATTTTAATTTTCCCGACCATAAAAATGAATCACATGCAATAAAAGATATATTAGATCCATTTGTCGATGAAAAGTATACTTTAAGTGATAAACTTTGGTCATATTTGCAAAATTATGCGGAAAAGCATAAAGCAAAAGGAAATGGTTTTGGTTTTGGTTTGGTAGACTTAAATGGTGTGTCCCGAACGCTTAGTGCTCGTTATTATAAAGATGGTTCGGAGATTTTAATTCCACAAGTTGATGGAAAAAACCCTCGGCGATTGTCTCCTCGTGAATGTGCACGATTAATGGGATACCCTGATATATATAGGCTGGATCAAGTATCTGATGTTCAAGCGTATAGACAGTGTGGTAATTCTGTTGTTGTCCCTTTGATTACTGCAGTTGCAGAGCAGATAGTAAAATCAATGTAGTAACCTTAAATAATTGGTATGAGTGAACTTTTAAATGCAGCAATAGAGAAAGTGCAAGAGGCTAAACATGCATTTTGTCGTTTTATTACAGCTAACGATATTGGTAAGACTGGTTCTCATCAGTCAGGTTTTTATATTCCAAAGTGTGCTGCACCCCTTTTGTTTGAAACAGAATGTATAAAGGGTGAAAATAGAGATAAATTAGTACGAGTAAAGTGGCAAGATGATTTTGAAACAGATAGCCGTTTTATTTATTATGGTCAAGGAACTCGTAATGAGTATCGTATTACTCGTTTTGGTAGATCTTTCCCATTTTTTGAAGAAGATAATGTGGGGGATTTATTGATTATCGCACAGCATAGTGATACATATTATTATGGTTTCGTTTTACATACAGATCAGGATATAGATGATTTCTTTTCATTTTTTAATCTTTCTCCTGATATGACTAATCAATTGATTAATGTATCACAAGAACATAGACAAAAGAATGATTTGGATTTAGGCATTAAAGAACTTATCGAGCTTTATGCAGATTTTCCAGAAACCAATTTGATGGCTCAACTTGCGCGAAATGTTTATAATAATGTTTACAATATAAATAATGAGAGAATATGTAATTCACCTGATGAGTGTCTTTTGAAATGGATAGATACTGAATATTTGTTATTCCGTGGTTTTGAAGAAAAAATATATGCTCCGGTATATGGCTCTTCTTTCTCGAACTGTCAAGAATTGATAACATTCGCAAATGCGATTCTTAATCGACGAAAGTCTCGTGCCGGGAAATCATTAGAACATCATCTTGCAACTATTTTTTCAGCCTCTCGGTTAGAATTTGAAGAACAGGTAGTTACAGAAGATAACAAAAAGCCGGATTTCTTGTTCCCAAATGGGAAGGCATATCATAATCTATTGTTCCCTGTTGAGAATTTGGTCTTTTTAGGTGCAAAAACGACGTGTAAAGATCGTTGGAGACAAGTCTTAAACGAGGCAGATCGAATAAAAGATAAATATTTGTTTACCTTGCAACAAGGTATTTCTAAAAATCAATTGCGCGAAATGAAGCATGAACATTTAACATTGGTTGTTCCTGCTCCTTATTTGACTTCATTTGATAAAGAATTTCAGTCTGAAATAGAAACATTATCTTCATTTATCAGAATGGTTAAGGATAAACAGAAGAACACTTTTGTATATTGATAAATGTTATAATTGTTTGATAAAATAATGTATCAATGAAAACATCAAACCTGACTACAAAACTGTTTCTTGCGGCTGGATTGCCCATGCCGCTGGCCGTTGCCGCTCAGACACGGCCCAACATAATCATGTTTCTTGTGGATGATATGGGCTGGCAGGACACTTCCGTACCCTTCTATAACGATGAACCCACTGCTCTCAACCAGCGTTTCCATACGCCTAACATGGAACGTCTGGCGAAAATGGGCGTGAAATTCACGCAGGCCTATGCCTGTGCCATATCGTCGCCGACACGGTGCAGCCTGATGACGGGCATGAATGCCGCCCGACACCGTGTTACCAACTGGACACTGGAATATGGCAGTCCGACCGATGCGAAAAGTCAGAC
>ULSN01066290.1_pt1 | contig 10235 bp, 4 predicted proteins | sample 1956771 | NCBI WGS metagenome assembly ULSN01 (sample SAMEA4835709, study PRJEB28245) | human gut metagenome | biome: gut microbiome; material: fecal sample | place: Denmark | collected 2008
GGCACGATGTACTCAGGGAACTTGGCGAGCGACTTCTCTTCGTATCCCATACCATGAGATTCGAGGTTTGCCTCGGCGGTGATATAGATTCCGTATTCATCACAAAGGTCATACCAGCGAGGATCACATGGATAGTGGCTGGTGCGAACGGCATTGATGTTCAACTGCTTCATGATCTTGATATCCTGGATCATGCGCTCCAGGCTCACCACGTAGCCACCGTCAGGATCCATCTCGTGGCGGTCGGCACCCTTCACCAGCACAGGCTGTCCGTTAACGAGCAGCTGTGCATTCTTGATTTCCACGTTGCGGAATCCCACTCTTTGCGGAATCACCTCTGTGGCACCCTGCTTGTTCTTCAGGGTGATGTAGGCCTTATATAAATAAGGTGTCTCAGCCGTCCAGGCCTTCACCTTAGGCACCTTGATGACGCCCTGGGCTCCGGTGGCCTCGGCTATCTGCTTGCCATCCTTGTCACACAAGGTGATGGAAACGTCTGTCTTTCCTCCCTTCAGGGAAACCTGATAGTTCAACACACCATCCTGGTAGTTGTTTTCCAAGGCAGCGTTCAATCGGATGTCGGCAGCATGAAGCTTCGGACGGGCATAGAGATACACCTCACGGGCAATGCCCGTGAAGCGCCAGAAGTCCTGATCTTCGAAATAAGAACCATCGCACCAACGCATCACCTGCATGGCAATGAGGTTCTTGCCCGGCTTGAGATACTTCGAGATGTTGAACTCGGCAGCCACCTTGCTATCCTCGCTGTAGCCCACGTACTTGCCGTTTACCCAGAGAGTCAGGTTGCTGGTGGCAGAACCCACATGGAAATACACATCCTTGCCCTTCCAATCCTTAGGAAGTTCGAAGGTGCGACGATAGGAACCCGTATAGTTGTTGAGCTCGCTGATGTATGGCGGATTCGGGTCAAACTGGGTGGCCCAGGCATAGCCTATGTTCTTATAGGTAGCATCGCCATAACCGTTCAACTCAAACAAACCAGGCACTGGGAAATCCTTCCACTGTGAATCATCATACTTCAGAGCAAAGAAGTTCGCCGGACGCTTGTTGTGGTCCTTCACGAAGTTGAACTTCCACATACCCTCCATGGAAAGGTAGTTGGCCGACTTCTTCTTGTCGAAACTCTGAGCCTTATCCAAGCTCTCGAATGCAAAGAAATTAGCACGGCGAGGCTCTCGGTTCTGCTGGTTGATGTTCACATTCTGCCAGCGCGACTCGCTCTGAGCCGACGCCCCACTGCTCATCGAGAGCATGGCAAGGCAAAATGATACGTTTGCGATTGTTCTGATATTCATATTTCTAATCTAAATCAGTTGTTTCTAATTCAGTGTTTCTAAACCTATTATTAATGGAAATACTGAGACTCGCCCACTGCGGTGAACTTCTTCTGATTATCCTTGCGAATTTCGAGGTTGAGGTTGCTCCACCAAGATGGCCAGCCGCCTACGATGTTGCACAAGTAAACGAACTTCACTGGGTGCAAGCCCTTGGCAAGAGCCACAGCATTATCGCTGTTGGTACCAGCCTTCACAGCGCCCTCGTTGTTGATAACGAGCTTGTTGTCAATCCAAACCTGCTCCATGCGGGAAGAAAGATAGTAAACGCCATCCTCAGGAACATTGATGAAGCCCTCGGCCACGGCACCATAGTTGTTGGCACCACGCAGAGTTGCAGCATCGTCTGGCTGGCTCACCTTCATCTTGTTCAGGTTGGTGATGGTTCCGTTATCAGTCCACTCAGCATCAGCCCAGTTCAGCTGATCCACCTTCAGATAATTGCCCTTTACGCGGCGCAACTGCAAGCCAGCCTTCGCACCATTTACCCTTACGGCTGGAGCATAGTTCTGCTTCTCCACGTCGATGGTTCTTATCTTGCTCATCTTGCCAGAAGGCAATACGGTAGCAATCTTGATGATGGTGTTGCCACTCACCTTGATAGGCTCTGAATAAACGGCAGAAGCTGGAGTTGGAAGGGTTCCATCCAGGGTGTAAACCATCTTCATAGGACGGGAAGTCTGGAAGGTAACCACGGTATCCTTGGTAATCACCACCTTATCGCAGGAACCGTATGGCTGCTCTGGCAATGGGATGTGGTAACGCACGTGGTGCTCGTCGAGGCGCACGCTGTTAGCATCTACACGACGGCTGAAGTCGGTGAAGTTCTTCTTGGCTGGTGACCATGCAATCTCGGCGAGAGCCAGAGAGCGAGGATACATCTGATACTCCATCTTGGCGTTGGTGTACATGTATTCAGACCAGTTGTTGCACTGAACACCCAGAATATGCTTCTCCAAGCCCAATGACTTGATGGTATCTGGCACAGGCTCGTAATTATAGGTTCTTGAAAGATAAGCAGGAGCACTAGGAATAGTAACCGGCTCAATCTTGTAATCGCCCTGATAGTGGTCGAGATACAAGCCGCCGCTACCTGGAGTCATGATGACATCGTGCTTCTGCAAAGCTGCAGAAATACCGCCCGATGTTCCACGCCAAGACATCACGGTAGCATCAGGACTCAATCCGCCTTCGAGGATTTCATCCCAACCGATAATCTTTCTGTCGTACTTAGCCAGCATCTTCTCCATGCGCTTGATTACGTAGCTCTGCAGTCTTTCCTCGGCAGAGTGCTTGCCGTCGGCCTGCAAGCCTTCGTTCTGTATGCGCTTCTGGCAGGTAGGACAATGCTTCCAGCTGGTCTTAGGGCACTCGTCGCCACCGATGTGGAAATACTTGCCTGGGAAGAGAGGCACTACCTCGCGGATGACGTCTTCCAGGAAGTTGAACATGTCTTCCTTACCCGGACACATCACGATGTCCTCAACACCCCAAACCATTCGTGGAGTCCACTGCTCGCCCTTGCATGAAAGGTAAGGATAAGCAGAGATGGCTGCCATCATGTGACCAGGAAGGTCGATTTCAGGAATCACGGTGATGTAACGCTTGGCTGCATAATCCACGATGTCCTTGATTTCCTCCTGAGTGTAGAAACCGCCATAGGTAGAACCGTCGCCCTGGGTGCGGTAGCCGCCGATGGAAGTAAGCTTAGGATACTTCTTGATTTCGATGCGCCAGCCCTGGTCCTCGGTGAGGTGGAAGTGCATGGTGTTCACCTTGAACATTGACATGATGTCCAACTGCTTCTTCACGTTCTCCACGGTGATGAAGTGGCGGCATGGGTCGAGGTGGAAACCACGGTAGCCGAAGCGTGGAGCATCCTGGATATCGCAGCACTGTGCCACCCACTTCACGCCGCTTACCTTGGTAGCGCTCTCAATCTGAGCTGGCAACAGCTGCATGAAGCTCTGCATTCCATAGAAAGCACCCTTGCCGGTCTTTGCCTTGATGACTACACCCTTGTTGGTAACGGTGAGGCGGTAGCCTTCCTCAGCCATCTTCATAGAAGGAGAAATCTGGATAGAGATGTTTCCCTTCTTTCCGCCTACATTTACATCATAACCGGTAGCGGTCTTCAACTTATCAGCCATGTATTCGGCAATATTCTTGCCGTCGGCAGTCTGGTAAGAAATGGTCACCTTCTGTGGCAATACGAACTCGCCCTTCTGAACCTGAGTCTTTACTGGCACAGGAATAATATTGATGTCAGCAGCCACAGCCGATGTTGAGATTCCTCCCAACATCGCTGTGCATGCTGCCAACGAAGCAAATAGCTGATTGAATTTCTTCATAAATTTTATATAGAGAATAATATAAGTTAGTTAACTAATTGATAAATACTTAGAGTGGCTTATATTCCACGAAAGCCTCCATAGCCTCGTAGCAGGCCAATCCCAGCTGGTCGTAGAGCGAAGCAGTGGCGCGGTTGCGGTCTTCCGCACGCTGCCAGAACAGGCGTTCGTCGTTGCCCAGGAATGGGGCACTCTCCATCTGCGACTGATGCTTGAGGATAGAGTTACGCTTGGCTCTCAACTCTTCAGGACTCAAAGGAACACACATCTCGATGTTCTCAATCTCCCACTCTGCCCAAGCACCACGATACATCCAGATGCGGCAGTCCTTCAGCCACTCTGCACCAGCCTTCTTCTCCTCGTCGATGGCTGCCAGAACAGCATCGGTACATTTCTTGTGGGTTCCGTGTGGGTCGGCAAGGTCGCCAGCCACATAAATCTGATGAGGCTTTACCTTCTGCAACAAGGCTCTTACCACCTCTACGTCCTTCTCTGTCATCGGCAACTTCTCAATCTTTCCACTCTCATAGAATGGCAGGTCAAGGAAGTGTACATGGTCGAGCGGAATCTCATTATAGGTGCAGGCTGTACGAGCCTCACCACGGCGAATCAATCCCTTGATGGTCAAGATATCGCGAGTATCAAAGTCGCTCTCCTTCTTATTGGCAAAGAAGTTCTTGATTTCCTTATATTTATCAGAAATCACACTATCCTTTGAATCGGCGAAAATCTGGTTGAATCCGTTGATGAAGTGCATAAATCTTGTTACCTCCTCATCACCCACTGCAATGTTGCCCGATGTTTCATAAGCCACATGCACATCGTGGTTCTGCTGAACCAGTCGGCGGATGGTTCCACCCATCGAAATCACATCATCATCAGGATGAGGAGAGAATACGATTACTCGCTTAGGGAATGGGTTGGCGCGCTCAGGGCGATAGGTATCGTCGGCATTTGGTTTTCCGCCTGGCCATCCGGTGATGGTGTGCTGCAAGTCATTGAAAATCTTAATGTTTGCATTGTAGGCAGAACCATAGAGAGCCAGGAGTTCGCTCAATCCGTTCTCGTTGTAATCCTTGTTGGTAAGCTTCAGGATAGGCTTACCTATCTTCTGGCAGAGCCAAACCAAAGCCGAGCGCACCAGCTTGTCAGTCCACTGGCAAGAAGTTACGAGCCAAGGATGTTCGATGCGGGTAAGATGAGAAGCAGCACTCAGGTCGAGCACTACGTTGGCATTTGGATGAGTCTGGAGGAAAGATGCTGGCAGTGAATCTGTGATAGAGTTCTCTACCACCTTCTGCATGATTTCAGCCTTTTCCTCGCCCCAGGCAGTAAGGTAAATTGCTTTGGCAGAAAGCAAGGTGGCAATACCCATGGTGAGTGAGCATGGAGGCAGGGTCTCCTTGGTCTGCTCGCTGTTTTCCATCTCTTCGCGAGAAGTATTGCCAATGAGGATAAGACGGGTCATCGACTGAATGCCTGATCCTGGCTCGTTGGCAGCGATATTACCCGAACGGCCAATACCGATGAGCGCAACGTCCAATCCGCCAAAAGTCTTGATGCGCTGCTCGTAAAGGCGGCAGCAATCCTGCACTGCCTCCTGAGCCACAAAGCCATCGAGGGTGAAGATGTTCTGCTCGGCAATATCCACATGGTTGAGGAAACGCTCCTTCAACTGGTTGATGGTGCGAACGGAACTTTCTTTCTGAAGAGGATAGTATTCATAGGCATTGAATACCACCACATTGCGGAAACTTAATGTCTTGTTCTCATAACGGCGGATGAGTTCATCATACACGGCATTGAGCGAAGAGCCTGTGCCCAGCGCCATCACATAGAACTTACCGTCATGCTGAGCAGCCTTGATTCCGGTTTCAATACCATCGGCTACATGACTGGCACCTTCTGCCATAGAGGCAAAGATGTCTGTATGAATCTTCTCCATTCTGGAGATTTCTGAGTATTCTACCGTCGTCTTAGGCTTGTAGAACTCAACAGGTACTTTATTCAGTACGATTTGTGAACTAAGATTGAGTCTCATTGTCTATATCTATTAATAGGTTTATATATTTCTATTTTTAACCGTCTATTGTTGATTCAAAAGTTATTTATTAACAACCGCTAGATTACTAAAATTTTTTATTTTGCAAAGATACGAGATTTATCAAATACCGCCATGTTTTTATAGTTAATATTTCTAAAACGAAAGCATTTTTAATTATTCTCTCTTTCTTTCCTGTTGATAAGTGTAGTTTTACACACTATATCAGATACTTACATGTACTTGAAGAGAATTGATGCTTCTGGTTATAATATATAATAAGGTGTAGGTATGTGAAAGGAATAGAAAAGTTCTTCAAAACAAACTATTTTTAGCCATTTAAGCTTTATTAACTACGAAAAACTTGCACCCAATGGGGAAAAAGTATATCTTTGCAAATAAAAAATATTAGTTATGGAACCTAACATAATAAAATATATTAAGAAGTTAAACAATAAGCCTTCAGTTCAGCGGCGATTATTGGAATACTTCATTGCCCAAGGCGCTTCCACCATACCGGAAATGTCGAAGGGAATTGGAGTGAGTCTTCCAACTGCGACCAACGCCCTCAACGAACTGATAAAGGGTGGACTCGTCAAGGAGATTGGCAAGAAAGACAACTCCCCGGGGCGCATCCCAATGGTTTACGACCTTATGCCTAATGCCGGATACTTCGTTGGAGTAAATCCAGAGATGAACTGTCTGGCACTTGCCGCCAGCGATTTCTGCGGCAATTTGATAACTGAAAAGACTAAAGTTCCTTACGAATACAGGAACAATCCGGAGAATTTGGAAAGACTGAGCGAGATTATCAACGACTTCATCGCCAGTCTTCCCGTCTCCAAGGAAGAAATTCTGCAAATCTGCGTGAATGTGGCTGAACGCGTGAACCCTTTCGATGGCAGTGCCTACAACATGTTCACCTTCTTAGATAAACCCCTGGCAGACAAGCTGACGGAACTCATCCAGCTTCCAGTCTGCATAGAGAATGATACGCGAAGCATGGCCTTCGCCGAATTCATCAAGGGACGCTGCAAGGGAATGAAAGATGTGATTTTCGTGAACATGTGCTGGGGACTGGGAATTGGAATCATCATCGACGGAAAACTCTATTACGGCAAGTCGGGCTATTCGGGCGAATTTGGCCACATGACTGCCTACAACAATAACATCATCTGCCACTGCGGCAAGATAGGCTGCATAGAAACCGAAGTTTCGGGCAGAGCACTGAAGAGAAAACTCACAGAGAACATCATGGCTGGCAAACCATCCATCCTCTCTGACAAGGTACTCAACCGAAAAGAAGAACTCTCGCTCCAAGACATCATGGACGCTATCGCCAAGGAAGATGTACTGAGCCTCGCTACCCTGCAGCACATCGCTGACGAACTGGGCAAGCAGTTGGCTGGAATCATCAACATCTTCAACCCGGAAATGCTGGTCATCGGAGGCGAAATGTCGGTAACAGGCGACTATCTGACCCTCCCGGTGAACATGGGAATCAAGAAATACTCGCTCAACGTAATGAATGAGGATTCACAGATTGTCACCTCCGACCTGAAGGCACTCGCCGGCATTACAGGAGCCTGCCTGATGGCAAGACACAAAATCCTGAACGAGGATTAAATTCTAACTAACATTCATATAAGATTATATAGCAATAGTTTTCTAACTAACACTATATATAATATACGAGAAATTAATAATAAACAACAATAAATACAACAAACCTATGAACAAAAGAGCAAATTTGTATTTTGCAGCGCTCTTGGGTGCCATGTCACCTCTCAGCACTGTCACTGCATTGGCAGCTCAGAGCAATTCAACTATTGCCACAGCTACACAGCAGCAAAACTCATGTACAGGTACTGTAAAGGACGCTAGTGGTGAACCTATCATCGGCGCCACTATCAGAATTGATGGCAAATCTGGCGGTACTGTAACTGACCTTGATGGTAACTTCGTACTTAGCAACATTGCAAAAGGTGCTAAACTCACCATTACTTATGTAGGCTACAAGTCTCAGACCATCACATGGAGTGGTGCTCCATTGAACATCACCCTGCAGGATGATTCCAACATGCTCGAAGAGACCGTAGTCATCGGTTACGGTACGGTAAAGAAGGCCGACTTAGCAGGTTCTGTTGCCGTAATGGACAACAAGAGCTTCAAGGACCAGCCAGTAGCACGTGTTGAGGACGCCCTCAATGGACGTATGTCTGGTGTGCAGGTAATGTCAAGTGGCGTTCCTGGCGGATCTATGAAGATTCGTGTACGTGGTGCCAGCTCTGTAAACAAGAGCAACGACCCTCTCTACGTAGTAGATGGTATTGTTCGCGAGACAGGTCTCTAAGGTATCAGCCCTGAAGATATTCAGAGCATCCAGGTTTTGAAGGATGCTTCTTCTACCGCTATCTATGGTGCCCGTGGTGCCAATGGTGTTGTGATGGTACAGACCAAGAGCGGTAAGGCTGGTGTTACTCAGGTTACTTTCGACGGTAGCTTCGGTTTCTCTAACGCTTACAATATACCTGAGGTAATGGGTACCAAGGAGTATGCACAGGCTTTGGTTGACCATAAGGGCGTGGCTCAGAGTGCAGTACAGGATTATCTGAACGGTACCAAGCCAGGTATCGACTGGATGGATCAGTTGCTCCAGACAGGTATTACCCAGAACTATAAGGTTGCCTTTTCACAGGGTAACGAGAAGACTCAGACTTATTTCTCTGCCAACGTAATGGACCAGAAGGGTGTTATCGTTGACACCAAGTCAAGACGTTACGCAATCAAGGCAAACATTCACAATAAGGTATTTGATTGGTTGGAATTGACTGCCGACCTTAACCTCGCTCAGACAGACAACTCTGGTGCAGGTTTCGCCCAGAACCAGTCTAACCCAATTTGGGTAGGTTTGAACTACTCTCCTACTATGGAGATGATGGATGCAAACGGTAGTTACAACAAGGACCCATACAACAACATCCAGAACAACCCTTATGGTATTCTTCATGGTGGTGACAACGACCGCAAGCGTACCATGGTTACTGGTCACGTTGACTTGAAGTTCAACCTTCTCAAGGGCTTGACATTCACCACAACCAACGGTATCGACTACAACGATTACAAGTGGTACCACTTCACATCTACCAAGGTGAACGCAGCCGGTAACAATATGGGCAACAACGATGCTGCCGTTACAGCACTGCAGTCAACCAACAACTTGACTTACAACAACAAGTGGGGTGAGCACGCATTGACAGCTACTGGTGTATGGGAAGTTACCTCTAACGAGGTTCGCCGCATGGGTATGTCAGGTACAGGTATTGCTCACGAGCAGTTGGGTTACTGGAACGTAGCTGATGCTGCTTCCAAGACACCAACCAACGGCTATAGCAAGTGGACCATGCTCTCTGGTGTAGCTCGTTTGATGTACAACTATGCCGACCGTTACATGTTGACTGGTACCTTCCGTGCGGATGGTTCTAGCCGCTTTACCAACAAGAAGTGGGGTTACTTCCCATCTGCAGCTGCAGCTTGGACCATCTCTAACGAGAAGTTCTGGGAGCCTATCAAGGATGCAGTAGAGTACATGAAGATCCGTGCCAGCTACGGTATCATCGGTAACCAGGATATCACTCCATATTCAACTCTCGGTTCATTGGGTACAACTGGTTTCACATACGGTACAACTCAGTCTTACACAGGTTACTGGGCAAATGGTCTTGCTACACCAGACTTGACATGGGAGAAGGTTCACCAGTTTGACCTCGGTGTTGACTTCGGTTTCTTCGGCAACCGTTTGAACGTTAGCTTAGACTACTTCAATAAGAAGACCAAGGATGCCCTCCTGACTACATCAGCTCCAGGTTACCTGGGAGGCACATCTTACTGGGTAAATGCCGGTGAGGTAAGCAACAAGGGTTTTGATGCAACCATCAATGCACAGATTATCCAGACCAAGGACTGGTCATGGTCATCTACCTTGAATGCCAGCTACATCAAGAACGAGGTTACCAAGCTGACAGCAGATGCTCCTATTCTCTATGGTACCAGCCCTTCTCCAGGTACAGTTGACCCATGTACCATCATCAAGGAAGGTGAGGCTATCGGTACATTCTACGGCTTCAAGTGGGCAGGTGTAGAGAAGAACGACAAGGGACAGTTTGTTGATATGTATTATGCAGCAGACGGCACCAAGACCGCTAATCCTAATGCATCAAAGGATCGCTTCGTATTGGGTCGTTCAAACCCAGACGTTACTTTGGGATGGAACAACACCGTAACCTACAAGAATTGGGATCTCAACGTATTCTTCAACGCAGCCTTCGGTGCAAAGCGTTTGAACATGGTACGTTACGCCATGAACTCAATGGTAGGTGCATCTATGTTCGTAACCGATAAGGATTACTTCTCTAACATCGGAATCACTATGCCAACAGTAGGCGCAGAGAACAAGACATACGGTAACTCAGACAAGTGGTTGGAGAA
>ULSN01036841.1_pt1 | contig 10232 bp, 10 predicted proteins | sample 1956771 | NCBI WGS metagenome assembly ULSN01 (sample SAMEA4835709, study PRJEB28245) | human gut metagenome | biome: gut microbiome; material: fecal sample | place: Denmark | collected 2008
AATTAAGACTCCGTCGTCGGATGGCTGCAAGTTGGGTTAATCGACTTGCTTCCCATCAGAGAATTGCTCACAGAGTAAGTACTCAGCAGCCAGTTTTCGATGCTGCCATTGCGGATATCATTGGCATTGGCTATGTAGTAACGGTACCGTCCACCTTTCTCACACTCGATATTCAGTCCGAATGTGTCAAGGATGTTGTAACGCCACTTGTGGAAGGTGCGTTTAAGCAACTCCTCACCGCCGCTCAGATCCTCATTGTCCATCCATTTGCGGTTAAGATCCCCAAAGGTAATCTTTCCCGCATTGTAGATGGTCTCGACAATCCACACGAGTTTATTTGTTTGGTTTAATGCCATGCTGTACGTTTCATATAATTTCTGTTGCAAATTTAGGAAATACTTGTGAACAATATGGACACACATACAACATTTAACTAAACTTGATATTTCATTTTTTCATGATCGACAATATAGTCGGTAAGCTATAGCATTACCCGCCAAGAAATATCATCTCCCGTCGCCAAGCTCAGTGAATTCTGCCCTGAAGGGATTGCTAGAGAAAGATTTTATCACCCAGCAAGATGATGCCTATGTGGTATATGACAAATTCTTCGACTTATGGTTGAAAAAATACATGAAGTAAGGCCAAAAAGTATCTTAGGATACTTAACGCAAGCTTGACGCTCACTAAAGGTTTTTCTTACTATCCAGCATTTTAGGATTGTCATTTGTGCCGTTGTGTAGCACAAGCTTTTATAGAATTTAATTCCAGAAATAGACAATCAAGGTCTAAAATTAAAAACAAAATCGACTTTCAGAGCATTTTATTCTTTCCTTTTAAGAGAATAGAGTATCTTTGCACCCATAAATACATTCATTTATGCTACATGAATTAAAGATAAAGAACTACAGGTCGTTCAGAGACGAAGTGGTACTCAGCTTTGAGGCTTCGACCGACGACAGATACAATAGCACGGTAACTATGCCAGACAAAGTGAAGTTGCTGCGTTTTGCCGTAGTGCTTGGTGCCAATGCCAGTGGCAAGAGTAATCTGCTGGAGGCTATCGATTTTCTTCGCGCGTTCTGGAACAAGACGCCGATAAAGAACGATGAGGGAACCGACGTACAGCCTTTCTTGATGCAACCCGATGCCTTGAGTCACGATACGGAGCTGGAGGCAAGCATCTACGTAGAGGGCGTACGCTATTTGTACCAGCTTACCATCAATCCGGAAAAGGTGATGAGTGAGACCCTCTTTGTATATAACACCAATCGCCCCACCAAGATCTTTACGCGCCAGGACGTGAACGGTATTTCTAAACTCACATTCAACCCTGCCGTAATGAAACTCTCTCAGGCCGAGGTGGATGTGCTCTCGATGAACTGTCTTCGCAACATGTCAATGCTGGCTGTCCTGAAGAAGGTGAATATAGAGGTGGCCTACGTTAGCAAACTTCGCAACTGGATAGACCAGCGCATGATGCCACTGCAGAATGGATCGGCAGTTTCAATCTCGCAGACCACCAAGTCGATGATCTCTGACGATGAAGACTTCAAGGAGTATTTGCTGATGTTTGCCAAGGAGGCAGACTTCAATATCTCGGACATCAAGGTGAAGAAGATGGCAGCTCTGTTCGGTCACCACGTGGAGACAGAAAGAGGCGAGGAGGAGTATGTACTACCCGAATCATGTCAGAGTGCCGGTACAACCCGCATGGTCGAACTGGAGTCTGGTATCTACAATCTACTCAAGTGCCAGGGCCTAATGTGCATAGACGAGATGGAAGTGTCCATACACCCAAACCTGATGGAGTACATCCTCACGAAGTTTATCAACAGTCGTGACAATGAGTCGCAGTTGCTCATCACCACACACTATGACCCTATCTTGAAGGATATTGATGACATCTTCGGCAAGGACTCAGTGTGGTTCACCGAGAAGGCAAAGGATGGCAATAGCAACCTCTATTCGCTCATAGAGTTCCGCGGCTTGAACAAGCTTTCCTCCATCCACCGCGCCTATATGAATGGCCAGTTTGGAGCCTTGCCCAATGTAATCATGTAAAGACTATGGCACGCAAAACTAAAGAAATGGGTAAGTTGAGTAATATGGCGGCTGAAAAACATGTTGGAAATAGATGATTATACCATTAAAAGGCAAATCATCTAATGTCATAATCGTTCTACTTTTACCTGTTACCACTTTTTAAAGTGGTAAGTTACCACCTTTATTGGTGGCGTATGATTAAACCATTATACATCATCGCTCCAAATATCGGATGAACTACTTTTATCAACCTGTTTCCACAACTGTGGATTAGTAGATCCAGATATTTACATCCACGGATTACCATATTTCTATTCGTTTATTTTGTGTAAATACACATTATTAACGACTACAAAGTTAGTCTTATTCCTTTGTTCTTGCAAATTTCAAGGCAAGAGAATGAGTCAATGGTCACAGTTAGATTCAGTACAGCATAATTCACTGGAAATCTTGCATTATTCAGAGGGTTGAGACGATGGCTTTACAAACGTTTGCATAGCTTTTTCCCCATATTATCCATTTTCCCTAATATAGCGTAATGCAAAAGTTCATACATTTGCAGTCGAAAATAACACAAAGAACGAGATATAGTCTTGGTTCAGCATAATGTGCAGGACCTGCTCTAATAACATAAAACGTAGCATATTTATAACTAACGCAATAATTCTGAAAAGATGAAAAAGTCAACCAAATGCCTATTTGCCCTTTTGTTGATGCTTGGGGCAATGTTGGAGATGAAGGCGGCAGATGTATATCTGCTTACAGCCCAAACAATCAACGGTACCGTTGGTAAGTATGAAGTGCCAAGCAACCATCTGCTTGCTCCGAACACTTCTTATGGCGACAATGTGTATTCCCTTAAAATCACTTCCATGCCCGAAACGGGATTCTGGTTCCGTATCGGAGTGTCCGGGGGGGGTAATCAGATGCAGCCTAAAATCAATGGTGATCAGCTGAAGATAAACGAGGAAGGAACACAAGATCCCACCTCTTATTCTATAGAAAGCGGCTGTTATGGAAGCAGCAATGCCTGGAAAGTAAGCTATACGAAGGGCGAATATGAATATCTCACGGTTAATGTGGACATCACGGAAGGCACGACGCGCTGCGTATGGATAGAAGGAAAGAAAACTTCCGCTGGAGGAAGCGGTGAGCCTGTCGTACGGACTGCAACAGATCTTGAGCCTGGTTACTATCTCGTGGGCAATTTCTTCTCGCCATATAATAGAGGTGGAGAATATAATCCGGGAGGCGACGGCGAAACGATAGACTATACAAACCATGTGTATTTCAAATTCGAAGAGCAAAAAGACAAGAGCTATGCGTTCAGCATCCCGGCATGCCTCACGGCACATGCACAGATTCTTGCTGTTGACGAGTATGACAATAAGATGGTTTACGGACCGGGCGAGGTATTCAACCTGCACGGTGCAAAGGATAATACCAGCGCATGGCCGTCAACAAACGAAGCTGTGGGAACTATTTGTGGAACAACAGCGGCAAAGACACTTGTCGGTTCTGCGACAATGGCAGAGGACAACAACTACTGGAATCTCGTGACCCGCAATGACGGAGTGACAGACGACGATGGCATGTATACCTTCAGCTTCACACTTGACAAAGACGGAAACCCCTCCGACTGGCAGGTGAAGCATGATGCTACGACACGTGTGACTTATCTTATTGGCAACATGGAAGGGGCTACGGCGCAGCCGCTCTTCGATAAGCGTAAAAGTGGTGGAAATGAGGGCGAATTCAGCGACAATATGGAGGCTCCGCTCTATTTTGATGATTCCAACAGCTATTGGGCAATCGATTATATTGTGAATGACGTATCCACTTTAGGGATATCTGCTCAGGCTATAACGGCAACGCCGGATATTCATGAAACAGCGAGCGTACACAACAATTCCGGAACTCACGATAAACTCTTTTTCCTCGGCAACGGAGGTGTTGACTACAATTCTACCAGCGAGTATCGTGACAAGGTATGGGCTAACCAGAAACCTTTCACCCTTCATCTGCACGGTATAAAAAGAATACAGTATAATCCTAACAAAGGACACAACGATCTGTCGACACAAGACGGCAGTTACGGTCTGTCGGGCAGTATACAGGTAATCGGCGGTGATGCTAAAGATGCCGACATCCTGATAAATACCATGTCTATGATAGGCGATGCTGTGGAAGGAACTTATGATGCAGTAACGGGCGACTGGATGTATTCTTCTCACGCAGGAGACATGAAGTATGATGCCAACGAGCGTTGCTTCTCGCTGACAATATCTACTGTAGGCGAAAAATACGCCAATTCGCATTTCAGGTTTGTTGCCAACCATGACGCAGACCAGAACTGGGGCGAAACGGACGACAATATTTCAAACAATACCGGATTTGCAAGACCTACTTATGATGCCGCCGATGATGCCAATCACTCTTGTATGGCTGACGATCCGAACGACGTGCAGTTCCGTACAAAGGCGAGAGAGGATGAGGAGGGCTTCGGAAGCACAACTCCTAATAAGAAGGATATCCTCTGGAACCGTCCCGAAGGAATATGGACGGTAAGGTTCTACCCAGAGCTCGACAAGGATGGTAAAGACATCTCTCGCTATACCATATCAGGAACAAAAGTCGTCAAGATGCCTTTCACCTATTGCGTAGGAAAATTTATCCGTACGTATAGCAACAGTGTTGCAATGGAACCCGCAAAAGACAATGTGAAGGTGTATGCGGCATATAAGTACGGAAAACCGGGGAATGCAAAAGACCCACAATCACAGGGTACGGTTTATCTTCGTCAACTCAAGTATATTCCGGCAAACATGGGAGTAGTGCTCGTGGGTGAGGTGCCTGCGGACGGCTACAAAGACGGCGCTAAAGTGGATTTCTATTTGAAAGAGAAAACGGAAGATCTTCTTCCTGATAATAATTATGAAGCGTTGTGGACAAAGGCAGACGATTATGCCGGTCAAGAATGGAACAACTATCTCAAGCCGACAGTCATGGCTATCGACGAACTTGGAAATGCTGATACCGATGCTGATGGAAAAATACTCCATCGTTTCTTCGGACTTGGAAACTTCCGTTCCACAAAATATTACCAGGAGAATCAGACCGGAGACGACTATATCGGTTTCTTCCGCCTTACGCCGAATGGTAAAAGCGGCGCAAACAAGGCTTACCTGAGTATTCCGGCAAATACTGTTGTTGACGGTGGAGTAGGAGCGAGGTTCGGGTATATCGACTTTAACGGACAGTTTCTCGGAAATGAGACGGACGACCCGAACAATAAGTCGCTTGCCAAGATGGCTATTGTCTTCGATGACGAAGATGATGGCGGAAGCACTACTACTGTAACAGAAGTCAAGCCGAATAGTACAGACGGCGACGCATCGTTCTATACCCTTCAGGGAGTAAAGGTGTCACGTCCTGTCAAAGGAGTGTATATTCATAATGGAAAGAAATTTATCAAATAAAGAACCAAGGAAATATGAAAAGTTATATTAAACCGGAAGCCAAGGTGTATAAAGTTAGAATCGAGCCTCTTCTTAGTGGAAGCGTTGAAGGTGGACAGTTTGAAATGGGGCTTGTCAAAAGATATGACCCTTATCTCTTTGATGAGGAAAATGATGACGGACAGACTGATCGCGTCTGCTGTCTTTGGGATGACGAAGACTTTGAAGATTGAATGAAATTTTCTGAATAAATGTAGTTTTAGTTGCGTTAAGCAATCCGGTTAGTAGTGAGACAATCTGTAAGTAGCTTTAGTGGATATTATCCCTAAAAGCTCTTGCAGATTATCTCTTTTTCGTTAGAAAAAAGTTTGTAGTACACAGCGGCGCAAATGAGAATCGTAAAACGTTGGATAGCAAGAAAAAACTTTAGTGAGGGATCAAACTTGGGTTAAAGCAGAAAGTTGTCACCTCCCAATCTCATTATCATTTTATGATAATCACTTTATGATAATCCAAACAAAAGTCGTATCTTTGCATCCGTATTGCGATGCGAGGTCGCACAAGCGCCCCTCCTATAATGGCGGGGATAGACTTGGAGAATATATAATAAAGGTATAGATATGGTAATGAAGAATCCTTTTGTCACAAACGGTTACGCCGGTCCGGAATACTTCTGCGACCGTGTGGAAGAAACCCAGCACATCACAGAGATGCTGACCAATGAGAATAATATGGCTCTGATTTCCCCGCGACGTATCGGAAAGACAGAGCTGATTCACCATTGCTTTGCCCAGCCAGCCATCCAAAAAGATTATTATACTTTTATCATAGACATCTATTCTACCAATTCCGTTAGCGACCTGGTCAATATGTTCGGCAAAGCCATCATTGACACACTTCGCCCTATAGGCAGAAGTGCTTGGGAGAAATTCCTGATGGCACTCTCTTCCCTACGTTCAGAAATCTCATTCGATATCAACGGGGCTCCAGTTTGGGGGATAGGCATCGGCAACATGGTAAATCCCGAAATTACGCTTGATGAGATATTCGCTTATCTCAACCAAGCCGACAAGCCGTGTCTTGTTGCCATCGACGAGTTTCAGCAAATCACCAACTATGCCGACAATCGCATAGAGGCTTTGCTCCGCACCTATATCCAGCGATGCACCAATGCCCACTTCGTCTTCTCGGGTTCTCACCGCCATCTGATGGCAGAGATGTTCACATCCCCGGCCCGCCCTTTCTATCAGAGCGTGACGCTGATGAACCTAAAGCCACTGGATGTAGAAAAATACAAGGAGTTTGCCACTGCCAAGTTTGAGGAGCGCAACAAGCATCTCGATACAGCCATCATCGGAGAGCTCTTCGCCCGTTTCGGTGGTGTCACCTCGTACATCCAGCGAGTAATGAACGTCCTCTTTCTCAAGACTCCCGAGCAAGGCACCTGCACGCTGGACATGGTAGAAGACGCCATCAACTACAACCTCAATATGGCTTCAGACACCTATGAGACCCTTCTGCGCCAGATGCCGGAAAAGCAGCGCAACGTCTTCATCGCTATCTCTGCAGAGGGCGAAGCAAGAAGCGTGAGGAGCGGATCCTTCGCCAAGAAATATCATCTCCCGTCGCCAAGCTCAGTGAATTCTGCCCTGAAGGGATTGCTGGAGAAAGATTTTATCACCCAGCAAGATGATGCCTATGTGGTATATGACAAATTCTTCGACTTATGGTTGAAAAAATACATGAAGTAAGGCCAAAAAAGTATCTTAGGATAAATCGTCAACTATCTGAAGATTACCAACCGAGTGAACGGATATCACCGGAATTGGTGAACGGGTATCACCGGAATACGCACTCAACCAACTGGTGAGCTGGTCGGTGGAAAACATGAGTGGGATCATGACGAGCCGCAAGAGGTATGCGGACAGCAACAGCGCCAAGTGATTCTCGCCACTGAGCAACGGGACGAGAGGATGGCGAACTTGACGCAAACGTGGTTGTTGCATTTTTGCAACAACCACTAAACATGGTGCTATTGCAGGAAAAACACAGGAGCACCAAGTGGCTTTCTACAACCTCGACATGATTATCAGTGCTTGACGGGAGGCCAAGAAGTGAGCCTCACAAAACTGTTAAACATGAGTGAGTAAGGAACCAGATTTAGCTTTACTAAAACTAAAAAGTAAGCATCATTCTTCTGTAATTGACACCGAGCCAATAACTTCTTTTCGCTTCGTCCGATAGATAAGAATGGTTTATCAGTTTTTCGACGAGTGGGTATTGAACACTGAACACATCCAACTCTCTTTTCACCAATCTTTCTGGCAGTCCTATCCTCCTGCCGAATTCTTCAAAATCTTTTCTTCCTACAGTTTTGACATCCGACATCTGCATTCCCTCCTTGAACAATCCATTGTCAAGAGCAAAAAGTCGCGGCGTACGCAGATGCAAAGAAGTATTGACAAGATCATAGGCTGGTGAAAGGCGGTACTCACCATTGCGGTTGGTAAGCGAAAAGTTCTTCAAATGCGCATCATCGTTCATATAGATAAAATTGTACACAACTATACGAAAGAAGCGCAATACATCCACTGCCGCCGCCTTGACGTACCTACGTATAACCTCCGCACATTCTTCATAACTGGAATTGCAATATTTATAGTCACTGCCACCATTAGCTTTTGTGTAGCCCATCAATGCGGCAAAATCCTCCTGCTGATACTTGCTTCCATCAGCAGAGACATCAAAGCGACGAGTGATATACGCCATGTCGTCATCATCAAAAAAAACAAGTCCATTGGCTGCCGTCTCTATGTGATAGACTTGCGAGGCTATCTGCATGGTTAGGTTTTCGTTTGCCGGACAATCTTCTCTCTGATAAAGGAATGATGCCGAAGGCTTTGGTTTCAACATAAACAAGCCTCGCTCACCTTCCTTTGCAAACCGGAATCGTCCATCTTCTGTCACTGCCGCAAGTTTCGACTGCACACCAGAAAGGGATATTCGCCCTACCTGCTTGTATGCTTCCTTTGCTTCCCACGAATTGTTGAGCGGACTAAGTCCTGGAAATATATGTGATACTTTCTTGCCGTCAAACAAGAGCTTCAAGGCCTCGGGCGAATAGGTGGAGTATCCCGCTGCCAGAGTGGATGGACAAACAAGAATATCTGTCATGACGCAACGGGTTTAACGGTTACAGCTCCGATAGTGTCATACTGCGCCGTGGCAAGCAGTATGCCGAAATCGTCATCCTCGTCGATGTGGAGCATGCGCGACTGCAACTTACGGTTGTCACCCTCGGAAAGCATATTAAAAAAGAAAGGAAACAAAACCTCACTGTGGTATGGTTTGTCGCTTAGAGGCAAGGTGAGGCTCACTGGCACGGCATCCTTGCTTTTAAGGTATTCCTTGTCATAATCAAACTCATAACTATTACGTGCATTCTCTGTTAGAACCCCAGCCTTACGGTCATGCACAAAGACCTCACACTGTCTCATCTATCACTATTCTTTAAGTTTGACATCAATCTGCAATCCAAGCGTATCAAGCACTGCCATCAGAGTTTCCAGCTTTGGATTGCCAGTACCACGCTCTATGGCAACAAGCGTGTTTATACCCACTCCTGCCAGTTCCGACAGCGTCAGCTGATTCACTTTCAACTCCTGCCTCCGCCGTTTAATTGTCTGTCCTATATCTCTCGAATTCACAATGCATTGTTATTATGCGGCAAAGATAGTGAAAAAATCAATGACACGCAAGCAAAATCACAATTAATTGTGAAATAAAAACAAGCTCCGCTAACATTGCAAGCAATAGCGATTCTACTCTGGGTAGTCTAAGAAGCCGACGTGCGACTCCGTGAGAAACCACAGGCCGTCGAAGCGCACGAAGCCCAGTATGGCTATCATGTATCGGTCGTCGAACGAGACGACGGCCTTATAGCCCACGCGATTCTTGCCCACGGCAAAGAATGTAGCGTAGTTTTTCACGCCCTTCACCACGGTCTCTTCCCGCGGCTCAAGGGGCACGATGCGGTTTTTCTGGAAATAGGGAATGGTCATGCGAAAGCGTCGCTCCATGCTCCCCTCGTCGTCGGCACCCGAATAGTTGCTATAGAGGTAGCTGGTGCGCTTGACCGGCACCAGGTTGTATAGTTCGAGGAAGCCCTTGAAGTGATGGTCGCCCATATCCTTGTTGCAGGGCGAGTTGGGATCATACACCTTGTCACACTCCTCCCGCAAGAGTCCGTCGGGCGCATGCTCGGCGAAGAACCCCTGCGCCTCCACCCCCTCCTCGACGGGCACCATGGCCCTGCCGTCCAAGTAGTAACAACTATCCACAGCCTGTCCCCATGAGGCCACAGAGATACACAGCGCGGCCAAACCGGCCCATAGTCTTTTCCTTATCATAGCGTCGTCACATATAATAGATACAAAGATAGCCTTTAAAAATAAAGTTTCCAAAAGAACTGGGGGAAAAATATCATTATCCGCGCTTTATTGAGCGTCATATCTGAGAAAAAACGATTATTTGACAGAGAACAGAGTGGTTTCAGCGCAATAAGTCCACTATCTCACGACATATAAAGAATGGGTTGGAGGATGGGGAATTACAAGAAGAGGCAACTATTGCAAATTTTGCAACAGTTCAAAGAGAAGGCATCGTGAATGATGAAGTATTGATTCCCAGGTAACTATTCAGCAATAACACTCCTTTGAGTTTTTGTCA
>ULSN01071305.1_pt1 | contig 10205 bp, 7 predicted proteins | sample 1956771 | NCBI WGS metagenome assembly ULSN01 (sample SAMEA4835709, study PRJEB28245) | human gut metagenome | biome: gut microbiome; material: fecal sample | place: Denmark | collected 2008
TGCGGAAAGGCTCTTTTCAAACTGTTCATAGATACGCATTTTGCCCTCGGAAACTCCGCTTCCACGGGTCAGTACAGCGTCTATGATTTCCTGAGAAAAAGTAAAGGCAGAGGTTTTTTGTTCCTCTGCCTGATTTCCCATAATGAGAGTCAACTGACCGTCCATAGACGGAAGCGGCTTCATTGTTTCGGTCAATTCTCCCAAAAGTCTCATTGCTTCAAAATGCTGTGCGATAACGCCCCAGTCGTAGAAGCTCTGAGCGGTTCTGTTTTCGTATTCGCCCTCCCACAAGTGGAGGACATTCTGAAATGTTTTGTAGCCGACAAGCCTGCCGTTGCTTAAAGGTAGCTGTGTGTAATCGTTGTTGAAAATACCCTTGATATATTCGGTACGGGTCGCATTGTCCGTATTTCTCTCATAGAAGTCTTTGATTTCTTCCTTTGAAGCGGACAAATGCGGGGTAGTGCCGAGTATCTCTCGGATAGTATCATCGCCACCGAAAAACGGCAGGCTCTTGTCCTCGTGGTTTCTGTCGTAATACTCTAAGCGAATATTACCTGATTCTTCACGATTTCCTGTGCCGAGTTCCTGATGTTGTTCATCAGGCGAACCCATTTCATCATATCTTCCGCTTTCATCTGCTCGGTCAGTCCCGCTTTCTCTGCCATCTGCTTTACGAGAGTTTCCTCCAGTTCGCTGGCTCTCTGCTGAACCTCCGCCAAGTGACTGTTCAGAATCCCTTTCGTCAGAAGATTGTAGTACAGGATTTTGTGATGTTCCTTCAGATAAGTTCTCCTCATCTGCGACCATCTGCCGAGAGTTACTTCCGTCTGCTCCGGCAGCCTCAGGTTCGGAAGATTGTAATCTCCCACCATCGTGTATGTGATTTCGCTCATCGCTTTGACTCCTTTCGTCTTTGATGTCTTTATTGTATTCGGATTGCCCCTGTTCATCAATTATGCGATTTTCCTTACTGAGCGTGCTGATTGTTCTGCTGACAGGAAGCAACGCCATTTCAGCAATGTCGCTTGTAGCAATACCCACCGCATTGAGAACTTCCTGTGAATTGAAGCTTGAAATCCCGACAAAGTCATCGGGAGAATAAACCTTGTCTGCGTCCAGTCCCAATCGTGCCATAACCATATATGATACGCTGTTTCTGACAAGCTCCAAATACAAGGCATTCGCTTCGTCGGCAGACAAATACTCAATATCGCTTCCTGCACCCAAACTCATAAAGTCGGAGATATAGTCTGCGATGTTGTCCTCGACGGCATTGGCAATGCTCTCTTTGACGACATTTTCAATACTCGTTGTATCGTTTACCGCACCGAAAGTGTTTTCAAGCGTTTCGATAACCTCTGCTTCATAATCGGGTCTCATCTCCCAAATAGGAACAGTGCGGGAATGTCGGCTTTCGTGGGTGTCCGATATATCAAAGTAATGAATCAGCCTTTGACGGCTTCTGTCTGCGTCCTCAAATACGGCAATACCCTTTGCTCCTCGGTTTACCCAACGACCGAAAGTACCGTTCCATCGTTCGATTTCAAGCACGGCTGTTGCGTCGGGTCTTTGGGCATAAATAAGAAGCTGTTCATCAAATCGGAGCCTGAAATTTCTGCCTGCTGTTTTCAGAAACGATTGCCAGTTTACCGGGTTGTCTGTAACTGCAAAACAGGTTCTTTCGTATAGCTCCGAAATCAGGTCAAATTTCCTTGCCACCTCGTCTGCACCTCCTTATCGTGTTTTTTCTTTGTCCATTGCGTATTTCGTGTTTTCTTTTGCGGCTGGTTCTACGGTATGACCGTTTCTCTCGCAAAGCTCGGCAAATTCGCAGATATGGTAGAGATTTGTGCCGACCTCCAAATGGTAGTCGTCGATATATCTGCAAGTTCTCTCCATTGTTTTGCCGTCGCCGAGCTTGATTGAGATTTTTTCTCCGTCCGCAATGCGAAACTGCTCCTGATAGTGCGGGTCAATAAATCGGATACCACGCTCGGCATTTTTCAAGTGGTTGTTCAGCCACTCTTTCTGATAGCAATAGCAGTACAGATTGTACTCTCCACGGTTGGGATTTAAACGCATAAGGTAGGAATATCGCTCGGTATCAACACGGACGCCGTAATGATTGCGGTCATCTTCGTAGCTGCTTTCGGGGTGTTCATAGCAGAATTTTGACATAGTGCTTCTGCCGCTTAAAAACTCGCCGTCCCCGAAACGGTAGGAGTTTATCACCAAGTCAAATTCCTTTTTGAAATCGTCGGTCTTTAAGTCCTTTCTGAAATCGTTCCAAGTCGTCCAAAACTCGTTCCCGTTAGAACCGAAGTCGGCTCTCAAATATCCGATAAGACCGGTCTGCATAGAGAGCTGCTGACTTTGGCTGAAGGTGTATTTACGCTCTGCTTCGGTCAATACTCTGTAATCCATTTTCATCACCTCGCTTGTTCGTTTGGTTGTCTTTGCTTTGGAATAGAAAAGCCATATACCCCGGCAATGTCATCGCCGAGCCTTTTGGTAACTCGTGTGATGTCGGCTCTTGTAGCTTTTCCGTTGTAGATTTTATCTTGCAGATTTTCAATCTGCATATCGGTAACACCGTCTTTGAATACACGGTATAGATAATGGTTTGTTCCGTCGTGATGAACGGCGTCGGCTCGAAGATCGCCGTACTTATCCACATACCATTCGGTGTAATCGGTATCGGAATAAAGGCAATCCTTGATGTTGCCGGAATCAATCATCTTGTAGCCCGACACTCTGCCGTTCCATCTGCCGAGGTCGCCGATTACGATAATCGGCTGTGAAAGCTGAATGTTGAGATTTACTCGTTCATCATAAAGATTTTCGGCATTAGATTTTACCATAATGTCGTAAAGCTCATCATCGGAATATCCGGGATACAGTTCCTCCAAAGACTCTCGCCAATCATCAAGGTCAAGGCTAATGTCGCTCCAAATGATATGGCGGTCATTCTGTTCCTGCCTGCTCATCAGTGCCACCTCCCAAATAAGAGAACAGCTTATTGGCTTTGGTCTGCTTCTGAAGCTCGATAATCAGGCTCATATCCGGAATAGTGATACCGGGAATTTTCAAAATGCTCTCCATATCAAGCTGCTGCAATTTCTTTTCGGTATTGCAGCCTGCGTCAAACAGTTTCGTCAGAAGCTTTGTTTTCTGTTGAAAAGTGAATTTTTCCTTCATTGCTTTGTCCTCCTTATCGTTCTTTGTCTTTGTTTCGCTTCTTGTGTAAAAGCTCTTGTGCCTTTTCCTTTGCCCATTCAGGCAGACACTCAGGCTTTACCTCGCCCATAACGTCCATTCTTTCATATCTGGTGGATTTGCCGGTGTGAAGATTTGTGCAGAACACAGCACTTCCACGGCTGTTTGCCGACGCACCGAAACCTCCCGTAACATAGTAGAGCTGTCTGTCGGCTCTCTGAAATTCGGGCTTTAATACCTTGGGGTCAATAGCTATGATTTTGCCGTTGATGTCTTTGGAATAGTGGTCGGGGATACAATCGGCTTCCGTTATGAGTGTGATTGGAATATCCAGCTTTTCGACCTGTTCCTTGAAAAGCTCCGCTTCATTCGCCACACGGCTACCGAAAAGGTGTACGATTTCGATATAGTCATCGCTTACCATACATTCCGAACACAGTTCAAACAGGTCGTTTCGCTCTGCAAAGCCGCACATATATTTATCGCCGTTTGTGCTTTGCTCATTGGAAGCCAAGATAACTTCCTTTTCGCCCACATTGACCGAGCAAAGAACAGTGTATTCACCGATTTTTCTTTTTTCCTCGTTCATATCCACACCTCAGCTTACTTCAATCACAATTCTGATGTTTCCGCAGTCGCAGCCACTGCACTGCCTTGACAGTTCGGGAAATAGGGATTGCACTCTCTGTCTTGCTCTGCGGATAGTCTCAAAGCACGGCAAGCCGTAGCCTTTATAGTTGTTGACTATATCCTCAAGCGGTAAATCTCCGACTCTCATATAGCTGTATCGGTTGTAATAGCAAAGGATAAGCTGCATATCGTCATACCTCGTTTCGGGGCATTCTCTGAGTATTGCAAGCACCTTGCTGTCAACCGTCTTTTGCTTATTCATAATGCACCTCCGTAAAAGAACGGTGGGCGAAGTTTTCACTCCGCCCACACAAGCGTTCCTTATTTCTTTCTGTTCTTAATCTGCAAGAAGATAAAGCCGCCGATAATAAAGGCGACTAATACAACTGCTACGATTGTTTTAGCGTCCATTACTCATTGTCCTCCTTCTTCTTTTTTCTGTACGCAACAACGGCTGTGCCGACAATACCGAGGGCAGAAAGTCCCGCAAGTGCCGTCCACAAGCCCACATTGCTGTTATCTCCGGTCTTTGGTGTGTCTCTCAGCTCATTGTGCATTTCCACAACGGTAGTAGAGCCGACCTTTACTGTTGCAATCTTATCCGCAGGAAGCACATAGGAAGCAGAAACACTATCCTGAACCTCGGAAACGGTGTAATCGCCGATACGAAGTCCCTCAATAACGATTTCGCCGTTCTTATCGGTCGTGAAGCTTCGGTCGTATCCGTTTACTCCCGTAACTCTGAAAGTGAAGCCTTCAACCTTACCGTCTGAGGAAGTCTTAACGATTTTCAGGTTTCCTTTCATAGCCGTGTTAATAAAGCCGACGCCGGCTTTGTTTTCTACCTCGTAGGTGGTTTCATCTTTTTCAATGAAAACAGAGTACACACCCTTATCAAGTTCAAAGCCTTCCGGTGCTTTGGTTTCTCTTACAAGGTATTTTCCGTAAAGAAGCTCCTTCATCTCGTAAATACCCGTAGAAGTTTCGTTGAGTGTACCGATAAGCTCGTCGCCGTCGTCCAGTTTGCCATCGCCGTTTACATCTTTGTAAACCTCAAAGGTCGCTCCTGTCAGCTTGTTGTCCGGGTAGTCTTCATCGACCTTAGTCAACTTGATATTGCCGTGAACATACTCATTGACGATTTCGACCTCAATGACCTGAGCGACCTCGGAGATTTTAACTTCATAAGAAGTTTCATCAAGCACGAAGCCCTCCGGCTGCTCGATTTCTCTTACAAGCCAGTTGCCATACGGTACTTTCTCAAAAGAAAAGCTACCGTCTTTTTGGGAGGTAGCAGTCATCAAAGCATTTTCTTTTGTAAATTCGGTTTCATCAGCCTTAAACAGACCGATTACAGCACCTCCCAGTGCTTCGCCGTTTTCGGTAATCTTCTTACCGGAAACAGAACCGTAAATGAGCTTGTTTTCAATCGGCTTGCCGTCATTGACTGCAATCTCAACAGTTTCGGTATCCTGTCCCGCATAGCTGAAAGTAAACGGATACTTGCTGTCGGAAAGGATATAATGCTCATCAGTTGCAAGTTCCTTTACATAGTAGCTTCCAAAAGGAAGGTCGGTTTTGATAACAGCCTTACCATTTTCGGAAAGTGAGATAATCTCAATCAGACCGTCTGCCGGGATAGAAGTACCGCTTGTTGAAACAAGTTCCTCAGCAGCGAAAAGTCCGAAGCTGATGTTCTTCACTTCATCGCCGTTGCCGATATTGAAGATGTCGTTCTTCTCGATAGCTTTTTCAAGACTTACCGTAACCTTTTGTCTCTCGTTTACGAAGCTGGTTGCCGTTTCGGTCACGGCGACTTCCTGACCTGCGTAGGTAAGCTCGACCTCGTGTGCTTCCTTGTTGATAACCATACCCTCCGGTGCGGTAATTTCAACTACCGTATATCTGCCGAGGTAAAGCTCCTTACTCTTTGCAAGTCCGTTTTCATCTGTGGTAACAGTATCTACGACCTCGCCCTTTGCATAACGGAGTGTTCCGTCAGGAGTGATAATATCTTCTGCTGCGGTAATCTCATAAACCGCACCTGCAAGACCTTTCACTTCATAGACAGGCTGATAAATCACATCGGCATTTTCCTCTCCGGAGATATTTACCCCTGAGAATACCTCGCCGGTCTTTTCAATGCTGACAGTACCTTTCTGTGCCATATTAGGCTTATCGACCTTAATCACGGTAATACCACCCTCATCGGAAGAATGTTCCTCTGCCACATCAAAGTACACCGGTGTGCTGTCAAGCACATATCCGTAAGGAGCCTGAACCTCAACAAGAGAATATCCCTTGCCGTATTCCAGTTTCTCCGGTGTAACAAGCTGTCCGTTTGCATCAGTGTAGAAAATATCTATCGTTGTCGGAGTAGGATAAGTGAAGGTCATTGTTACCTGATTGCCGTCCGGGTCAAAGATTTTGAACCCAGCACCGGCATAAGGAATGTTTTTACCACTTTCTGCGTCCACCTTAACCACCTTGATATAGCTTTCAAAGTTTGCGTTGTTGATGAGATAGCGGTAGGTCTGTCCGTTCTGAGCAATGAACACATCGAAGTCGTCCATTAACTCACGCCCCTCCCAACCGGAGGTCTGATGAACGGTATATACGCCGTAAGGCATATCCTTTGTCTGACCGAAGCCGTTTTCATCACAAACAATTACATCTCTTTCATCTTCCTCTGCTGAATCAAAGCTGCCGGAAGATTTCAGATAGATTTCAAAAGTTGCACCGTTTTCCGGTGTTTCAATCTTTGTTTCGCCGTCATCGGTATGCTTGATGATAGCGATATTGCCTTTCATAACCTGTTCGGTAACATCATTTGCGGTCTGATTGTGTTCCACCGTATAAAGCTGCGGTTCAGCACCGACCTTATGGATTGTACCGTCGAGCAGATAACCCTCGGACGGCGTGATTTCACGGATTGTCCAGTCATCATCACAGATATATTCCTTTGTGGTAAACTGCCCGTTCTTATCCGTAACATATTTGTCCACAAGGGTTTCGCCCTTATAAATGCCGTAAACTGCTCCGGCAAGGGTAGCGTCGCCCTGCGGTGTGCCTTCCTCTCGGTCGCTCTTTGTTACGGTTACGCTGAACTTTTTGAGAATGTTCGTGAAGTTTCTTGTGGTTACTTCTTTCCAGTTAATCGGTGCGGTCTGATTTGCAGGCACAACATAACGGATTGCGGTATCCACTTCCTCAATGGTGTATGGGGTAGTGCCGCTTATAAGCACATCATCGAAAGAAGCAACACCGTTCTTATCTGTCACTGCATATTCATCTACGGTAATACCCGCAAGCGAAGTTCCGTAAAGGTGGAAAGTTACACCCTCGACCAGATTATCCTCCGAAGATTTGATAACCTGAAGATTACCTCTCTTGAGAACATTATTGAAGTTGACCTTTGCCACCTGACCGGCAACAACAGTAACTCTGTGAACCTCCTGCGGTACATATTTGTCGATAGACTGTTCTGTTACCGTGTAAACACCGGGCATAAGGTTATCCAGTTGGAATTTGCCGCCGTTTGCGGTTGTTACAGTCTGATTGACACCGTTACCGCTGATGGTAAACTGAATACCGTCAACCTTTCCGTCCTCACTTGTCTTTACAATCTGACAAGAGCCGTAGCTTACCTTCATTTTGACAAATCCGCTGACAGGGTCGCTGACCTCCTGAGCATAAGTGACCACATCCTGAATGCCGTTGCCATTCTGATGGATACCGTCAGTCCATACAACTACACCTCTGCGGACACCGTTCTTTTTTGCGGCTGTGATGGTAAATTCCTTGCTCGGAGCTTTCTCCATCGAAACAGTCAATTTGTTTCCGCTGACAGAGAACGAAACGCCGTCAATGTTTGCCGAGAAGTTGTAGTTGCCAAGCACACCGTTTGTATCGGTGAGAGTTGCAACATACTTGCTTCCGTTCCATTCAAGCTCGTTTACCTTGGCAGAACCGCTTGACCTTGTGCAGAAGCTCGGAACTTTCGTATGGTACTGAACGCTTGTTACCATACTGTTGTAGTAAGACAGGATTTTACTGCGGAGAGGGTGTGCAGAGCTTACACATTCAAGCACGGCATTGTACCCGCCCGTAGAAACGTGATTGAAGCCTGCGTCTCTTTCGCCGACAATCGTTTCCCAAATCAAAATCTGAGTGGCATAAGCGTGGGCGATACAGTTTGCGTCGCTTTCATTCTGCGACTTCCAGCTTGTCGAAATTCCTCCACGGTAGCCGTACTGCAAGATACGACCGATAAGCAGGCGAATATCATCGCCGGAAATCGTACCGTTCGGACTGATGTTGTTGAAGAAGTTCTCGTCCTTTTCGGTGAGAGTATCTCCAGTCCGCTGACCTGTACCCGGCTCGATACAGTAGGCGATATTGCCCGAATACGAACCCATTGCACGAAGTCCCGTATATTTCGTGGACAAGCCTTTCCAACCGTTCATATAGTTGAGATTGCCGTGTCCCCATTCGCCGTTGTTATTGGTATCTCCGCTTCGGGGATAATCGACGAGGTACACATCGGCTTTTTCGCCTACGGCTGCAAAGGCTGTCGTTGCCCCAATGCCCATAAAAGCAGTGAGGCTCATAACCGCCGCCAACATAAGCGAGACGGCTTTCTTGAATTTTGTTTTAACCATTGCGTTTTCCTCCTTGAAATGCAAAAACGCACCGATTTTACTCAGTGCGTCCGCTTAAAATTATTTTGTTTTAGCAGTAGCCGATATAGATGTTGTACTCCGTATCGGATAGCTTTTCTGTCCATATCCACACAGCGGTAAAACCCTCGCTGTTCTTGTATCGGTTCAGTCTGCTTTCAATATCAGACTTGATACCGCTTCGGTTAGGATTTGCGGATATGGGGTTGTCCCAACATTCTGTCGCCGTGCTGTCAAGAGAAAGCCCTATGCTTACCGCATACTCTTTTGCGTAACTAACATAAGGGCTGACATCGAATGTCTGCTTGGGCGGCTCTGTCGGTTTCGGTTCTGCCGGCTTTTCAGTCGGCTTTTCAGTCGGCTTTTCAACCGGCTTTTGTTCGGCAGTTGTCTGTTCTTTTGGCTGTTCCGTTTGTTTTTCGGGTTCAGCCTGCGTGGTTGTCTGCTTTGGTGGCTCTGCCTTTGGCTTTTCGGTTGCAGGAGTATCAGCCGTTTTTTCTTCCGCCGGTTTTGTCTGAACAGTTGCAACCGTCTGACTTTCAGCGGTTGATTTGCTTTCTTCTGCCGTAATCGGTGTTTCCTCCTGAACTGCCGTGCTTTCCGGTTCTTCTGCCGTATCTTCCTGAGAATTTGTTTCGGTATTACCAGCCGGAAAAGAAGTCTCCGTTTTCGTTATCTCCTGTGCAGCTTCTTTGGCTGTGTTACTGGTACAACCTACGAGAAAAATCATCAGGCAGGCAAGAACACAAGGTATCAGCCTGTTTTTCATATCCATCGCTCCTTTCTGCTTTAATCGTAATCAAAACCGGTCAAAACATCAAAGGTGCGATTGGCTGAACTTTTTATCGTAGCAGACATTTTGCTTTTGCTCCAAATGTGCGAACCCTTTTATAGACAGCTATATGTTATTAGAGATAGATATACTCAAGGGAGATAGAGTATATTTTTTCAGCAGGTTAATAGCCGGTATATATAGGGGTTAGAGTGTGAGAAAGGGGGAAGGCTATCGGCTGTCACGGTCGGCTCTGCTTCGCAGAAACTTGTTGTAATGCTCCAATGCCTTGCACACAAAATCCTCCGTTTGGCTTATGGGAATGTTCTTCGGGATAAGCTGTCGAACTCTGTCGCCCCTCAAAACAATTTTCTCCCTTTGGTTTGGCTTTTCCTCCGACATAATCGCTTGGATTGCTTCGGTTGTGAGCTTGCCCTCCTCAAAGAACTTTCGCATACGGATTGTTTGGTCGTGGGATGGGGTTGCGTCGTTCAGGTCAATTTCGTCAACCACATCACGCTGACTGTCCTCATCGAGAAAAGACAGTTCAACCGCCGGTCGCATTTTAATTCGCCCCTCATCAACATATTCCAAAAGTTCGGGAACAAGGTTTGTAAGGCGAATATATCTGCGAACTTGGGTTTGACTGTCACCCGACTGCTCTCCAATTAGTTGTGCTGTTTCTTTTCCGCTTGACTTCCAACCCACTGGGTCGGAAGTTAGGTCTGTTCTTTTGCCTTGTCTGCTCAATGCTTCCAAACGCATTTTGTAGGCATAGGCTTTTTCCGAGGGAAGTATCTGCGACCTTTGGTAGTTGCTCTCAACCATTAAAATCGTGGCTTCGTCTCGGTTCAGTTCAACGACCTCACAACGGAGAGTATCAAACCCGGCAAGCTCACAGGCTC
>ULSN01026744.1_pt1 | contig 10184 bp, 8 predicted proteins | sample 1956771 | NCBI WGS metagenome assembly ULSN01 (sample SAMEA4835709, study PRJEB28245) | human gut metagenome | biome: gut microbiome; material: fecal sample | place: Denmark | collected 2008
TTTATACCTTTGCGCAGAATTTTTTAAGGTAATATGATAGCAGTAAGTAATTTGGGAATGCAGTTCGGTAAGCGTGTTCTTTTTCAGGATGTTAACCTGAAATTCACGCAAGGCAACTGCTACGGCATAATCGGTGCCAACGGTGCCGGTAAGAGTACGTTAATGCGCATTTTGTCGGGACAGTTGTCGCCTACTCACGGAACCGTTCAGCAAGGTCCGGGCGAACGTATGTCTGTCCTTAGTCAGGACCACTTCGAATTTGACGAATTCACGGTAATGGACACTGTGCTTCAAGGCCACACAGTGCTTTGGGCAATTATGAAGGAAAAGGACGCGCTCTATGCCAAAGAGGACTTTTCGGACGCCGACGGTATCCGCGCTTCCGAGTTGGAAGAAAAATTCGCCGAACTCAACGGATGGAACGCTGAAAGCGATGCAGCCGCATTGCTGAGCGGTCTGGGCATCAAGGAAGAAAAGCACTACATGCTGATGAAGGATCTCAGCGGTAAGGAAAAGGTGCGTGTGCTTTTGGCGAAAGCGCTCTTCGGAAACCCTGACAATCTGCTCCTCGACGAACCGACCAACGACCTTGACCTCGAAACGGTGGCATGGTTGGAAAACTATCTTTCAAACTTTGAAAATACGGTGTTGGTGGTGTCACACGACCGTCACTTCCTCGACTCAGTCTGCACCCATACGCTCGACATCGACTATAATAAAATATCCCTGTTTGCCGGCAACTACAGCTTCTGGTATCAGTCAAGCCAGTTGGCTCTCCGCCAGCAACAGCAGCAGAACAAGAAAGCTGAAGAAAAGCGCAAGGAACTGATGGAATTCATCCAGCGATTCAGCGCCAACGTGGCAAAATCAAAACAGACAACCAGCCGAAAGAAGATGTTGGAAAAACTGAACATCGAGGAAATCCAACCGTCTTCACGCCGCTATCCGGGCATCATCTTCACGCCGAACCGCGAGCCGGGCAACAAGATTCTGGAAGTAAAAGGCCTCCGGGCATCTGTCGACGGCGAACTGCTGTTCAACGACGTGAACTTTGCCATTGAAAAGAACGACAAAGTGGTATTCCTCAGCCGCGACCCGCGTGCCATGACAGCCCTGTTTGAAATTATCAACGGCAACCGCAAGGCCGATGCCGGTTCGTATGAATGGGGACAGACCATCACGACAGCCTATCTGCCGCTCGACAATACGGCATTCTTCAATACGGACATGAACCTAGTCGACTGGTTGAGCCAGTTTAGCACTGACACCAGTGAAATTTATCTGAAAGGCTTCCTCGGCAAAATGCTGTTCTCCGGTGAAGAAGTATTGAAAAAGGCATCCGTGCTTTCCGGTGGTGAAAAAATGCGCTGTATGATCGCCCGCATGATGATGACCGACGCCAATACGCTGATACTCGACTCGCCGACCAACCACCTCGACCTCGAATCCATCCAGGCGTTCAACAATACGTTGCAGGCGTTCAAAGGCAATATCCTGATGTCGTCGCACGACCACGAATTCATTCAAACTGTCTGCAACCGTGTTATCGAACTGACACCAAACGGCATCATTGACAAGATTATGGACTTCGACGACTATCTGTCGGACGAAAAGGTTCAAGCTGCAAGAGAAAAGATGTACAACAAATAAAAATATACAGGTTTATGGTAAAACATATCGTAGCGTTCAAACTGAAAGGCACTGCTGAAGAACGTCTTGAAGTGGCTAAGAAATTCAAGGCTGCTTTGGAAGCGCTGCCCGGACAGATTGATGTACTGAAAAGCATTGAAGTAGGATTGAATGAGAATCCAGCTGAATCGTGGGATGTAGTTCTCACGGCTGTAGTTGAAAAAATGGAAGATGTGGCTGTCTACGCCAATCATCCCGCACACGTAGCTGCTGCAGCCCTTCTGGACAACCACAAGGAACTTCGCGCTTGCGTAGACTACAACTGCTAACAGGCATTCGGCTCACTTCAAACCAACTAAAAACGGCACTCTGGTCAACACCGGAATGCCGTTTTTTAGTATTACAAAACGCCCCCCAATAGAAAAGTCCCAGCACAAAAAAACCGCTGAACCTCAAGCGAGATTCAGCGGTTACTTTATTTTTAACGCTCAGAATGTTGGGATTACATCATTCCGCCCATGCCACCCATGCCCGGGTTTGGCATTGCCGGTGCGTTTTCTTCTTTCTTTTCAGAAATTACGCATTCAGTAGTCAGGAACATACCGGCGATTGAAGCTGCATTTTCAAGGGCAACACGTGTCACCTTGGCAGGGTCGATTACGCCTGTAGTGAAGAAGTGTTCGTATTCGCCTGTGCGGGCGTTATAACCGAAGTCGCCTTCACCGTCTTTTACTTTTTGAACAACGATTGCACCTTCCAAACCAGCGTTAGCAACAATCTGACGCAACGGTTCTTCGATAGCACGTTTCACGATTTCGATACCCGTATTTTCGTCGTCGTTGTCACCGCGAAGGTTTTCAAGAGAAGCCACGCAACGGATGTAAGCAACGCCACCACCCGGAACGATACCTTCAGCAACTGCGGCACGAGTTGCGCTCAACGCATCGTCTACACGGTCTTTCTTTTCCTTCATTTCAACTTCTGACGGAGCACCTACGTAGAGCACTGCTACGCCACCTGCCAATTTGGCGAGACGTTCGTGAAGTTTTTCGCGATCGTAATCGGAAGTTGTCTTTTCAATCTGAGTCTTGATTTGAGCCACACGTTCAGCAATCAATTCCTTGTCGCCATTACCTTTGACAATGGTTGTATTTTCCTTGTCAACTGTAACTTTTTCTGCGCTACCAAGCATATCGACTGTTGCCATATCAAGTTTCAAGCCCTTGTCTTCAGAAATAACGACACCGCCAGTAAGCACTGCGATATCTTCCAACATTTCTTTACGACGGTCACCGAAGCCCGGAGCCTTTACAGCACAAATCTTCAATGAACCACGCAGACGGTTGACAACCAAAGTTGCCAATGCTTCACTGTCGACATCTTCAGCGATAATCAACAGAGGACGACCGCTCTGAGCTGCTGCTTCCAGAATAGGAAGCATATCCTTCAACACTGAAATCTTCTTATCGAAAATCAAGATGTAAGGATTTTCCATCTCGCATTCCATCTTTTCAGTGTTTGTAACGAAGTACGGTGAAATGTAACCACGGTCGAACTGCATACCTTCTACAACTTTCACTGTTGTTTCAGTACCTTTAGCCTCTTCAATAGTGATAACGCCTTCTTTCTTTACCTTGCGCATAGCGTCGGCAATAAGCTGACCGATAGTAGCATCGTTATTGGCAGAGACACGGGCAACATTTTCAATTTTAGCCATGTCGTCGTCCACTTCCTGAGCCTGAGCCTTGATGCCTTCCACAACTTTAGCAACGGCTTTATCGATACCGCGTTTCAAGTCAATAGGATTGGCACCTGCAGCCACATTCTTCAAACCAACATTGATGATTGACTGAGCCAAAACGGTTGCAGTCGTTGTACCGTCGCCGGCATCGTCACCTGTCTTGGAAGCAACTTCCTTAACAAGCTGTGCACCCATATTCTGGAACGGATCTTCCAATTCCACTTCCTTAGCAACGGAAACACCATCCTTCGTAATATGAGGAGCACCGAATTTCTTTTCAATGATTACATTGCGGCCCTTAGGACCAAGGGTTACCTTAACGGCGTTAGCCAATTCGTCAACGCCTTTTTTCAGCTCTTCGCGAGCCTTGATATCGAATTTAATTTCTTTAGCCATAGTAGTATATTTTTAAACCGTGAAAATAAATTGGGAATTAGGCAAAGATTGCCAAAATGTCGCTCTGGCGCATTACAAGATATTTCTTACCTTCGTATTCCAGCTCTGTTCCGGCATACTTGCCATAGAGAACTGTATCGCCTTCTTTTACAACCATTTCTTCGTCTTTAGTGCCATTACCAACAGCAAGAACTTTGCCTTGCAATGGTTTTTCTTTTGCAGTGTCAGGGATAATGATACCGCCAACTGTCTTTTCTTCAGCCGGTGCCGGTTCGATGAGAACGCGGTCTGCTAATGGTTTAATGTTCATAATTCTAATTTTTATGTTTTGTTTATTATTATCGTTATTCTGTGGACTTGCGTCCGACATTCGGAAATAAGCATAATGCGTGCCAAAAAACGAAAGCGGAAGAACTATGACAATTTGTCATATTCCCCCGCCATTTTAGGACTGGTTCTGTCAGTCATTCTACTTTACTACCTTTTTAACGACCTGACGTGTTCCGCTTGCTGTCGTCACATCGAGACATAGCAAAAAAACGCCCTGCGCATCGCCCAGCAACTGACCGCCACTATGCGTTCCTGCTGTTGCCGGCAAACTTTGCTCCGCTGCATACAGGCTGCCGTCGGCTCGAAATACATTCAGTCCAACCGATACGGCGTTTTCCGGTAATCCATAAAGCACCGTACCGTCAGCCGTACAATTCAACGATATAGCTTCCCGCTGCAACGTATTACTGACCAATGACGACTGGAGAGAAACATCAATACGGTCGGCCGTACGGTTGTTGTGAGTCAGTTTTACATACAGGCGTGAAGCCGTCTTGTCGATATAGCAAGCTGCTCCGTTTTCCTGTTTCAGTTCTTCAACACTTCCAACTGTAGCCAACGGACTGCCGTTCAATTCCGCCACTCCATTGAAACGTGTCGCCGGGAAATTGACAAGCTCGACAATCATCGTTCTGTCCTTCATTCCATCATACCCGGTGCCTTCAGGAGTTACGGTAAAGGAAATTTCCGCTTCTGAACAATCGGCTGCATAGTTCAGTTTTACATATTTGCCATCGGCAAGCGAAGTCGTAGATTTCTTGTCATCGTCAAACTGCATAAACTCCGAAGCGAGCGGCTCTTGCGGTACAAAATAGCGCACATAAAGTTCCGAACCGTCGTATTCACCCGTATTTTCATAGCTATCCTTTTCCCATGTCGGAAGAATAGCACCTTCACGAACAAAGAGAGGAAGCACTTCAAGCGGAGCCGGATAGTCGACACGGCTCATACCTTCATAAACGGCAGAGGGATTATTAAAATCCACCCAACGGCCTTCAGGAAATACGATGCTGCGGCTTGTGGCATCTTCCTGCATGACAGGAGCAACAAGCAAATCGCGTCCCCACAAATATTCATCCTGCACATCGGTCAGTGATATCTCACGCGGAGAATAGAAATTGACAGGACGGGCCAAGGGTGTTCCCGTTGCCGTATATTGATAGGCAAGCGAATAATTGTATGGCAGCATCTGATAGCGCATATTGATATATTTTTTCAAAATATCCTGACGGGAATAATTGTACGGTTCCGGAGAATTTGTACTGTGGGCACGCATTACCGGGACAAATGCGCCAAACTCCATCCAACGAATGTAAAGCTGTTCGTTCATATCGGAAGCGGAGAAACCGCCCAAGTCATTTCCCATATAGCCGACGCCCGATAATCCCATATTGAGCAATACTGGAATCTGAGCCTGAAGGCCGCTCCAACTACGGCTTACATCACCCGACCACGGGAAGGCTGAATAGCGCTGCATGCCGGCATTTCCAGAACGTGGCATAAGGAACGGGCGCATATCTGGAAAATCCTGCTTCAAACCTTTATATATTCTCTCAAGCCACCATAAGCCAAAAGCGTTGTGCACCTCGCGTGCTGTACCTGCCTGATGGATCACCTCGTTCGGGTGGTTTTCCGGCTCTCCAAGGTCAAGCCACCAACCGCTGATGCCACCGGCTGTCAACGGCTTATACAGCGACCACAACCAGTCGAGAGCTTCAGGATTGGATGTATCAATCAGTCCGCAGTCGCCCCCAAGCCATCCCATCGGCACTCGATAGGCGCTGCCGGAGGCATCTTTTGCCAAATACCCTTGAGAAGCCGCATATTCAAAATTTTCCTTTGCACCGTTAGTCTGGAAATACGGCTGGCTGATACATACTGTATGCACTCCCATCTCGCTGAAATCGCCGAGCATTTCCGCAGAATTCCATTTTGTAGTATCCCACGCATAACGGCCCATGTTCGACTCTATGCCATACCAGTACAAGTCCAGTACAAGACCGTCCAACGGATAACCGCTGTTTTTCAGGCTATTGACAGCATAGCGTGCCTCCTCTTCATTGCGATAGCCATATTTTGACTGAATGAAACCGAGTGTCCACAACGGCGGCAATTCCTGATATCCAGTCAACCACACATAATTCTCAACTACCTGTTCAAGACTCCCGCCACCATTGATGAAATAGTAGGAAATAGGGCTAGTGCTGTTGGAATTATATTGAACAGTTGAGCCAAATTGCAGGGACGCATCCTGATAGTCGTCGAACAAAACGCCATAACCTTGCGACGATACATAAAATGGTATGCAGATGTTCATCTTGTTGGCTCCGTCTTTTGAATATCCTCCATTCTGATAATTATACATGGACAGAGTTTCGCCGGAATGATCCAAGGTTTTGCCTCGTTCGCCACCACCATAGAATGCCTCGCCATCCGTCACCGTAAATGCACAGTTTTTCATGGCACTGGCATTGTCAAGGTTCGAAGCCTCGGCCGTCAACAGGCTGCCTTGCGAATAATAGGAAATCAGCGTATTTTCTTTCGATACCGACATTGAAAAATCGCCGGAGACAAGCAGTAATTCATCAGCCGACTCGCTGACCGACAGACTGGCATCCTCCTGAGGAAGCGCATATACACTGATGGACGCACGCGGAGAACCGATTTCTCCACCAGGGAAAGTCTCAACTTTCACAATATTTTCAGCATAAGAGGTAAGGCGCAAATCTCCGTTTTCAGAATGAACCGTCACAACATTTCCATTCTGTTCGAAACTTTCTACCTTGCCCAGACTGGCATTCTCGCTGATAAAGTTGTAGGGTACAAAAATATCCGTATCACCCTGCCCTCTCGCTATTTTCGACTGATCGGAATTATAGAATAGGAAACAAAACTGGGTAATAGTTTCTCCCGGAAGCAATTCATAGAAACTTGACGGTACTATTTTTATCGTATAGACGTTAGGAGCCGTACGGGTCATCTTCACCTTATCGATACAGGCTCCCCATCCACCAGAAGCAATATGTGTCCACTGCCCGTCCGACATATTGGTAATGACACCGGTATAGGCATAGACATCGCCGTCGAAATCTTTCAACGCAGCATTTCCAGCCGTAGCGTCAAATGTAAACAACAATTCATCATTTTGAGTTGCACCACTCGCAGGACTCACACTCACCTGGGCAAACACCTCGCTCACGCCAACAAAGAGCAATAATAGAAGTACAGTTGCCACAGAGACTGTTTCTCTAAAAAATTTTTTCATAGTTTTAATTTTAATGGTAATGTTTTCGTTTGTGATTTCAAAACTACTTACATATCCTTTAAATTCCGACTTCAGTGTGCTGCAAAGTAGTATTTTGATAAGGCATACGGCTGAAAATCAAATTTATGTGAATCATAGAAAGTAGTGGTTCTAAAGTGAAGAAAGAACAGTCAACAGCAGTTTTTCCATCACTGCATAGCCTGCAAGATTGGGATGAACGCCGTCGTCAGCATATTTAGGATTCATTGTGCGGTCAGGCATTGCCAACGGAGTGAAATAATCAACCAAAAGAATATCGTTTTCCTTTGCATAAGCCGTAATGCGTCGATTCAGGCTGTCAATCTTGTCCTGCACGTTGGTCACATCCTTGTTCCACCAGTATTGTGTCACCGGTAATACCGTACAAAGAACCGGACGAATACCATTGGCTTTAGCCAGTTCTACCATCGACTGGATGTTGTTCATCGTCAATTCCTCATTATATTCACCGGCATTTTCAGCAATATCGTTCGTTCCGCCAAGAATAACGACCGTCTTCGGCTTCAAATTCAATACATCCTGACGGAAACGTGCCAGAAAATGCGTTGTTGTCTGTCCCGAAATACCACGGCCTATCATATGGTTTTCTTCCAGAAACGAGCCATGATAGCATGCCCAGTTATATGTGATGGAGTTTCCCAACAATACAATTTCACGATGCGAGGAGTCCAATTTCATCACACTGTCGTTGGCTTCACGATAAAACTCCAGATTTGCCCAATCGCTACTATAACTGCACACTGCACACAATGCAAATGCTACTGATAAAAATAGTTTTTTCATAGTCATAAGTTTTTATAAAAAAGAAGCGGCAGCAAGTCCTCGACAAACTTCCACCGCAACCTCTTCTATTATTTTATAATGTTAATTTCAATTATCGAATCATCCCCCCGATAATTTCACGGATGGAAGATATGTTGTGACGTTTCAAATAGTTCTCGATATAGTCAACGATTTTTACCGATACAGTCGGATCTATAAAATTGGCTGTACCCACCTGCACGGCGGTTGCTCCGGCAAGGATGAACTCTATGGCATCGCGACCATTCATGATACCTCCCAAACCGATGATTGGCACCTTCACGGCCTGAGCCACCTGATAGACCATGCGCACGGCTATCGGACGGATACAAGGACCCGACAAACCGCCGGTAATCGTCGACAAATACGGCCGGCGTGTTTCCGTGTCGATTGCCATCCCCAGGAACGTATTGACAAGAGAAACAGCATCGGCACCTTCAGCTTCCACAGCACGGGCAATTTCTGTAATGTCGGTTACGTTTGGCGAAAGTTTGACAATCAAGGTTTTGTCGTAAGCCTCACGTACGGCACGAACCACCTGCGAAGCGCCAGCACATGTCGTACCAAATGCCATGCCACCCTGCTTTACATTCGGACAGGAGATGTTCACTTCGACAGCATGAATCTTGTCAAGGCCTTTCAGACGTTCGCAAACAGCCACATAGTCTTCAATTTTTGCACCTGAAACATTCACAATGATCTCCGTATCATAATGCTTGATGCGCGGATATATTTCATTAATAAAATAATTCACGCCCTTATTCTGCAAGCCAACGGCGTTCAGCATTCCCGAAGGAGTTTCCACCATTCGCGGATAAGGATTCCCCTCGCGATGTTTGATGGTCGTACCTTTGACAATGAAACCGCCAAGACGGTTCAAATCAATAAAATCGGCAAACTCCTCGCCGTAACCAAACGTACCGGAAGCAGTAAGCACCGGATTTTTCAGATTCAAATCCTTTATCGTAACACTTAAATCTCCCATTTCAGTTGCTTTATATTAAATACCGGACCATTTGTACATACACACACATTACCGCTGTCGGTATCTTCGACACAGCACAGGCAAGCGCCTACACCGCAAGCCATACGGTTTTCCAATGAAACCTCGCATTCCACATTATTCTTGCTGGCATATTTGGCAATCGCCTTCATCATCGGCATCGGGCCGCAGCAGTAAATATTATCCCAAGTTTCGTTTAGGGCAGAATTGAACGTAATCAATCCTTTTTCACCGGCAGAACCGTCTTCTGTCGACATGTATACTTTGCCTACCGACTGGAACAAATCCAACTCCAACAAATCCACATCTCTACGTGCACCGAGAAGGAAATTCACTGCATAACCCGCCTGCTTCAGTTCGCTGCCCAAGTAATACATAGGAGCAACCCCTACACCACCTCCGACAAGCAGCACACGCGCATCCTTCTTTTCAGGATGAGAAAAACCGCGGCCGAGAGGCATTATGATGTTTAACAGCTGACCATGCTCCATCCCTATCAAATGTCGAGTGCCCTCACCTGCATTACGCACCAGAAGCCACAATTCATTATAAAATTTATCAACATAATTGATCGAGATAGGACGACGAAGAAATGTCGTTTTTGAATCAGGTATCTCAACCTGGACAAATTGACCCGCTATACACTCCACAATTTTAGAGCCATCAGCAGGCATCAATTTCAAAAGAGAATAGTTTTCATTAATTTTCTGATTCTCTTTTATTACAAAATCCAGTATCTGCTTTTTCATATAATTTTTTCTTACTGCATGCAAAGTTACTACCTATTGCCGAGAATTCAAACAGTCGAAATAAGTTTTACAACACGTTGTTTTACAAAAAAAATCAAAATTCCAAGGTGCGAAAAAACAACTATGCCCACATACAAATATCACACGCTGTTACCTCAATTTTCACAGTTCCAACAGATAAAGAAAAATGACCATGCTATCTAAAAATTCATCGGCAGCAAAATTTTTCTT
>ULSN01057797.1_pt1 | contig 10183 bp, 10 predicted proteins | sample 1956771 | NCBI WGS metagenome assembly ULSN01 (sample SAMEA4835709, study PRJEB28245) | human gut metagenome | biome: gut microbiome; material: fecal sample | place: Denmark | collected 2008
GTCATTTCGCCATACACATAGTAGAGCGTGGCAACGGTATTGATGAGCAGAATGTCGACCGAGCTTTTGCCGAGGGCCGCCGTCTGTTCAGGCGACTCGTGCGAAAACGAATAGTGGCGGCTCCAGTAGCCCGTCAGCTGCACGCTGAACAGCGAGCGCAGGCGTTCCTCGTCGCCCTTCGCCTCAAGAATGTCGGCAAACAGGCGAAAACCGTTGTGCACATAATGGGCAAGCAGCGCCACACGCCGCCACGGAAAATTCTGCGGACGCATGCGGAACGACTTCCACACCAGCCCTTCGGGACGGCGAAGCATGAATTTCGTGCGCAGATAGCCGTATTCGCGCTGCAATTGTTCATAGTATTTGTCGCCGTAGCGGCTCGGCTCGTCGAGCATTCCGGCCTGACCGAAAAACAGCGCCTCCAGTTGGAGAAGCGAGTCGGCATGCTTGTGGAGCAACGTCAGCGGAAGGCTTTTCGCCAGCCGTTCGAAAGCGTCGTTGTTCGTGCCGAAACCGATGTTGCGCGCCAACGTCACGTAGCACACATCCTCCCAACTGCCATGATAGCGCTCCAGCAGGTCCTTCACGCGGCGGCCCTTTTCCTGTAGCCGCTCAAAAGCCAGCGACTGCACCCATTCGGCCATTTCCAGCCCTTCCATCGCCTGAATCACCGTCTTGCAGGGCAGTTCCACCTTCGAGTTGACCAACTCGGCATACCGTTCGGAGAAACGCGGCGAACACTTCATCACCATCTGCGGAATGCGCTCGCCGTTGCTGCGGTACACCGGGGCATCGTCCTTGTCAACCACGTGGAGCACCACCGAGTCGTACGCCCGGTCGCGGTCATGCCCATGGCGTTTCCAGTCGGAAGCGCGGTAGTGGATTTCCACATTCCCCGCCCACACATAGCCGTCAATCTCGATTTTAGCATTGAAAAAGTCGGGACCGGCATCCGTATTCCGCAGTCCCGGGTCGATGATTCGCACCCTCCGGCCGTCGTTCGTCGTCATCGACGACGGATTCCACAGCCGGTACTCCCAGATATATTGCATCAATTTCTCCATAGCACAATTCAAGGTTCTGCCCACCACAAACTTACGTAAAATAACCGAGAAATCAAAGCATTCGCCGCCTCTCGTTTCGCCCCCAAAACAAAAAGCCTTCCGCCGCCGGAATACACCCGTTTACCCCGTCCCCCTTCGTCCAATCCACCCCATATAACCCGCTTTCTCACCAAAACCATTGATTTTCACACAGAAAGCCGCCACAACTTAAATCATTAACAATAAACCGATTACGCCTCAACGATAAAAATTTCTTAAATTTTTTCATCAGAATATTTGCACAATTCAAATCCCTCTATTAACTTTGCACTCGCAAAACAAACGATGGTGCCATAGCTCAGTTGGTAGAGCAAAGGACTGAAAATCCTTGTGTCCCCGGTTCGATTCCTGGTGGCACCACACAAAAAGAGAGTTACAGCGATGTAGCTCTTTTTTGTTTTTATATAGCCTAAAGTTTTTCCTCTCTTTTAAAAGATTAACATAAAAAACCGGCACAAAGCATTACCTCAATTAAGGCTCTGACACTTCATTGACTATGTATTCTCCACAGTATGTCTGATTTAACTTATTCTCAATATCTTTTATCGAAACAGCTCCTGTAGATAATTGCTTCATGTTTATCATCAAGTAAATCGTATTTGTTGTATCTGCCGTTTGACAGAATGTAACAGGGCCAAACAAGTTAACCATCATTCGTTGATAAAATCTAAACCTACGGCTACCTGCTCCAATATTAATATTTTTACCTCTAATATCTTCTTCCAAATCATGAGCTGCAACAAAACCAAATGAAGCAAGAGGATTCCTTCTATAATACTCAAGCATAACCTCAATACAAGAGCGCACAATTGTTCGAGGCTCATAATCATTAGTAAGCATTGAGTATCGTTTTTTACTTTTCTCTACACCTTTCCAATAAAACTTGATTCCATAAAATTCTTTCTCAAACCCTTCAACCTCGACAATATACCGTTTATTACTCTTATCAGATCTGAATGTCCACAAATCAATAATGCGAAGTGAGTCATTAGCCTTACTTCGCATTATAAATTTTGATTTATAATATTTTAAAGTTTGCATCATGGAAGCAGATACTGATACGAAGGTATACGAAGACGTTCCCGTTCCACAATCGTAACCTTTCTCAATTTAATCACACGCTGCTGGACGTTATTAACCTTACCGCCTTTGTCAACAGAAGCAGCAGACATCAATAATGGCTTGTCCTTTAATGTTTTCATTGTTCTTCCCTTTGGTTTCACAAAGTTACTATATTTTCCTCTCAATATCAAACTTTTCACTGACAATTTTATTCTTTTGTATAGAACTACTTAAATTAATACCAGCCATAAGCTCAAGAACACACCCCAATTAGCACTCATGAAAAGAACATAGCAGCCATTAATGTTTCGAATCAGGATGAGAACGAGCCACTTTAAGCATCACCGTTGGCCTTACGCTAAAAACAACATATTGACACCACAATCACCTTCTGCCGTAGAGATCACATAAAAAGCGCATTCCAAATCAACATATTACCCCATCCCACTTAGTCAAAAACCTTCTAACCAACACACCTTTCCGCTTTCACCTTCGTAAATAGTAATCAAATTACTCAATAAAAAACATGCAATTTTATTTGGAAAGTAAAAAATAGTGTGTATATTTGCAGCATCGACAATAATAGTAAAATGATTACTACAGAAAAAACTAACATAAAAGAGCTTGCAGAAATCTTATCTGGCGTATACGAGAAAACGACTCCAGATGGAGAAGTAGCCTATATACAGACAAAAGACTGCACCGACTCGGTAAATACGAGGTATGCTTCCCGCGTATCACTCGCTCCAAAGATACAAAAAAATTTGTTGCAGGAAGGTGATATTCTTTTCGCCGCCAAAGGCGGGAATCTTTCAAGCGTCGTATTTCGTGGACAAGAAAAAGCAGTGGCCTCCACTTCTTTTTTCGTAATTCGGTTAAAATCATCGGCCGTTATGCCCGACTACCTTTGTTGGTTTCTGCGCCAGCCTTCCGTAATAACATACTTTAAAGCCCACCAAGCAGGCAGCGCCACACCGCTTATCCATAAGCCTGCGGTGGAGAATTTGGAGATACCTGTTCCTTCGCTGGAAGAGCAAAAGACAATTGTAGCTATAGCCCACCTATCCAAAAGAGAAATGGAGCTGCAGCTGGCAATCATCGAAAAGAAACAGAGCATCACACAACAATTATTAATGAACAAAATAAAGTAAATTAAGATATGGAAACCCAAAACAAAACAGACCAGTCACAAATCAATCGTGTCGTATGGAAAGCCTGTGACACTTTCCGTGGAGTGATTGACCCAAGCCAATACAAGGACTACATCCTGACAATGCTTTTCCTCAAGTATGTCAGCGACGTTTACAAATCAAAATATGCAGAGTATCTGAAAAGATACGAAGGCGACAAGGAACGGGCAGCCCGCTCCATGCGCCACGAACGCTTCGTTGTTCCCGAAACGAGCACATTCGATTATTTGTATGACAACCGTTCAGCCAATAATATTGGCGAACTAATCGATATGGCATTGGCCGACCTTGAAGATGCCAATCGGGAGAAAATGAGCAGCGAAGACGGCAGCAGCATTTTCCGCAACATCAGCTTTAATTCAGCCAACCTGGGCGAAGCGAAAGAAAAGAATGCACGATTGAAAAACCTGCTGGTCGATTTCAGCGAACTGCAACTGGACGAATCCCACTTGGAAAACAACGACATCATCGGAGATGCCTATATGTACCTCGTATCCACCTTTGCCAGCGAGGCCGGGAAAAAAGCGGGCGATTTTTTCACACCGGCCGAAGTTTCTACACTATTGGCCAAGCTGACCAAAAGCAAACCGGGGGCACGCATCTGCGACCCGACCTGCGGTTCCGGCTCTCTGCTCATTAAAGCAGGCAAAGAGGTAGGCAACAACAACTTCTCGCTCTACGGGCAAGAGGTGAACGGCAGCACCTGGGCGCTGGCCATGATGAACATGTTCCTTCATGGTTTCGACAATGCCGTGATTCGCTGGGGCGACACCTTGCGCAATCCGAAGCTGAAAGAGGACGACAAACTGATGAAATTCGATACGGTCGTAGCCAATCCGCCCTTCTCTCTGGATAAATGGGGTGCCGAAGAAGCCGCACATGATCCCTACAACCGCTTTTGGCGAGGCATTCCTCCCAAAAGTAAGGGCGACTGGGCTTTTATCTCCCACATGATAGAGGTAGCTCAGGAAGGCAGCGGCAAGGTAGGCGTGGTTATTCCTCACGGCGTACTGTTCCGCGGGGCAAGCGAAGGCAAAATCCGCCAACAGGTGATTGACGAAAATCTGCTGGAAGCCGTCATCGGATTGCCCGCCAATTTGTTTTACGGAACGGGTATTCCGGCAGCCATCGCCATTTTCAACAAAGGGAAAAAGACCGACAACGTGTTGTTTATCGATGCCAGCAGAGAATTTGAGAATGGAAAAAATCAGAACAAGCTGCGCCCCGAGGACATCAACCATATCGTTTCTGTTTATCAACAATTCACATCAGGAGAACTCGAACCCGGTGTAGTAGAAGAAAAATATGCATTTGTAGCCACCCCTGCTGATATACAGGAAAACGACTACAACCTGAACATTCCCCGCTATGTCGATACATTCGAGGAAGAAGCCGAAGTCGACATTCCTGCTGTACAGAAAGAAATTGATGCGCTCGAAACCGAATTGGCAGAAGTGCAGGCAAAATTGAAAGATTATTTAAAAGAGTTGGGATATTAGCATAGATACAATGAAAAACAATTATTCATATAATATTAAGCTTCGTTGTATCGTATGTGGCAGCGAGGACAATTTTGAATGCAACGAGGACAAATCATATATAAAATGTATGAACTGCGAAAAAGAATATTTTGGAGGATATGACGAATTGGTTGAATGTAATCAAGAACTGATTGCGGAAGCAAAAGAACTTGCAACTGAAGAAATAGGTAAAGATTTACAGAAAGAGCTAAATCAAATATTCAAAAATGCATTTAAAGGTAATAAATATATTAAATTCAAATAAATATGGAAATTTGGAGTTTAATCATATCGGTATTAGCACTGCTATTCAGTGCTTTTACATATTTTATGCACGATAAAAAGCTAAAAGTACAAGAACGTAAAATTAATGAATATCAATTAAGGCTGTTTGAAAAAGAAGATATAGCAAATCAAAAGGCTGCCATTCGAGGCAATATCGTTAAAAGTCCCAAAGGCAATAGAATACTTAAAATCTTCAATAGTGGTCGTGCAACGGCTCGAAATATTCGAATTGACGGTTTAGATATTGACGGATTATCCCATAGAGCAGATAAATTATTCCCATACGAATTAATGAATCCACAAGACTATACAGAAATAGTTATCTACCCTTTATTAGGTTGCCCTTATACAATTAAACTAAAGTATATTTGGGACGATGAGTCTGGCACAAATAACGAATACGAACAAGTTTTAACACTGTAGTAAAATACATGAATGATAAGATAGATCAATATAATAAATTAGTTGACTTTATTGGTAATGTTATCAAAGTAACAAATTCCCCCAATAGCCAAGACGAGATTGATAAGGCATTACACATTGCCCATACTGTTGGTGATGTGTTAAAAATTACTGCAAACGATAATAATAAGCCATACAAAGATGACAATTCAAAATAATATACCACAGGGTTACAAAACCACTCCGCTTGGAATTATTCCCAAAGAATGGGAAGTGAAAGTCTTAGGTGATTTGTGCAATTCTATCAAGGCTGGTAAAAATAAAGAGAAAGAGAATGAAGGAAAATATCCTGTTTATGGCTCTACAGGACTTATTGGATATACAGATATATTTGCTTATGATGGTTCAATGATACTAATAGCAAGGGTAGGTGCTAATGCAGGATTTACATATTGTATTAATGAAAAATGTGATGTGTCTGATAATACATTGATTTTAAATGTAAAATCTTGTTATAACTTTAATTTTGCATATAATCAATTGTTATACTATAATTTAAACAAGCTGGTTTTTGGTTCAGGTCAGCCATTGGTGACGGCTGGTCAATTAAAAGCATTGAAAATAGTATTACCTCCCCTTTATGAGCAAAAGAAGATAGCCGAGGTACTGGGCGTGTGGGACAAGGTCATCGAGAAGCAATCGCAGCTAATCGAGCAGCTCACCCTGCACAAACGCGGATTGATGCAACAACTTCTCACCGCCAAACGCCGCCTCCCCGGTTTCTCCGACCCGTGGAAAGAAGTAAGGTTGGGAAATATAGGTTCTCCTTATAATGGGCTTAGTGGAAAAAATAAAGAGAATTTTGAGAGTGGTGATGCTCATTTTATTCCATATATTAATATATTTTTAAATGAGCGGATTAACATAAACAATTTAGAATCTGTTGAAATTGGAATTGAGGAACACCAAAATAAAGTAAAATATGGAGATATATTTTTTACAGTTTCATCAGAAACGCCTAACGAAGTAGGGATGGCTTCTGTTTTGTTAGAACCATTGGATAATACATATCTCAATAGTTTTTGTTTCGGATATAGACTAAACGACTTTTTGACATTAAGCCCATTTTTTGCGACATACTTGTTTAGAGCAGAATATTTTAGGCACTGTATGTATATATTAGCGCAAGGCTCAACCCGTTTCAACATTTCAAAGAGTGATGTTATGAATCTAAAAATAAATATACCTTCAATAGCAGAGCAAACCGCTATTGCCGAGGTATTGACCGCCGCCGACCGCGAAATAGAACTGGAACAACAGAAGCTCGAACTACTCCGCCAACAAAAACGCGGCCTTATGCAACAACTTCTCACCGGTAAAAAACGAGTAAAAATATGAAAATAGACCCTACAAAAGATTTAGGTTTCACAATAGCAGAATCTGTATTAGAATTTATTAATCCTGATACTCAAATTTTATACCATTATACCAGCATCGAGGCCTTGTTCGGAGGCATCATCGTGAAAAATAAACCACAACCAAACAAAGAGATTTGTTTATGGGCAACGAATTGTCTCTATATGAATGATCCGGAAGAGCTGAATACCGGTATGCAATTCGCTCATGAAATATTAGAACTTCCACCTAATGAGTTAGTACAAGCTACAAAAGAACAAATAAGGGATAGTACATATTTAATTTTAATTTCATTTTCATCTGCGATCGATTGTCTACCGATGTGGGGAATGTATGGGAAAAATGGACATGGTTTAGCCCTTGGCTTTGATACTTCCGTACTCAGAAAAACTTACAATTTGTATAAATGTATATATACAACCGAAGCCACTAAAGAATGGATAGAAAATGAAATTTTGAAAAGAAACGGCCCACAAAAATGGTGGAAGCAATCTAATGTAGAAAATATATTATCCGATATCATTGGGAGTTCGGAAAATATGTTATTGCTCTATTTAATGCTGTGGCTTTTTGGTAAAAATCCTGCATATGAATATGAAAAGGAGATTCGGTGGCTTTTCCCGGGAAATAATGACATAAAATACAGACTTAGAAACAATTTAATTGTGTCATATATAGAACAGTATATTCCCAAATCGGCCTTAAAAGAAATTTGGATTGGTCCTACTAATGATATGGAGAGAGCCACCCGATCACTAAGAGCGTATCTTGACCACATGGGATTTAACGATGTGGAAATAAAACAATCAAAAGTACCATATAGAGACTAATACTATTAAAATAAGGCTTTTGAACAAAGCATCGGCCACCACCGACAAAAGTGCGACCTTATGCAACAGGTTTCACGAGTAAAAACAAGCAAATAATAACCTTCTAAAATTATAATTATGGCAAAGAAAAGACCGATTGTAGCACTTATATACGATTTTGACGGGACTCTTTCTCCCGGCAATATGCAGGAATTCGGCTTTATACAAGCTATAGGAAAAGACAAAGCTGAATTTTGGGCAAAGAATAAAAAATTATCAGAAGAGAATGATGCCAATGGCATCCTAACCTATATGTATTTGATGATACAGGCCGCAAAGAACAATGGAATATCTTTGCGAAGGGAATCGTTTAAACGATTCGGAGAAAACGTAGAATTGTTTGACGGAGTAAAGGAATGGTTTGCATTGGTCAACGACTATGGCAGAAGCATAGGCCTGGATATCAGACATTATATAAATTCTTCCGGACTGAAAGAAATGATAGAAGGCACATCTATTGCAAAAGAATTTGAAAATATCTATGCCTGCTCTTTCCTTTACGACGTAGACGGCATTGCCTATTGGCCGGCTGTCGCTATTGATTATACGGCAAAGACTCAATTTCTGTTTAAAATCAATAAGGGTATTAAAGAAGTCAGCGACAACAAAAAAATCAATCAATACATACCGGAAAAAGAACGTCCTATCCCATTCGAGCGCATGATTTATTTCGGAGACGGCGATACAGACATTCCCTGCATGAAGATGATAAAGGAACATGGAGGACATTCCATTGCTGTCTATGCCAACGGTAATAGTGCCAAAAAAGCGACTGCGCTTCAACTGGTGAAGGACAATCGTGTCAATTTTGTATGTCCTGCCGACTATCGTGCAGGGAAAGAAATCAACATGGTGGTTAAAAGAATTCTGGACAAGATAAAGGCAGATTATGAATTTCAACGCCTGTTAGATTGGCATCACAATAAAGCCCAGAAATAATAACCAATTCATAATATTTACACAGAATCCGTATGCAAGGAATATCATTCAAAGAAGACCATATCAGCCAGATACCCGCTTTGCAGCTGTTGCAAAAGTTGGGATATACGTATCTTTCCCCCGACGAGGCATTGGCGATGCGGGGCGGAAAGACATCGAACGTGCTGCTGGAAGACGTACTGCGCAGCCAGTTGCGCCGCATCAACTCGATTCGGGTGAACCGCAACAAGGAGGAACTGTTTTCGGAACAGAACATCGAGAACGGGGTGCTGGCCATGCGCAACATCCCGATGGAAAATGGCTACATGAACGGTAATGAAGCCGTTTACAACCTGCTGACACTGGGCAAGGCTTTTGAACAAAGCATCGACGGCGACAAGAAAAGCTACACCATGCGCTTTATCGACTGGGAACGGCCGGAAAGGAATGTGTTTCATGTGACGGAAGAATTTGCGGTAACACGCACCGGAATGGCCGACACTTACCGCCCGGACATTGTGCTGTTTGTCAACGGCATTCCACTGGTGGTGATTGAATGCAAGCGACCGGACATCAAAGGTGCGCTCGACCAAGCTATTTCCCAACACCTGCGCAACCAGAAGGACGACGGCATCCGCTCGCTCTATCTCTACAGCGCCCTGCTGCTCAGCATTGGAAATAGCTACGGAGCGTATGCCACAACGGGAACACCAACCAAATTCTGGACCAAGTGGAAAGAGATGTTCGCCACGGAGACAGAAGAAAAAGAGTATACAGAGCAACTGAACAAACTTGTCAACACTCCGCTGGACGAGAAACAGAAAGCACATCTGTTCGGCGACCGTTTCCGCTATGTTCGGACGCATTTCGATGCCATGGAACAGGAAACGGTACTGCCAACCGAACAGGACCGGTATCTGTTCGGCTTGTGCCGACCGGAACGGCTGCTTGACCTTATCCACAACTTTACCCTCTATGACGGCGGCATCAAAAAACTGGCCCGCTATCAGCAATATTTTGCGGTAAAAAAGATTATGGAACGGGTAAAACCGCTGGAACATGGCAAACGTCGGGGAGGTGCGGTTTGGCACACACAGGGCAGCGGCAAATCGCTTACAATGGTACTGCTGGCACAGGCCATCGCCCAAGCCAAAGAAATACCCAACCCGAGAATCGTGATGGTGACCGACCGCACGGATTTGGACAGCCAGATTACAGGCACATTCAAGAAATGCGGACGGGAAGTGGTGAATGCCACCACCGGAACACATTTGGTGGAACTGCTGGAAAGCAATACGGATGCCATCATCACAACAATCATCAACAAGTTTGAAACGGCAGTCAAGCGGATGAAACGACCGCTCACCAACCCCAATATCTTTATCCTGATTGACGAGGCACACCGCAGCCAATACAAG
>ULSN01021191.1_pt1 | contig 10090 bp, 8 predicted proteins | sample 1956771 | NCBI WGS metagenome assembly ULSN01 (sample SAMEA4835709, study PRJEB28245) | human gut metagenome | biome: gut microbiome; material: fecal sample | place: Denmark | collected 2008
GAGGAGATGAAGCTGCTGAAAGCGGAGCTGTAGATTGCAAATATCACAATATAATCGAGGAAGTGTTTTCCCAATCCCTTGCCTTTTCCCGAAAAATTGTCTGCAAATAGTGGTTTGTCTGGAAAATGTTGTACTTGTCGTGTCCCCATGTCTGCCATTCCCCTCCGCCACAAGACGAGGCGATACGGGAGACTTCCGGGGAAGGTCCTGTTTCGCCTCGTGTGGGTATGATCATTTACAGATAGGGGGATATATGTGGGGCTTGACGGACAGGGGTGGGGTGTCAGTCGCGGTCGAAGTGGCGTCCGTGTTTGCCATGCTTACCATGCTTGTCGTGCTTGCCCGGACGGCCATGGCCTCGGTCGTGCTTGTCGTGCTTGCCTGGACGACCATAGCCTCGGTCGTGCTTTCCCGGACGGCCATGATGCTTGTCGAAGCGCGGGCGATGGTGGCCGTGACCTCGGTCGTAGCGCGGGCGATGGTGGTAGCCCGGTCGGCAGGCGGGGTATCTCCTATATATATGGTGGACGTAGGCGCGGTCTTGCCAGCCGATGGGGCGGTAGAAGTAGTATGTGTTGCAGTATCTGCGCCATTGTCCGGGCGAGAGATAGCGGCGCATCTCGCGGTTGCGGCGCTCCCATCCGTAGGCGTCGATGTCGCGGTAGCTATTGATGCTGTTGAGGTAGGCGAGGTTGATGTTGAGGATGCTGTTACGGTAGCCCGGTCCGATACCCAGTTCGGCTATCATCTTGTCGGTAATGATGGTGGCTTCCACCCGCACGTCTGCCAGTCGCTGGGCGGAGACGGAGGTGAAGACGACGAGGGCGGCTACGGTTGCTAAAAATATACGTTTCATAATCCAGACTTTCTTTTGAGGGTTATTACTCGTTTTCTGCTTTCTCTCTTTGCGAACTCTCGCCTTTCTTTGTTAGCGAACAGATCGACTTTCGTTCTTGCGACAGATCGCATTCTCTTCTTGCGAACGATCGACTTTCTGCTTGCAAAATTACGCTTTTCGTATCTTGTCGCCAAGGGAAAAACCATAAACCCGCATATAGTTTTCCCTTTGCCTTGCGAGGAAATTCCGAGGATATAGCGGAAAGCAACTTGAATATACTTTACAACAAGTAACAACGCTTCGCCGGGACATCGAATGTAGACTCTACGTGGACACAGGGGAAAACAACTTGAACAACTTTTACAACAATGAACAACGCTTCGCCAGGACATCGCCTCTTCGAGGCTCTTTTAGATCAAGGGTTGCTGCAAGGGAAACAACTATGAACAACGCTTCGCCTTGGACATTTGTTGTTTTCCCAAATTCAGCAGGATTTTTGTCCCTTGTTGTAAAAGCTGTATTTGTTGTTTTCCCTAACTTAGCAAGAAGGCATTTTCGACCACATAAACCATTTTGGACTCCAAATCTCGGATGAATCAAAAATTTTTTTTTTCGCGAAAACGTAGGGGCGCGACACGAGGAAGGAGAGCCTGTTCTGTATGTAGTCCTGTATATAGATTTGTGTCATTTTTAATCCACTTTTGTATATTCTCCATTTTACATTACGCATCATGCTCTTTTGTTCTTTTTCTCTTTTTTATTTGCTCTTGCTTTTCTTTTTGCAACCTGCTCTTTGTTTTTTTTCTTTTTCTTGTTCGATTTTTCCTGTGTCTTCTTACTCTTGTGCTTTTCTTTTAGTATCATAAAACGTTACATTCTAAGGCCTTGCTTTGTTCGATTGCTTGATTTTGTTTTCACCCCCTATTTCTCTATCCATTAGGCCGTTACAAACACGAGTGGGGAGTTTTTTGCCATTTCTGAAATTGAAAAAAGTACTCAATTATTTGTCGTTATTCCAAATATTGTTAGTAACTTTGCACCCGTAATTTAAGATAACATCGTTCACGTCTGTGGAATGAGTGTGACTCGGTACATAGAAGAATGCTTGCGGCCACCCTCGCAAAACATACCCGAACAGAAGGGTGCCCCAAATGCCATTTTCTCTATAGCTTTCCGACAGCGGTCGGAATGGGCCGAACCTCTTTGAGCAAGTGATCAAAAAAGAGATAACTTATTTATACAATTTTCTAACGCATGATGAAGTTAAAAATTCACAAGGCAGCCATGCTTATGGCCGCTCTCGTTTTGCTGCTACCACTTCGGGCGGTAGGTCAGGCAAACACGTATTATGATCGGGGGGGGTAAACCCAACTAACCCTCGCCAGGTCTTGAAGACCCGTATGGCTCTCGTTGGCCATAACTGTATGGTCAGCCGTTTTCCCGACGGCGTGAGTGTCGGAACGGGCGTCAAGGGCCTCTCCAACTTGTGTGACGAAAACCTTGACAACTATTGCGACCTGCCTGGCGTGGCAGACGTCACACTCCTTGCCGGATCACCTATCGTGGCCGTCAAGGATATGAAGCACTATTTCGACAAGGACACCAAGGCTGGCTTCAAGATTTCGGGCGAGTCAAGTCTGCTGAAACTCGATGTGCTCAAGACCAACTATAAGATCCGCTTCTACAAAGACGGCAAGGAACTAAAGACCTCTCCTGTGGAGCAACTCGGCTTCACGGTCCTCGGACTTTCCGTAGGCAACGTGGACTTGGGCAGCAATGCTGTCGATATCGTTGCCGCAGAACAACCTAAAGAAGACTATGACGAGATAGCCCTCATCGGTCAGGACGGCATTCAGCTGAATGCCGTGAAAGGACTGAAAATATATTATGCCTTCGTGGGAGATGCTGAGTATTTGTTGACGAGATCTCGTATCACAGAATACAATCCCTCAATAGAGCTGGACGCACATTCTACAACGCATAATCTGCGTACAGACGAAAATCTTATAGATGAAGATCTCAGCAATGGAACGCTTCTTTCTATAGGACTTAGTCTCGTCAAATCAGGTAATGCCAGAGTAATTGCAAAAACCAAGGGCAGTAAAAAGGAGGTCTTCCCTGCAGGCACGGAAGTAGGATTTGTATTTAATAGTGCTTCGCTGGTAAGTTTAGGCGTTACACCAACGCTTGAACTTTTGGACAAAGATGGGAAAGGTTTATATAAAAAGGCTATTGAGACAACTGTATTGTCTATTGATTTGGGTGGTGGAGATCGAAGAGTTTCCATCAAGGCTCCTATTGACTTCTCGGGCGTCAAATTGACTTTTTGGGGAGTGGAACTTGCAAACGGAATCAGAGCCAAGTACGCCTTTATTGTCCCCGAGCCCACCACGGCTGGCCACCAATGCAACATGAGCCCGACGTCTAGCCTCGACATCTGTAGTTGCGACGAGAAATATGTCCTCAACTGGGACAAGAAGAACTATCCCAACGCTACTTGGAAGATGGTCAGCACGACCGACGATAAGGTGACGTTTGACGCGGCCAACCACACCCTCGATTTCGGCAAGACCGAAAGCTACCTCTACGGTACGGGCAAGAAGGTGACGGTCAAGATGATGTTGAAGAATACGGACGGCTGCAAAGAGGAGGTCACGATCAACTATGGTGGCTCCAACGACCAGCAGAAGCCGAAGAAGGAGTTTGCGCTCGTCAACGACAACCCCGCCAATCCTACTTATGTGCTGGGCGACGGCAATAGCTTTGGTATCAACCTGCTGAGCATCATCAAGAACTCGGCCAACATCCTTTCGGGCAAGCTTAATAGCTTTGCCTCCTATTTTGGTGGCATCTCTATTGGCGACTCTTATCTCTGCAGCATCAAGAAGAAGGAGGGAATGATCTCCGACGGTAGCAAGGCCCTCCAGGCTGGATTTGTCGTGACCGCCAAGGGTAGCGCCTTGAGCGCAGACGTGCTCAAGCTGATGAACGTCAGACTCTATAAAAACGAAAAGGAAGTGGAAGACGGCGTGGCCACGGCTCCCGTGGCGGCCAAGCTGATCGGCCACCAGAACACGCATAAGTTGAGATATGCTATCAAGGTGCCCGCGGGCACGCAGTTCGACGAGATCCGTCTCTACTCCACGGGTCTGCTGGGTGCCAACCTCAGCGTCATGAACATCTACTATGCCTATACGGCCGACGAAGATGCAGTCTTCGACGATCCTGCCGAGGGCGCGGAGATCATCTCTTTCGCCAACCACAACGCCACGATCGACCCCGACAGGACGCAGTCTATTGGTTTGGCCAACGTGGGCAACGGTCTCAAGGATCTCACCAACTGTATCGACGGCGACCTAACGACTTGCACGCGCTTCCCGACAGGCGTGAAGGCCGTCTCGGGCTCCTCGCTTGCCGTGAATCTGGGCGTCACGGCCACACGCAACAAGCAGCTTGTCATCGTGGTCAACAAGGAAGCCGTGGGCCTGGGTCTTGATGTGGCTGGCGCTATCGTGGTGAAGACCTACAAGAAGAAGGCTGCTGACGCTGATCCCGCCAAGGCATACAAGGCGGACGAGCAGGCAACTGAGGATACGAAAAAGAAGGAAGATTCCGACCTGGTGGATACCTTTGCCGACTGGAGCGTCCTCGGAGCCAACGTCATCACGCGTGGCGACCTGGGCTATATCTTCATCAATCCGACGAACGACTACGACGAGGTGGTCATCACGGAGGGTAATGGTGTGAGCGCACTCGACGGCCTGTCGGTCTATGGCATTATGCTCCGCAACGACGCAGATGGCGACGGCACGCCCGACACGGAGATCCCGAGCGAGGACTGCAAGCACGATATCGTCTTCGACGAGGACGTACACATCTCCAACAAAAGCCAGAAGAGATACAAGGACAATCTGACGATGTACTTCAAGCGTACGTTCGTCCCCGGCCAGTGGAACTCCGTCATCCTGCCCGTCAGCCTCACCAAGGCGCAGTTTGAGAGCGCCTTCGGCACCACGGCCAAGCTCTCCGAGGCCCGCGAGGTCTATCAGGACGAGAAGAGCCTCGTGATCGGATTCAAGGCGGTAGAGGACAACGGTCAGACCGTCTATCTCCAGGCCAACAAGCCCTATATCATCTGGGTGGACCAGGCTACCGTGGAAGCTCATCAGGACAAAACTTGGACGACGACCGACGCAGGTACCATCACGGGCGAGATCTACATGGTGGACAAGACGCAAGTTGATGGCGTCAGCTACACCTACAATGAGGCTACCGCCCTCAACCCCGTAAGCGAGCCGTTCCTCATCGGCGAGGGTATCGACCCCAGCTGGGGTCTGACCGGCCTCCAGTTCAAGGCCAGCTACGATCCCGAGCAGTCTCTCGCCATCGGCGACTACGGCTGGAACGCGGGCAACCTCTACCATCTGAAGAAAGACCACTACATGAAGGGCTATCGCTGCTGGCTCACGCCGACCTGGGACACGCCCAGCCAGAGCCAGACCACCCTCAGCTTCGGTTTCGGCCAGGGCGAGGTCACGGGCCTGGAAACGGCTCCCTCGGCCGACGAGCAGGGCGAGCTCAAGATCTTCAACCTCCAGGGCCAGCGCCTCAGCAGCCTCGAGGGTGTGCAGCCGGGCATCTATATCGTCAACGGCAAGAAGATGGTAGTGAAGTAAAAAAGTCAAGCATCCAAACAACCAACAGTAGAATCAGTTTATGAGCAAGAAAAAATATATAGCCCCGGCCATCACGGTCGTCAAGTGCAGTCCTGCCAACACCCTCCTCGCAGCTTCGGCCCCCGCCATGAAGTGGGATCCCGAGCGCAACAAGGAGTATCGCATGAACATCTACGAGGAGGAGATCAAGGACAACACGTCCGCCAAGTGGCTCCCGGACGAGATCACGGGCTAATCCCCCCATGACGCATCCATCCCCCTCCTGACCGAGGGGGCAAAACCCAAAAGCGCGGCCTGCCGATTATCGACAAGCCGCGCTTTTCTCTCATCTATCATAGTAGCGGCAAGTTTTGTCTCCGACATTAGTCTCCGACATTTTCGCCAGCTGAATCTACGTGGACACATGGAAAAACAACTCGAACAACTTTTACAACTATGAACAACGCTTCGCCAGGATATTGCCTCTTCGAGGCCCATGCAGATTAAAGGCTGCTTGTAGCGAAACAACAAAATACAACGCTTCGCCTTGGACCCGTTTCCTGCTAATTGTCCCCGCGAAGCGTTGTATTTTGTTGTTTACCTTGCAGCAAGATTGTAATACACGCGAAGCGTGTACGTTGTTACTTGTTGTAAAAGTTGTATTTGTTGTTTTCCTTTACTCAGCAGGAAGACATACCCGTTGTTTTCCCTGACTCAGCAGGATTTTGTCCCTTGTTGTACAAGTTGTATTTGTTGTTTTCCCTCAGCAGCAGGTAGTTATGGTTTCTTCTGCAGGCTGGCCAGCAGGTCGGCCACGACATAGCTGGAGCCACCCACGAAGATGAAGTCGTCGGGGGCGGCGTCGGCCAGGGCCGCGCGGTAGGCTTCGGCGACGGAGGGATGGAGGGAGCCGTGGAGGCCGTGGGCACGTCCGCACTCCGCCACTTTCTCGGCAGGGAAGGCCCTGTGGGTCGAAGGCTGCGTCCAGTAGTAGATGGCGTCGCGGGGCAGGAGGGCCATGACGTGGGTGAGGTCCTTGTCATCTACCATGCCGAAGACGAGGCGGCGCTTGCGGGCCGGTTGGGCCTCGATCTGGCGCGTCAGCATCTGCCATCCCGCCACGTTGTGGCCCGTGTCGCAGACGGCATGAGGATGGCCCGGGAGCGGTTGCCAGCGACCCATCAGTCCCGTGGTTCGGCAGACCGAGGAGAAGCCCTCGCGGATGCTCTCGGGGTGGCGGATGATGCCAAGGGAGAGGAGCTGGGAGACGGACGCGAGGATGGTGTTGGCGTTGCGCGTCTGGTAGTCGCCACGCAGGTCGCCCAGGAGCGTGCCAAAGGACCGCGTCTCATACTGGCGCCCCTCGGGCGTGTCGTGGGCCGCGAGCACCTCGGGACGGTCCTCGGCAAAGAAGATCGGGCTCTCCTCCTCGCGCGCCTTCGCCTCGAAGACGGGGCGCGTCTCCGCCAGGGCCTCGCCCACGACGACCGGCACGTGGGGCTTGATGATGCCCGCCTTCTCGTGCGCTATCTCGGGGAGCGTGTGGCCGAGAAACTGCGTGTGGTCCACGGAGATGTTGGTGATGATGGAGAGCTCGGGCGTGATGATATTCGTGCAGTCGAGGCGCCCGCCCAGTCCCACTTCTACGACCGCGATATCCACCTCCTGCTCGGCAAAATACTTGAAGGCCAGGGCCGTGGTGAGTTCGAAGAACGAGGGGTGGAGCGGCTCGAAGAAACCACGCTCCTCCCGCACGAAATCGACCACATACTCCTCGGGCATCATTACGCCATTGACGCGGATGCGCTCGCGGAAATCTACGAGGTGAGGACTCGTGTAGAGGCCCACCCTGTGGCCGTCGGCCTGGAGGATGGAGGCGAGGGTGTGGGAAGAGGACCCCTTGCCGTTGGTGCCCGCCACGTGGATGGTCTGGTAGCGCGTGTGGGGATGGCCGAAATGGGCGTCGAGGGCGTGACTGTTGTCCAGGCCGTCCTTGTAGGCCGTGGCCCCCACGTGCTCGAAGACGGGCGTACTGTTGAAAAGATATTCTACTGTCTCCTGGTAGTTCATAGTTTCGTGCTTATGCGAAGAACGTTGTTGGTTGATATGCGCTTGTCAGAAGCAATACTTGCAAAGCTTGTCCGAAGCAACACCTGAAAAAACTTCTACGAAGCAATACTTGTAAAAAAGCCTGTCCGAAGCGCTATGAGAAAAAAAACGAAGCGCCCCGTGAGAAAGACACGAGGCGCCTCTTGAATCAGTTTCGGTTTATCCGAAGAGTTTCTTGAAATGCTCAAAGATCGACCGCTTGGTATGATTGTCGCCCGTGAAGTTCTCGCTCTCGCGGAAACTCTCCATCGCCTTGCGCTCCCCCTTGTTGAGGGTCTTGGGGATGAAGACGCTCACCTGGATGATGAGGTCGCCCGTGCCGTTGCCATAGCCCTGGACGGCCGGCAGACCCTTGCCGCGGAGGCGGAGCGTCTTGCCCGGCTGCGTGCCCGGTTCGATCTTGATCTTCACGCTCGACTCGTCGATGGTCGGTATGTCCACCTCGCCTCCGAGCGTGGCCGTGGGGATGTCGAGCAGGAGATTATAGACCACGTCCTGGCCGTCGCGCACGAAGGTGTCGTTGGGCTCCTCCTCGATATAGACCTGGATGTCGCCCGCGATGCCGTTGTGCTTGCCCATGTTGCCCTTGCCCGGGACGTTGACGACCATGCCCTCGGCCACACCCGCGGGGATGTGGATCTCGACGACCTCCTCGCCCTTGACGACACCCGATCCGTCACACTCCTTGCACTTGTTCTTGATGACCTTGCCCTCGCCGCCACAGACGTGGCACGTGGTCTGGGTCTGCATCATGCCGAAGATGCTCTGCTGGGTGCGGATCTCCATGCCGCTGCCGTGGCAGTTGGGGCAGGTCTCGGGAGCGCTTCCTCCCTCCGATCCCGTGCCGTGGCAATGGGGGCAGGCCACGTCCTTGCGGAGCTTGAACTTCTTCGTCACGCCCGTGGCCACCTCCTGGAGCGACAGGCGCACCTTCAGCCGCAGGTCCGATCCACGATAGCGTGGGGCCTGGCGTGCGCCACCACGGCCTCCGAAGCCTCCGAAGCCGCCATGGCCGCCGAAGACGTCGCCAAACATGGAGAAGATGTCGTCCATCGAGAAGCCGCCCGCGCCGCCAAACGGACTGCCGGCGTCTCCGAAGCCGCCCGGGGCGTCGAAGCCAAACTGGTCATACTGCTGGCGCTTCTGCGGGTCGTGGAGCACGTCGTAGGCCTCGGCGGCCTCCTTGAATTTCTCCTCCGCCGTCTTGTCGCCCGGGTTGCGGTCGGGGTGATACTTGATGGCGAGCTTGCGGTAGGCCTTCTTGATGTCGGCCTCCGTGGCGTCCTTGGTGAGGCCCAGTACCTCGTAGTAGTCTCTCTTTGCTGCCATATTGTCGCTATTATTGTCCTACGGCCACCTTGGCGTGGCGGATCACTTTGTCGTTGAGCGTATAGCCCGTCTGCACGCAGTCGATGACCTTGCCCTTCTGGTCGTCGCCGGCCGGCACCATGGCGATGGCCTCGTGGAAATCGACGTCGAAGTCCTTGTCCTTGGTGTCGATGGGGCGCACGCCAAGGCCCTCGAGGATCTTCTCCAGTTTCTTCATGATGAGCTGGAAGCCCTCGCGCACGGCCGTGGCATCCTCGCCCTTGTCGGCCAGGGCGCGCTCGAAGTCGTCGAGCACGGGCAGCAGGGCCGTGATGGTCTTTTCGCCACCATTGAGGATCAGTTCGGCCTTCTCCTTCATGGTGCGCTTCTTGTAGTTGTCAAACTCGGCGAAGAGGCGGATGTACTTGTCCTTCCACTCCACGGCCTCGGCCTTCGCCTTCTCCTCGGGAGTGAGCTCGGGTTCGTTGGCCTTCTCAGCCTTCTCAGCCTTCTCAGCCGTTTCGGCCTCTTCGGCCTGTTCAGCCTGAGTGCCATCCTGTGCGCCTTCGGCTACACGCACGTCTTCTGCCTCGTTGTGGCTGGTCTCGGGAGTCTCGCCCTCGACCTTTATGTTCTTCTCTTTACTCATTTTGTTCTTAGCTTTTTTAAAAAGACGCATAGCAAATATTGTGCCAAGGCAGGGGCGCCCGCCCTTTTGTCCGGACGGGTGTGTGCTTCGGGTTGCGAAGTCCACCCGGGCGCGCGACGGGCCTCCTGTCCTTACTTATACATGTCGGCCTGATGCTCCTTTTTGCTTACACATCCCGGCCTGATGCTCCTTACTTATACATCTCGACGCGATGCTCGCGGATCTGCTCGTTGTGGATATACTCGTCGTAGGTCGTGAGCTTGTCGATCGTGCCACGGGGCGTGAGCTCGATGACGCGGCCAGCCACGGTACCGATAAACTCCAGGTCGTGGGAACTGAAAAGAATGTTGCCCTTGAACTGCACGAGGTTGTTGTTGAAGGCCTGGATGCTCTCGAGGTCGAGGTGGTTGGTCGGCGTGTCGAGGATCAGGCAGTTGGCGTTCTGCAGCTGCATGCGCGCGATCATACATCTCATCTTCTCGCCTCCCGAGAGGACGTTGACCTTCTTCTCCACCTCCTCCTGGCGGAAGA
>ULSN01001707.1_pt1 | contig 10057 bp, 8 predicted proteins | sample 1956771 | NCBI WGS metagenome assembly ULSN01 (sample SAMEA4835709, study PRJEB28245) | human gut metagenome | biome: gut microbiome; material: fecal sample | place: Denmark | collected 2008
TAAACAATTATCAGATAAAAGAAGTTAACGATACCGAAAAAGGACTGATTTTTAAACAAATATTAACGCAGAAAATTTGAAGTTTCGCATATTTGATTGAACTTTCGTATCTGGGGAAGTTAAGGGAAGTTAAAGAAATTATCACTCTCTACGGTCGTTCAGTAAACCAGGAAAACAATACTGTTTCAGTGAGTAACGAATACTGTTTCAGTGACTAACGAAGGCTGTTTCTGTAAGAACAGGAGGCTGTTCCTGTGAGAACAGCTTCCTGCTTCACTTTTTTGTATTTTTTTCTCTTTCCCTGCAACCTTTATGTGTCTTCTGCCAGTGAAATGAAGGGAAATCTCAACTTTATGCAGGATGATTTGAGCGAGAAACCTTTCAAGGCTATTCTTCTTTGTTGGCAATGCCTATAGCCCATTCCGGAATCTCCTTCACGTATTCCTTAAATATTTTACCTTCTGTCATTCTGAAAAGAAGTTGAGCTTCTACACCGTCTTTTGAGTTGTCATATACGTATGTGCGGTCGGCGTATTGGGATGCTATTTCGCAATTGATGATGGATTTGGCATATCTTGAAATAATCTTTGTAATCGGTACATCGTGTCCACCTTTCATTACTCTAGTAGCAATTCTTGAAGCATTTATTGTTGGCGAGGAAGTTCCTACAAAAAAGAGACGAATAAAAAATCCAGCTTCTTTAGCTCTTTTGATAAAGTCAATTTTCTCGGCAGTGGACATTACTGTTTCGAAAATCATACTATGTTTATTGTTGAGGCATTCTTCTCTTTGAGCCTGGCAGTATTGGGCTGCTTTTAATACTGCATCTTGATTGTTCCAATCGCCAAACATATTTTGTGCAATATTGTCTGGGTTGATATAAATAGAATCTTCTAGCCATTCGTGGTGTAATACACGACTGGTTATTGTTGTCTTCCCAGAACCATTAGGTCCTGCAATGACAATTAAAACGGGTTTGTGTATTTTTGCCTCCATTAGTTCAAATTGAATTTTTGTCGTTGTTCTTTAGCCTGTTTTTGCATATTGGCAAAATAACTTCTGTAAGCTTCTTCGTTTTCTCTGTTGTATATTTCGGCTGCCTCATGCATAATCTGAGCCAGCATTTCATCTGTTGGCTCTTCCATGCTTGTCAGCCGATAGCTATTTAATTCTTTTTCTGAAATCATAATTCTCATATTTAAAATATGGCGCAAATATACGATTATTTTCTGAAACGTGCAAGAAAATCTTGTTTTTTTATAAAACTTGCATAATAAGCAAGGCAATTGAGGCTCTTTTTGCAATCTTTTTGGGTTTTCCTGCAACCTTTCTGTATCTTCTTACGTCTAACCATCAGATTTCCGAAACAGAAAGGTATTCGGTATATCACGTATTTAGAAACATAAAAATAGAAATGATATGAAGAAATTTGGTATTTGGGCGGTGGCTGCCGCTTTGTTCTTTGCCCCAATGGGCTTGAGTTCTTGCAGTATGGGATCTTCTGCCAGTGAAATGAAGGGAAGTCTCAACTTTACGCAGGATGATTTGACCGAGAAGCCTTTCAAGGCGATTGACGTGGATGTGATTGCCAGCGTTTATTATACCCAGAACAATGGCGATGAATGCAGCGTTCGATTGGATTACTCTGCCATCAAGGATGCTGAGTTCGTACAGAAACTCAAGGAGAAACTCAAGGTGCTTTATCGTGACGGCGAGGTGAAGATCGGACTCAACGGAAAGCTCAAGGTGCCTGCCGCGTGTAACTCTGAAAAGAATAGACTCAAGATTTATATCACCAGTCCTGACCTGGTGAAGATTGCACAGGAAGGCGTGGGTTCATTCTATGCCAAGACGATTAATAGCGACCGCCTGAAAATCGATAACGAGGGTGTAGGCTCTGTCAAGATTGGGAAGATTCTTGCCAACAAACTGGAGGTAACCAACGAGGGTGTTGGATCGGTAAATATCGATGATGTGGCTGGAGATGATATGAACATTGACAACGAAGGCGTAGGCTCGGTGAAAATCTCTAAGATTGAGATGGGAAGTGTGAAACTGGATAATGAGGGCGTAGGCTCTGTTAATTTGGAAATGTTTAAGGGCGGCAGTCTGATTATCAAGAACGAGGGCGTGGGCAGTGTGAAAGCCAAGGTTGACTGCCAGAGTGTAAACGCTACATCCGAGGGTGTTGGCGGAGTTAACTTGAGTGGTGTAACCCGTCAGTACAATAAGAAAAAAGGTGGAATCGGAGGAATTTCTGATGGCGGATTGACGGTAAGAAAGTAACGTAAGTTGTTGAAGAACAGAATATAAAGTGGTTAAGAATTAGTGCGGAAAATTTTCAAAATGAATTTTTGAAAATTTTCCGCAGCTAAGAAATTCGTAATTAGAAGTCCCACTTTACACCGAGGCAAGGGCGAACCATCCAGCCGGCATTGCTGCCGAAGTTGTGGCTGATTTCTACCTCGCTACCTACGCTCAGGTTCTCACAGCCGAAGTGCTGGCCTACATTATACCAGAGCTGTGGCTCAGTAGTGAAGACGGTGTGCTCAGCTTTGTAATCGATGTTGCCATCCTTGTCGAGCTTCGGGTCGCCATCCTTATCCAGGAAAGAACTGTGGTCCTCCCACCAGAAATCTGCGAAACCGCTAAAGTTCAATCCCTTTAATCCAAAGATGTCCTTGCATCCCCAGACTGCAGTAAGCTGCATTGGTACGTTCTGGTCGGTCTTGCGGATAGTCTTGTAGAGAGCCTGGAGTGTCAAGGTGTTCTTGAAACTCTTGTCGTGCATGAAATACTCCACACCGAAGAGCCAGGCATTGTTGATAGGGTAGTTCTTGGTAATACCACCATTATACTCTACGTGGAGACTCCAGTTCTTCATTGGGCTGTTCTGCCAGAAGTTCAATGCACGTGAAATCTCAGTATAGGTACCACCCTGTGCCACGTTTGGACTGCTGGCGTCCATCTTGTCGTAATTGAAGTCGTGGTCTACAAAGAAATAAGTGCTACCCCATTTGTCCTGCTTGAACATTTCGAGTGTGAGGGTAACAAACTTGCGGTCACTGCCGAAGTCGTAGAAAACTTGGGCGTTGGTCTGTGCTAAAGTTTTGCTCGCAGGGAGCAACGCAAGTGCCATGAGCAGTAGGCTTTTCATCTTTTTCATAATTTTTTTCTTTTCTTTATTATTTATTAAATGAAACAAAAAACTGCGGACGGAAGGCCCGCAGTTTGTAATTATATTTATCCGTAACGATTAGTATGCAAAGAGAGGATAATCCTTCATTGTAGCATTCACCTTTTCGCGAACGCGGGCAATGACCTTCTCGTCCTCAGGAGCATTCAGAACCTCCTCGATGAGTTCGGCAATGAGGTGCATCATGTCTTCCTTGGCACCACGTGTGGTCATGGCTGCTGTACCCAGGCGGATACCTGATGTCTGGAAGGCAGAACGGCTGTCGAATGGAACCATGTTCTTGTTGACTGTGATGTCGGCTGCAACCAGCGCATTCTCAGCGACTTTACCTGTGAGATCTGGATATTTGCTTCGGAGGTCTACGAGCATAGAGTGGTTGTCTGTACCACCGCTAACGATACCGAATCCGCGACCGATGAGATCATCTGCAAGTACGGCTGCATTCTTCTTTACCTGAGTTGCATACTCTTTCCATGAAGGCTGCAGATTCTCATTGAAGGCTACTGCCTTGGCTGCGATAACGTGCTCCAGCGGACCGCCCTGCTGACCTGGGAATACGGCAGAATTCAAGAGCATACTCATCTTTTTAACCTCGCCCTTCTTGGTAGTCAATCCCCAAGGATTGTCAAAATCTTTGCCCATCAGAATGATACCGCCACGAGGACCACGGAGGGTCTTGTGAGTAGTAGAAGTAACGATGTGTGCATACTTCAATGGGTTGTCGAGCAGACCGGCTGCAATCAGACCTGCAGGGTGAGCCATATCGATCATGAGGAGAGCGCCTACCTCGTCGGCAATTTTGCGCATACGGGCATAATCCCACTCGCGGCTGTAAGCGCTACCACCACCGATAATCAGTTTTGGCTTGTGCTCAAGAGCCAGCTTCTCCATCTCGTCGTAGTCTACACGGCCTGTTTCCTTGTTCAGGTTGTAACCGATAGGGTTGTAGAGGATACCAGATGTATTGACGTGGCTACCATGAGAGAGGTGACCGCCGTGGTCGAGGTTCAATCCCATGAAAGTATCACCTGGCTTCAATACGGCAAGCAGAACAGCAGCGTTAGCCTGTGCACCAGAGTGAGGCTGTACGTTGGCATACTCAGCACCGAACACCTTCTTTACACGCTCGATGGCGAGGTTTTCTACGATGTCAACTACCTGGCATCCGCCATAATAACGCTTGCCTGGCAGTCCCTCGGCATACTTGTTAGTAAGGTAAGAACCCATAGCGTTCATCACCTCGTCACTCACGAAATTCTCAGAAGCGATAAGCTCCATACCCTTCAGCTGGCGCTGATGTTCTCTTTCGATTAAGTCGAAAATCTCTTGGTCTTTTACCATTTCCCTTTACTTTTTATGGTTGATGTTTAATGAAATCGGCTGCAAAAATAAGCAATATCTCTCAAACTACCAAATTAATCGTAACATTTTGAGTGATATTGCTTACTTTTTGTTATAAACTACCTGTTTTTATTACTTGCAGAGCTCTACTTTGCCCAATTGCTGCTCTTTGTCGCAGTAGTGGCAACGTACGATACCGAGCACCTTATCTACGGTATGGAAGAGGGTCTGCATAGGCTCGTTGTTGGTGATACACTTAGGGTTGTTGCATTTCACGATGCCCTTCAGCGTATCTGGAGTCTTGACGGTCTTCTTCTCTACGATTTCGTAGTCTTTGATGATACTCAGTCCGATGTTAGGCGCAACGACAGAGAGTCGGTTGATTTCCTCATCGGTAAAATACTTGTTGGCAACCTTGATGATGCCCTTCTTGCCAATCTTCTTGCTTGGCAGGTTGTAGCCGATAGTAACAGGAGTCTCCATCTTCTCCAACTGGAGCAGATTTACTACCTGATAGGTCTTTTCGGCTGGTATATGGTCGATTACGGTACCGTTCTCGATAGCCGCAACCACTAATTGACTTTTATTGTTTCCCATCTCTTTTTTTTTAAAATGTTGAGTGTTGAATGTTGAGTGTTGAATGTTGAGTGAGGCTTGCGCCCTTGAGGGCCATGTTAGGTGTCCGTTAGGCAACTTAACATTCAACATTCAACATTATTCAATTATGCTTTTATCGTTCTTTACATCATCGAGCGAAATGCCGAGGCAGTGGCAGAAGATAGCCTCACGCGCATAGAGGCCGTTCTGAGCCTGCTGGATATAGTATGCATGTGGATCATCGTCTACATCATAAGCAATCTCGTTCACGCGTGGCAGCGGATGCATAATCTTCATGTTTTCCTTCGCCTTGCAGAGCATGTCACGCTTCAGGATATACACGTTCTTCACGCGTTCATACTCCATCAGGTCGCTGAAACGCTCCTTCTGTACACGTGTCATGTAGAGGATGTCGGCACCTGCAATCACATCTTCGTTAAAGTCCTCGTGCTCAACATATTTGATGTTGTGCTCCTTGCAGTAGAGTTTATACTCTTCTGGCATGGCGAGTTCTTTAGGTGCGATGAAATGGAAGGTAGGATTGAAGTGGCGCATGGCTGTGATAAGTGAGTGAACGGTGCGGCCATATTTGAGGTCACCCACAAGATAGATGTTCAAGTTCTCCAGGGTTCCCTGGGTCTTGTAGATAGAGTAGAGGTCGAGCAGGCACTGTGAAGGGTGCATGTGAGCGCCGTCGCCTGCATTTACGATAGGCACTGGTGCTACCTCACTGGCATACTGGGCTGCTCCCTCGATGAAATGGCGCATGGCGATTACATCGGCATAGTTGCTTACCATCAGGATGGTATCCTTGAGGGTCTCACCCTTGGTGGTACTGGATGTCTTGGCATCAGAGAAACCAATGACACGGGCGCCAAGACGGTTGGCAGCGGTTTGGAAACTGAGTTGGGTACGAGTAGATGGCTCGAAGAAAAGGGTCGCTACGACCTTTCCCTTCAACAACTCCCTGTTCGGGTGCTTTTCGAACTCTTGCGCCATTTCCAGGAGGTACATGATTTTCTCCTTGGAAAGGTCTGCAATGGTCACAAAATTATGTTTTTCCATTTGAAATTTGATTGAATGTTCTAAAATCGCCCACAAAGTTACATAAAAAATCTGATTTATGTGTGATAAGTCAAAACTTTTATGTAATTTTGCACAAATATTTAAAGAAATAGTGATGAGAAAGCGATTTATACATATTTTATGGGCTGTTTTCGGCACTGGAATACTCACGGTAATTCTTGCCTTTGTTGCCATCTGGTTTGGAATGATTGGCTACATGCCCGACATCGAGGATCTGCAGAATCCTATCAACAGATTTGCCACCCAGGTTTACTCTGCCGATGGCAAGGTGCTTGGTACGTGGAACCTGAACAAGGAGAACCGTATCGTGATTCCTTACAAGAAAATGTCACCTTATTTAATAAAGGCACTGGTGGCTACTGAGGATGAGCGATTCTATGAGCATTCAGGTATCGACTTCCGTGCACTGGGACGTGCCATCGTCAAGCGTGGTATCCTGGGACAGACTAATGCGGGTGGTGGAAGTACCATCACGCAGCAGCTCGCCAAGCAGCTTTATTCTGAGAAGGCAGGCAGTACGATGGAACGATTGTTGCAGAAGCCGATAGAGTGGGTGATTGCGGTGAAGCTGGAACGCTATTATACCAAAGAGGAGATTCTGGCTCTCTATCTCAATTACTTCGATTTCCTGCACAATGCTGTAGGAATCAAGACGGCGGCCAACACCTATTTTAATAAGGAACCGAAGAATCTGACCCTCTGTGAGTCGGCAACGCTCATCGGACTGTGTAAGAATCCGTCGCTCTTCAATCCGGTACGCTATCCGGAGAGAGCACGGGAACGCAGAAATGTGGTTCTTTCGCAGATGGTGAAGGCAGGATATCTGAGCAGGAGCGAGTATAGCCAGTATGCTGCTGAGCCGCTGACGCTCAATTTCCACCGTACCGACCATAAAGATGGTTCGGCTACTTATCTGCGTGAGTTCCTTCGCCAGTATATGATGGCTAAGCGTCCGGAGCGTAGTGATTATCCATCCTGGAACCGTGCCCAGTTTGTGGTGGATTCCACCCAGTGGGAGACTGACCCGCTCTATGGATGGTGTAACAAAAACTATAAGAAGGATGGTTCTCCATACAATGTATACAGTGATGGACTGAAGGTGTTTACTACTATCGACAGCCGTATACAGCAGTATGCGGAAGAGGCTATGTATCAGCATGTAGCCCGCTATCTGCAACCTCGCTTCAGTGCCGAGATAGCCCGCAAGCCAAGTTCGCCATACAGCGATAAACTGACACCGGCACAGATTAAGAATATCCTGAACCGCAGTATCACCCAGAGTGAGCGTTACCGTACGATGAAGGCTGCGGGATATTCTGAGGATGAAATCAAGGCGGCATTCCGCAAGAAGCAGGAGATGACCGTGTTTACCTATCATGGCGATATAGATACGCTGATGAGTCCGCTCGATTCTATCCGTTATTACAAGAGTTTCCTGCGCAGCGGTTTTATGAGCATGGATCCTAAGACGGGCGCTGTGAAGGCGTATGTGGGTGGATTGGATTATACTCATTTCATGTATGATATGGTGAGTCTGGGACGCCGACAGGTGGGTTCTACCATCAAGCCTTTCCTCTACAGTCTGGCGATGTCTAACGGCTTCCAGCCTTGCGATTTAGCTCCTAACCGTCAGCAAACCTATATGGTAGCTGGCCGTCCTTGGACACCTCGCAATGCCAACCATTCACGTGCCGGACAGATGGTTCCGCTGAGTTGGGGATTGGCACAGAGTAGCAACTGGGTGAGCGCTTATCTGATGAGTAAGCTCAATCCGCAGCAGTTTGTCCAGATGTTGCGCGATTTCGGTGTCAGCAGTCCTGATATCCATGCATCCATGAGTCTCTGTCTAGGACCATGCGAGGTAAGTGTCAGCGAGATGGTGAGTGCCTATACCGTATTTGCCAACCACGGCATCCGTACTGCTCCTATGTTCGTGAGCCGTATCGAGGATAATGAGGGCAATACGATTGCTACCTTCCAGCCACGTATGAACGAGGTAATCAGTGCCGATAATGCCATGAAGATGCTTACCATGCTGATGGGTGTGGTAGATAATGGTACTGCAGGAAGACTGCGCTACCGTTATAATCTGGAAGGACAGATTGGCGCCAAGACCGGTACTACCAACAACAACAGCGATGGTTGGTTTATCGGCTTTACTCCACAGCTCGTAAGTGGCTGCTGGGTAGGTGGTGAGGAGCGTGATATTCACTTCGATTCCATGAGTATGGGTCAGGGTGCTACCATGGCTTTGCCTATCTGGGCGATATTCATGAAGAAGGTTTATGCCGACCCGTCGCTGGGTATCAGTCCTGCTATCAAGTTCGATTTGCCGGAAGACTACAATCCTTGTTCCCGCAAGGCAGCCGAACAGGATGACTTTGAGGAAGTAGGAGGTGGCAGCATCGACGAAGTTTTCGAATAAAAACCAAGGCATTCGCCATTTTTGCATGTATTTATTTTAAATAGTGCAAAAATGGCGAATGTTATTTGTTTATATGCATTTTTTTTTGTATTTTTGCAGAGTTTTAGAACATGCATAGCCCGAATGATGTTTCTTCGGGTTTTCAAAATAGAAATAAAATAAAAAATCATTATAATGAACGTTTCATACAAATGGCTTAAAGAATACGTCGATTTCGATTTGACACCACAGGAGACTGCGGACGCGTTGACCTCTTGCGGACTCGAAGTTGACGCTTTGGAAGAAGTGCAGTCTGTCAAGGGCGGACTGAAAGGTCTCTATGTTGGTAAAGTATTGACATGCGAGGAGCATCCTAACAGCGATCACCTCCATGTTACAACCGTTGACTTGGGCAAGGGCGAACCTCAGCAGATTGTCTGTGGTGCTCCTAATGTTGCTGCAGGTCAGAAGGTCATCGTTGCTGATTTGGGCTGCGTGCTCTACGACGGCGACCAAAGTTTTACCATCAAGAAGAGCAAGCTCCGCGGTGTAGAGAGTTTGGGTATGATCTGTGCTGAGGATGAGATTGGTGTTGGTACCTCTCACGATGGCATCATCGTACTCCCTGAAGATGCTCCGGTAGGTCAGCCTGCTGCTGAGTATTATAACTTGGAGAGCGACTGGCTCATCGAGATTGATATCACAGCCAACCGTGCCGATGCTCTCGGTCATTGGGGTGTGGCTCGTGACCTCTATGCATGGTTGAAGCAGAATGGCTACAAGACTAGCTTGCATCGCCCTTCTTGCGATGAGTTTGTAGTAGACAATGAGAATCTTCCTATCGATGTTGAAATCCAGAATACTGAGGCTTGCAAGCGTTATGCCTGTGTAAGTATCACCGGTTGCGAAGTGAAGGAGAGTCCTAAGTGGTTGCAGGATAAGCTGAACATCATCGGCTTGCGTCCTATCAACAATATCGTGGACATCACCAACTACATCATGATGGCATACGGCCAGCCTTTGCACTGCTTCGATGCAGACATGGTTACCGGTCATAAGATTGTAGTCCGTACCCAGCCAGAGGGCACCAAGTTTGTTACTCTCGATGGCGAGGAGCATACCTTGGGTGAGCACGACCTGAGCATCTGCAATGCTGAAGAGCCTATGTGTATTGCCGGTATCTTCGGTGGTAAGGGTTCCGGTACTTACGAGACAACCAAGGATGTTGTTTTGGAGAGTGCTTACTTCCACCCAACATGGATCCGCAAGAGTGCCCGCCGTCATGGTTTGAGCACAGATGCCAGCTACCGTTTTGAGCGTGGTGTAGATCCAAACGGACAGATTTATGCTTTGAAGCAGGCTGCCATCCTCTGCAAGCAGTTGGCAGGCGGTAAGATTTCCATGCAGATCAAGGATGTATATCCAGAGCCAAT
>ULSN01060374.1_pt1 | contig 10042 bp, 6 predicted proteins | sample 1956771 | NCBI WGS metagenome assembly ULSN01 (sample SAMEA4835709, study PRJEB28245) | human gut metagenome | biome: gut microbiome; material: fecal sample | place: Denmark | collected 2008
GGTGGCAGCTTCGAGGTCGGCGAGACCGTGCGCCTGGCCTATGTCGATCAGCAGCACAAGGACATCGACCCGAAGAAGACCGTCTATGAGGTGGTGTCGCAGGGCAACGAGACCATCCGCATGGGAGGCCGCGATGTCAACGCCCGCGCCTACCTCTCGCGCTTCAATTTCTCGGGCAACGACCAGGGCAAGCTCTGCGAGGTCCTCTCCGGTGGTGAGCGCAACCGCCTGCAGTTGGCCTTGGCGCTGAAGCAGGAGGGCAACGTGCTCCTACTCGACGAGCCTACCAACGACATCGACGTCAACACGCTCCGTGCGCTGGAGGAGGGTCTCGACAGCTTTGCCGGCTGCGCCGTCGTCATTAGCCACGACCGCTGGTTCCTCGACCGCATCTGTACCCACATCCTTGCCTTTGAGGGCGACGGAGAGGTGGTGTTCTTCGAGGGAGACTACTCCGACTACGAGATCAACAAGGCGCGCCGCCTCGGCAACACCGAGATCAAGAAGACGCGCTACCGCAAACTGATGGAGGACTAAACCTCCCCCCTCAGAGCACAAGGCATGAGAAAGGGTGCGTCAGGACCGTTGTCCCGATGCACCCTTTGTCGTGGTGCGGCGGCAGGAGGCAGTGGTCGTGACGTCACGCCATGAGTGTCCCTTTAGTGGTCCTCCGTTGCTTTGAGGAAATCAAAATCAAAAATTAATGCTTAAAAATCGGTTCTGTCTCAGAACCTTGTCACCAGTTCTACCACCAGTTTGTCTTTCTCCGAGGTACGGGCCACGCCGCCGTCGCGGTAGAAGTACTTCTCGTAGTTGATTCGGATGTCGCTCACGAAGGGCTTCTTCAGACTGAGCGTCACGCCGCCCGTGATCCTCGACCGCTGAAAGTCGTTGACGATGAGGCTTCCCTCCGGGTTTTCCTTGCCCTCCAGGTAGCGCTTGCCGTCGCTGTGGTCGCTCATGTAGTCGTAGCGCAGCAGAGGCGTGACGTAGCGGATGAGGCCCTGCCCCGTGGGTATGTCGTAGCTGACGAAGGAGTCGAAGGCGTGGACGGGACGGAAGGCGTCGTGGGCATAGTGCTTGTAGAGATACTCCGCCTCGACGTGCCATCCGCAGGCGTGCCAGTAGAGGCCTGCGTCATACATCATGACGTTGACGTCGTCGGGCTTGATCTTCTGCGTGCTCAGCACGAGGCCGAAACCGTGGGGCAGCAGTTGTGCCTTGGCCGAGAAGTTGACGCTGCTGCTCCAGAAGTCCTTCTGATTGGTCAGTCCCGATCCGTTGAAGAGTCCGGCCTCCAGCACGATGGGAAATCCAGCCTGGATTGTGTAGCCTGCGGCAAATCCCACGTCGCGCACGTTGCCCACCTGCTTGGCGATGAAGGACCGGTTGGCGAAATACTGCTGGTGGGGCGACCGGTGGGCGTCGATGGTGAAGGGCACGCGCATCTGTCCCAGCGTGAGCTGCAGTCCCTGTGCGGGCTTGAGGCGCGTGTAGGCGTCGAGCATCTTGATCTTGCCCTCGTCGCAGAGGTCTATCTCCGCCTTGTAGCCGATGACGGGCGATAGTTTGCCGTCCACGCTGATGCGCGCGTTGCGCACCTCGAAGCGTCCTTCGTTTTCCTGCGTCTGATACTCATACTTCGACCGTATCGTTCCGTGGATGTTCACGGGCAGACATTTCTCCTGCGGTGCTGTGGCGCTCGTCTGTTGTGGTGTGGTGGCGCTCGTCTGCGCCCATGCGCCGCTGCCATGCAGGCAGATCAGGGTGGCGGCGAGGATGAGGCTGTTGGTGTGTCCCATTTTCTTTTGTTTTCGTTACCGTTGTTTTGTGTTGTGTCGTTGTTGGCGCAAGATGGCGTCGGATCTGTCGCCGGCCAGCGCCCCTTGCTTTTCGGCTGCAAAATTCGTGGTTTTATGTTGCTTCTCTGTGACAACGGTGTTACAATCTCGTTACGTTGTGTTTTTCCCTGGCCGTGGGGGTGTTTTCCGTCCCGAGTGGTCTCTGTGTGGTCCTCAAGGATGGGTTTGCCTTGATGGCGCTTTCTGTTCTGCTTTTTCCCGAGAAGGCCTTTCCCCGTTCCTCTGCTGTTTTTTTCTGTGGAGTTTCTTACGCTCCCATGCTGGATCTTTCTGTGATGCTGCTGTTCGTGATGTTGTTGTTCGTTGCGTTAAGAGTTTGAATGGTTCGAAAATAGAGACCTTGCCGATGGTAGCTTAGGACTGGCGCCGATAGTTATTTGTCCCTTGCCCTTGTCGTAAGGAGGCCCCGCCCCAAGCCTTCCTATGGACATTACCACCCATCTCGTATCTGTTGCAATGATTTTGCCAGCGAGCGCAATGAGAGCCCCGATCTCAAATTGCCGAGCGCCGCTAAATCTTCTGCAAAGGTACATAGTATTTTTCGTACTGCCAAATAAAACCGCAAAAACTTTCTAACTTTTTTTGTTTTTACTGATCGAGCATATAGCTTTGCTATATGATTTTTTCGGATTGCACGAATATCTCTTTACATAATCTCTGTTTGTGGATTGAGCGAGGGTAAGAAGTGGAAAAGCTTAACGTGATAATGTGATAATGTGAGAATGTGATAACCGAGACACACCCTAATCACATTATCACATTATCACAATAAGAAAATCAATGTCTCCATGAGGCTGGGTATTTCCGAAGTCAAAGAATAGTATATATAAAATAATATATTATTTTATATATACTATTCTTTGGCACTTTTTTACCCCCCCTTCTTTGGAGTGGGAAATCCTTAATGTGATAATGTGATAATGTGAGTGTGTGAGGAATGAAAGTTTTGTGATTAAATACTTTAATAAAAATTAGTCAATGTACTATGTGTCAATTATTTAGCTCTAAAGATAACTTGGTGTGAGTTGTTGTTGTGTGCGTGCTTGTGTATTGTGTTTTGACTTTTGTTAACAAGTGTAACAATGTGGTCTAAGTAGTCTTCTGTTGCAAAAAACTCCTCGAAATGACAAAAAATTAAAAGAACTTGCTTTGTCGGGGTGTGGAAAAACCTGCATCGACACATGAAAATGATGCCTTTTAGCGTTCGTTTGACCTTGGGATGAGTTCTCAAACCCCGTTTTACCTGCATCGGAACCCGTCTTGGCCCTATGGTCAGAAAACGAAGCTTTAGAGTGTAATTCTCTGATTATCAATGGAAATAGTCAGCTTTGTTGCGTTTTTATCTCTTTCGCGCTGATGTGTGAAAATCTCAGAAAATCTCTCGGAATCACCCTGAAAATCCCCCAAGATTGTCTCGGATCGCCTTCAATTCCCCCAAAATCCCCTTCAGATGCCTGTCAAAAGCCACCTCGATCGCCTACAATATGATCCCAAAACTATGCCAAGCTCTCCCGAGAACCTCCCGAGATCATCCCGAGCACCCGTCCTACCCACCCTGCCCCGACCCGATCAAAACCCGGTCAAGACCCGATTAAAACCCGGTCAAGACCCGATCATGACCCGCTCAAGACCCTCAAAACCGAAGGTAAAATCCCGTCTCGGCCTCGCGCGCAGGCGCGCACAGTATAAAAGAGGAAAAACAATCGCCCTTTTAACTTTTTTTATTCCGACTTCAACTCCTTTCTCAATGAAAACAGTTACCTTTGTAGTCGGTAATAATGAAGACAAACGCAGACACACGCAACGTTACAAAGCGAAAGGCAAGGGAGCTGCTTGACAGCTACCTGAAAGGAACTGGCCATCGCCACACCCCCGAGCGCAGCGCCATCCTCGACGCGGTCTATGACCAGCGGGGCCATTTCACGCTCGACGAACTGGCCAAGGTGTTGGAGCAGCGCAATTTCCCCGTCTCCCGAGCCACGCTCTACAACACCATGCGCTTGTTTATCAAGCTGCGGCTCGTCGTGCGCCACCGCTTCATAGGGCGCACGAGCTATGAGGCCTGCTACGCCAGCGGAGACCACATCCACCAGGTCTGCACCGTCTGTGGAAGCATACGCGAGGTGGCCGCCGAGGAAGTGGCCGAGGCCGTGGACAAATTGCGTCTCAACCGCTTTCGCAAAGAGGGATTCACGCTCTATATCTACGGCGTCTGCACACGCTGCCAACAGCGCATCACCCGCCAGTCGGAAAAAAAGAAAACAGGAAAACAAGAAAAAAATTAGATAAAAACATCTATGAAAACAGGTAAAGTTGACGTCCTCTTGGGTCTCCAATGGGGCGATGAAGGCAAGGGAAAGGTAGTCGATGTCCTCACACCACACTACGACGCCGTGGCGCGCTTCCAGGGCGGCCCGAACGCGGGGCATACCTTGGAGTTTAATGGTGAGAAATACGTGCTCCGCTCCATTCCCTCCGGCATTTTCCAAGGGGGCAAGGTGAACATTATCGGCAATGGTGTCGTGCTCGCTCCCGACTTGTTTATGGATGAGGCCAAGAGCCTTGAGAAGAGCGGTCACGCCCTCCGCGAGCGCCTCCACATCTCGAAGAAAGCCCACCTCATCATGCCTACCCACCGCATTCTCGACCGCGCCATCGAGGCCTCCAAGGGCAAGTCGAAGGTCGGCACCACGGGCAAGGGCATCGGCCCGGCCTATACCGACAAGGTCTCGCGCACGGGTCTCCGCGTCGGCGACATCCTCGATCGCTTCGAGGAGAAATATCAGGCCGCCAAGAGCCGCCACCTCGCCACGCTCAAGGGCATGGGATGGACCGACTTCGACGGACTGGAAGAGGTCGAGAAGCACTGGATGGAGGGCGTAGAATACCTCAAAGGATTCCATTTCACCGACTCTGAGCATGAAATCAACCACCTGCTGCGCGACGGCAAGTCCATCCTCTGCGAGGGCGCACAGGGCACGATGCTCGACGTCGATTTCGGTTCCTACCCCTTTGTGACCTCCTCCAACACCATCGGCGCAGGAGCCTGCACCGGACTGGGCATAGGAGCCAACAAGGTCGGCAACGTCTTCGGTATCATGAAGGCCTATTGTACCCGCGTGGGCTCAGGACCCTTCCCCACCGAGCTCTTCGACGAGACGGGCAAGCGCATGCGTGACATCGGCCATGAGTATGGCGCCGTGACCGGACGCGAGCGTCGCTGTGGATGGATCGACCTCGTGCAGCTGCGCTACTCCATCATGGTCGATGGCGTGACGGAGCTGATCATGATGAAGAGCGACGTGCTCGACACCTTCGACACCATCAAGGCCTGTGTGGCCTACCGACTCCCCGACGGCACGGAGACCGACGAGCTGCCCTTCGAGCTGGAGGGCGTCACCCCGATCTACAAGGAGATGAAGGGCTGGAAGACGGACATGACGCAATACACCAGCGAGGACCAGTTCCCGCAGGAGTTCAAGGACTACATCCAGTTCCTGGAAGATTTCCTCGAGACCCGCATCGGCATCATCAGCATCGGTCCCGACCGCGAGCAGACCATCGTGAGAGGATAAGTCTCACACGCCAGGGGGCAGACCACTTCTCCCCCTGGTAGTAACCATCCACGGCCAATCTTGGCCTCTAACGAAAGCAAACACTATGGCAAATAAACCTTCCATCCCCAAGGGCACGCGCGACTTCGGTCCCGAGGAGATGGCGAAGCGCAATTATATCTTCGACACCATCAAGGCGGCATTCCAGCTCTATGGTTTCCGCCAGATCGAGACCCCGGCGATGGAGACGCTCCACACGCTCATGGGCAAGTATGGCGAGGAGGGCGACAAGCTCCTGTTCAAGGTGCTCAACTCCGGCGACTACCTCAAGAAGGTCTCCGACGAGGAGCTCGCCGACCGCAACGTCTATAAGCTCCAGACCAAACTCTGCGAGAAGGGTCTCCGCTACGACCTCACCGTGCCCTTCGCCCGCTATGTGGTGATGCACCGCGAGGAACTCCAGATGCCGTTCAAGCGCTACCAGATACAGCCCGTATGGCGGGCCGACCGTCCGCAGAAGGGACGCTACAGAGAGTTCTACCAGTGCGACGCCGACGTCGTGGGCAGCGACTCGCTCCTCAACGAGGTGGAGCTGGTCCAGATCATGGACACGGTCTTCACGCGCTTTGGCGTGCGCGTGGCCATCAAGATCAACAACCGCAAGATCCTCACCGGCATTGCCGAGGTGATAGGCGAGGCCGAGAAGATCGTCGATATCACCGTGGCCATCGACAAACTCGACAAGATCGGCGTGGATGGCGTCAATGCCGAACTGCGCTCCGACGGCATCTCCGAGGAGGCCATCGCCCGCCTGCAGCCTATCATCAACCTGCAGGGCACCAACGACGAGAAGTTGGCCACCATCGCCGAGGTGCTCCATGAGAGCGAGACGGGGCTGAAGGGCATCGAGGAGGTCCGTTTCATCCTCGACACGCTCAAGGGCGTGGGTCTCCACAACACCGTGGAGCTCGACCTGACGCTGGCCCGCGGCCTCAACTACTACACGGGAGCCATCTTCGAGGTGAAGGCCCTCGACGTGGAGATCGGCAGCATCACGGGTGGCGGACGCTACGACAACCTCACGGGCATCTTCGGCATGCCCGGTCTCTCGGGTGTGGGCTTCTCCTTTGGCGCAGACCGCATCTACGACGTGCTCAACGCTCTCGACCTCTATCCGAAGGAGAGCCGTCAGGGCACGGAGGTGCTCTTCATCAAGTTCGGCGACGCCGAGACGGCCTACTGCATGCCGCTGGTGGCCAAACTGCGCCAGGCTGGCATTGCCACCGAACTCTTCCCCGACAAGGCAAAGATGAAGAAGCAGATGAACTATGCCAACGCCAAGCACATCCCGTTTGTCGCCCTGGCCGGCGAGAGCGAGATGGCCGAAGGCAAGGTGACGTTGAAGGACATGGAGACGGGCGAGCAGCAGCTGCTGACCCCGGAGGAAGTGATAGCCAAGCTCCGCCCATAGGCGCACGCGCCAGTCCTCTCCCCTATTCCTATTATATATATACTACTTATATATACGCTACGAGCAACCATGGAGGCAGCCCTGCCTTGCCGTCCGTGGTTGCTCGTAGTGTGTCTGTAGGCCCGCTGGGCCTCACGGCCTATAGGACCGCCAGTCTTTCCCATAACTCGGCCCTCAGCGCCCTCCTGCCTATCCGAAGAGCAGGCGCAGCGCCTCCTCTACCTTTCTGACGGGATGGATGGCGATGGTGTACTTGCTGTGGTCGAAGCCCTGGAGGTTGTACTTGGGGATGATGATATGCTGGAAACCCAGTTTCTCGGCCTCGCCGATGCGGGCCTCGATACGGCTCACGGGGCGCACCTCGCCGCTCAGTCCCACCTCGCCCGCCATACACCATCCGCTCTCGATGGGCGTATCGACATTGGACGAGAGGACGGCGGCGATGACGCTCAGGTCCATAGCCATGTCCGTCACGCGGAGTCCACCCGCTATGTTGAGAAAGACATCCTTCTGCATGAGTTTGAAACCCACCCGCTTCTCCAGCACCGCCAGCAGCATGTTGAGCCGTCGCTGGTCGAAACCCGTGGCCGACCGCTGGGGCGTGCCGTAGGCGGCGGAGGAGACGAGGGCCTGGGTCTCGATCAGAAATGGGCGCACGCCCTCTATGGCGCTGGAGATGGCCACGCCCGAGAGGCCGTCGTGGTCGTCGGTGAGGAGCAGTTCCGAGGGATTCTCCACCTGGCGGAGCCCCTGCTGCCGCATCTCGTAGATGCCGATCTCCGAGGTGGATCCGAAGCGGTTTTTGATGCTGCGCAGGATGCGGTAGAGGTGGTGCTGGTCGCCCTCAAACTGGAGCACCGTATCGACGATATGTTCCAGGATCTTCGGACCGGCGAGGGTTCCCTCCTTGTTGATGTGGCCGATGAGGATCACGGGGACGCCACTCGACTTGGCGAAGCGGAGCAGCGCCGAGGCACACTCCCGCACCTGCGAGACGCTGCCCGGCGAACTCTCGGCCTGCTCGGTGGCGATGGTCTGTATGGAGTCGATGACGACGATCTCGGGTTTCTCCTCCTTGATGTGGTCGAAGATGGCCTCCAGCGAGGTCTCGGAGAGGATGACCATGCGGTCGTTGACGGGATTTTGGCCACCAATGCGGTCCGCCCGCATCTTGATCTGATGGGGGCTCTCCTCGCCACTCACGTAGAGCACGTGCTGCGGCAGACGCAGGAGGGTCTGGAGGGTGAGGGTGCTCTTGCCAATGCCCGGTTCGCCACCCATGAGCACGATGCTGCCGGGGACGAGGCCGCCACCCAGCACGCGGTTGAACTCGCCGTCGATCATGTCGATGCGGGGCTCGTCGTGGGCCGCGATGTCACCCAGGCGCATCCTGTGGCTGCGCGAGGGGTGGGTCCTGAGCTCGCTGGCCGCGCTCCGGGCCGCCTGCTGCCCCGTGTCGGATCCCACACGGATCTCCTTGAAGGTGTTCCACTGTCCGCAGCTGGGACATTTCCCCAACCATTTCGCGCTCTCCTGTCCACAATGGGAGCAGACGTAGGCTATCTTGTCTTTTGCCATTTTCGTTCTGTATATATAGGGCTTCATATCCTATGATAGGAAGTCCTCGTTTCGACCCCACAAAAATAAGAATATTTTTCCGTATTACAAAATTTATTATTAACTTTGCTGCAAGTATGAAGAAACTCATTTGGTACTCGATGGCCGTCTGTCTGCTGACGCTCTGCGCCTGCGGACCGTCCGAAGCCGATCAGAAGCGGGCCCAACGCCAGCGCCAGGAGGCCGACCGCAAGGCTTACCAAGCGGCTTTCAAGGTGGGCACGCTCCCCACCCTCGACTGTCTGCCGCTCTTCCTCCTTCGCGACAGCGTGCTCTACGACACCGCCCGCGCCGACATCCGCCTCGTCGGTTTCACAGCCCAGATGGACTGCGACACGGCCATGACGGGGCGCAGCGTCAATGCCTGCGTCACCGACCTGGTCCGGGCCCAGCGGCTGCAGCGCAAGGGCGTGCCCATACGGTGGTTTGCCTCCACCAATGCCTACTGGAATCTCTATGCGAGCAAGCAGCTGAAGGTCGATTCCATCGGCCGGCTGAGCGACTGCAACATCGCCATGACGCGCTACTCCATCACCGACTACCTCACGGCCGAGGTGCTGCAGCGTGCCAAGTTGCAGCGGCCCGCCCTGCGCGCGCAGATCAACGACGTGCTGGTGCGCGAGAAAATGGCCACGGGCGGGGAGCTCGACGCATTTTGGTTCACTGAGCCCATGGCCACGAAGATGCGGCTCGACGGCCACCGCCTCCTCTACTCCTCGCAGAAGTCGGGACTCCATCCCGGCGCCATCGTCCTGGTGGAGGGACCTTCCGACGACCCGCAGCGCACGATGCGTCAGCAGGAGGAGTTTAGAAAGGCCTACGACCGCGCCGTGGCGCTAATCAACAAGAACGGACTGGTCTATTATTCAGACCTGATCATCAAGTATATGGGCGTCGATAGCAAGGTGGTCATGAATCTGCCCAAACTCTCTTTCGAACCCGCCCGCGGGCCGCGCGAGGCCGACCTGAAAGCCTTTCGGAAGGGCCGCCCACAATAAGCAGCCCACTATTTATTCACATCAAAAAAAGAACAACATCTATGGACAAAGAGAATAGCATCCCCTGCGGACTCACCATCCGCTGCTTCGAGTTCAACATGATCGGTGAAAACTGCTACGTCGTCTCCGACGAGACGCGCGACTGTGTCATCATCGACTGTGGCGCCTACTGGAAAGACGAGCGCGAGGAACTGGTGGAATATATCACGAAGAACGAGCTTCGACCCGTCCGCCTCCTGGCCACTCACGGCCACCTCGACCATCACTTTGGCGACAATACGGTCTATGACACCTACGGCCTTTCGCCAGAACTCTCGGAAGAGGATGAATATGTATACAAATCGCTTCTCTATCAGGCAGAAAAGTACTTCCACTTGAAGTTGAACTATAAGTTTCCTGCCCCTGGTCGCTACCTGCAGGACGGCGAGACCATCTCCTTTGGCAACCACGAACTGCTGGCCCTCCCCACGCCGGGCCACACGCCAGGATCCGTCTCCTTCTACTGCAAGAGCGAGGGATATCTCTTCACGGGCGACACGC
>ULSN01044228.1_pt1 | contig 10026 bp, 10 predicted proteins | sample 1956771 | NCBI WGS metagenome assembly ULSN01 (sample SAMEA4835709, study PRJEB28245) | human gut metagenome | biome: gut microbiome; material: fecal sample | place: Denmark | collected 2008
TGCGTCGCCAATCGCCGCGCGAAGGTCCTCAATGAGTGTCACGACAGAGTTTCTCCAAAAAGTGCAGGCAGCCGCCTCAGGCAAATTCGATGATCATGCGTTTTCCGAGCGCATGCGCATAGCGCTGCAGCGTACTATTGCATAAAAGCAGATATAGATACCGGATAAAAAGCGACAGAAAGCAAAAGTCTTGTTAAAAAAGGGAAGGCCGACGGATGCAGCGTTATTACCCGCGAACGATTGAGAAAATCCTGCCGCTTGCATCAGCGCGCTTTAAAGTCGTGAAACGGTGGTTGACGGTCGCTGAGAGGACGGGCCTCATTTATCTGCTGCCGCCCTTTGACGGCAGGATCGGACGGCAGCTTGTTAAAAGCCCGAAAATTTACCTCATCGACACGGGGCTTCTTGCGCACCTTCTGCGCATCGATTCGCCGCAGACAATGGCCGAGCATCCTTTGGCCGAAAAGTTTTTTGAGACGTTTGTGGTTACCGAAATTCTCAAGAGCTGGGTGAATAACGGCCGCACGCCTGACTTTTGCTTTTTCAAAGAAAGCCGCGGGATGGAAATTGCTCTTTTGATCCGAAGCGGCGGAAAGTACTTTCCGGTGGCCGTGACGACAAAACAGCATCCGCTGCCCGCGGACTCCAAATGGATTCTGAAGCTCGCGCGGCTGGGCGTAAAGACGGGACCGGCTGCCGTCATCAGCATGGCACCGGGAGCTTACGCAGTGGCGCCTGACTTCGTCGTACAAAACGTTTGGTCGATCTGATCAATGGTTTGAGACGGCAACGAAAAAGCCCCGGCATCCGTAAGACGTCCGGGGCTTTTAACTTACTCAGTCAGTTCCGGTTAGAGCAGCGGAACGATGAGAAGTGCCACGATGTTGATGATCTTAATCAACGGGTTCACGGCGGGACCAGCCGGATCCTTGTACGGATCGCCCACGGTGTCGCCCGTGACGGCAGCCTTGTGGGCATCGCTACCCTTGCCGCCGAAGTGACCGTCTTCGATGTACTTCTTGGCGTTATCCCAGGCACCGCCGCCGGTGGTCATGGAGATTGCGACGAAGATACCGGTAACGATCGTGCCCATCAGCACACCGCCCAGAGCCTGCGGGCCCAGAGCCAGACCCACCACGATCGGAACGATCACCGGCAGAATCGACGGAATGATCATTTCCTTAATGGCGGCGCCGGTGAGCATTCCGACAGCCTTGGAGTAGTCGGGCTTGGCCTTACCTTCCATGATGCCCGCGATTTCCTTGAACTGACGGCGCACTTCAATCACCACGCTCCCTGCGGCACGGCCCACGGCTTCCATCGCCATTGCACCGAAGAGGTAGGGAATCAGACCGCCGATGATAAGCCCGGCGATCACATAGGGGTTGGAGAGGTCAAACGTGAAGTCGACGTTAAAGGACTGCTTCAGAGCGTGCGTGTAGTCGGCAAACAAGACGAGTGCCGCAAGACCGGCGGAACCGATGGCGTAGCCCTTCGTGACGGCCTTGGTGGTATTACCGACGGCATCCAGGGGATCGGTGACGGCGCGGACCTTTTCGTCCAATTCGCTCATTTCAGCGATACCGCCCGCGTTATCGGTGATCGGACCGTAGGCGTCAAGCGCCACAACGATACCGGCCATCGTCAGCATCGAGGTCGCGGCAACGGCAATACCGTAGAGGCCTGCGAGCCAGTAGCTCACAATAATGGCGATCACAACGCAGATCACGGGCATGGCGGTGGCCTTCATGGAAACCGCAAGACCCGCGATGATGTTCGTGCCGTGGCCGGTCGTGGAGGCTTTGGCCACATCCTGTACGGGCTTATATTCGGTACCCGTGTAGTACTCGGTGATGACAACCATCAGCCCCGTGAGAACCAGACCCACAATGGCGGTACCGAAAAGCGCACCCGTTGTCACGCCTTCAGGGAGCATTGCCGGATCGGAGAAGACAAAGTCGCCCACAAACCAGAAGGCAACGGCGGCGATCACGCCCGCGACAATCAAGCCGCGGTAGAGAGCCGTCATGATCTTCTTACCCGGGATGTAGTTCACAAAGAACGTGCCGATGATGCTTGCGATGATGGAAACGGCCCCGAGAATGAGGGGGTATTCCACGAGACGCATGGCGTCGCCCGTTGTGGCGAGCGCACCGATCATCATCGTCGCGATAAGGGTCACCGCGTACGTTTCAAAAAGGTCAGCGGCCATACCGGCGCAGTCACCGACGTTGTCGCCCACGTTATCGGCGATCACGGCGGGGTTACGCGGGTCGTCTTCGGGAATGCCGGCTTCCACCTTACCCACAAGGTCAGCGCCGACGTCGGCGCCCTTCGTGAAGATGCCGCCGCCAAGACGCGCAAAGATTGAAATCAGAGACGAACCGAAGGCAAGACCGATCAAGGGCTTGATCGTGGCGTAGAGGTTGGCGTCAGCCGGAGCGGTCTGGGTGAGAAACGCCATGTAGCCTGCAACGCCCAAAAGGCCCAGACCAACCACGAGCATACCCGTGATGGCGCCGCCTTTAAAGGCGACATTAAGGGCTTCCTTCATGCCGATGCTCGCGGCCTGGGCGGTACGGACGTTGGCTTTAACCGAAACGTTCATGCCGATAAAGCCGCAGGCGCCGGAGAGAACGGCACCCAAAGCAAAACCAACGGCGGTCTTCCAGCCAAGAGCCGGAACAAAGGCGATCACAACGAAAAGAATGACGCCCACGACCGCAATGGTCGAATACTGTTTGGTGAGATAAGCCTGAGCGCCCTGCTGAATAGCGGACGAAATTTCCTGCATGCGGGCATTGCCGGGGTCTTTGGCAAGCACCCAGCTGCGGGTGACAAGGCCGAAGATGACGGCTAGGATGCCGGCGGCAATGGCAAGCCACAAAGCTGTAGTCATAGAACCTTCCTTTGGTGTCGCTTTCCCTTTTTATCGCAGGAAAGGCGTACGCCGGTGATTTTCCAGTGGTTGTTAAAGAATAAGCCCGCGAAAATCGGGGAAATTTCCGTGGGCTTACAGGTAAAACTTTATTTGAGCGCTTCAAAAACGCGTTCGCGGATCGTGTCGATCGAGCCGATGCCCGAAATCGCGCGGTACTGCGGAACCCCCTTGGCGCCGCTCTTGGCGAGGTCACTGTAGAACTTCACTAGAGCTTCTGTCTGCTGATGGTAGACCGCAAGGCGCTTCATCACGACTTCTTCTTTGTCGTCGTCGCGCTGCACCAGGGGCTCGCCCGTCACATCGTCCTTACCCTCAACCTTCGGGGGGTTGTACTTGATGTGGTAGCTGCGGCCGGAAGCCGGGTGAATGCGGCGGCCCGACATGCGTTCAACGATTTCCGCATCGGGAACCGCGATTTCCAAAACGAAGTCGATCGGCACACCGGCGGCCTGCAGGGCCTGTGCCTGGGGAATCGTGCGCGGAAACCCGTCAAAGAGGAATCCCTTCTTGCAGTCATCCTGCGTGAGGCGTTCCTTCACAAGACCGATGATGATGTCGTCGCTCACAAGTCCCCCCTGATCCATGATGACCTTGGCGGCCTTGCCGAGTTCGGTGCCGGCCTTGACAGCAGCGCGCAGCATGTCGCCCGTGGAAATCTGGGGAATGCCGAAGCGCTCCTTAATGAAAGCGGCCTGAGTGCCCTTACCGGCACCGGGAGGTCCGATGAGAATCAAACGCATTTGATCGTCTCCAAAAATTAGTCTGTTTTTCTTTTCCGACGCCCGTCTGCGGCATAGTCCGACAACGGGTTAGCAAAACCCTTCGGGCTGCGGCGTTGAGAACAGTCGATTCCAAGCATTCTAGCCCAAAGAAGCGGGCAAAAACATGGGCCGAAAGGAGGGGGCGGGGCGTGTGCCGCCGGTGTTTCTCAGAAGCTTGGCAAAAACTCAGGACGACACGTCCCTCAGGCCTTTGCGGCTCTTAACAGCGTGGTTAACGTCGTGCGCTCGGTGCCTTTCATCTTCCGACATCGTGAAGGCGTACCAGTCCAAGGAGTTCCGTGAGTACCTGAAAGCTGACAATAACGGCCTCTGGTACTACCCGTAAGACGCCCGCAACAAAAACGGCCGCTCATCACGGGCGGCCGTTTTGACGGAAAACGCGTTTTACGCAGCGGGCCAGAGGCGCCGCACGCGCTCAAGGTCTTCTGCCGTATCAACGCCCGCGGGGAGGTTGGCAGAAAGTACCGTCACGGCGATTTTGTAGCCGTGCCACATGGCGCGAAGCTGCTCAAGCGACTCTGCTGCTTCAATGGGCGCGCGGGTGAGCGCCGGAAAGCGCTTTAAAAACGCAACGCGGTAAGCGTAGATTCCGATATGGTGCAGGGCCGTAAAGCCTTGGGGAAGCGCCTTCTGGCCGTCTTTAAAAGCGTCCCGCGGCCAGGGGATCGGGGCCCGCGAAAAGGTCATTGCGCGGTTTGTGCCGTCCAATTCCACCTTCACAACATTGGGATTTAAAAAGCTCTCGAGCGTCTCAATCGGGTGCGTGGCCGTGGCAATCGCACAGTCAGGCGCCTCTTCAAGCGTTTTCGCAACGCGCCCCACAACCTCCGGCGGAATCAAGGGTTCATCACCCTGGACGTTTACAACGATCGTGTCGTCCGCGAGGCCCATGAGCGTTGCGGCTTCCGAGAGCCGGTCGGTTCCCGTGGGGTGCGTCTCTTTGGTGAGAACGGCTTCAATGCCGTTTTCCGTGCAGGCCTTTACGATGTCGTCGTGATCCGTTGCCACCGCAACGCGCGAGGCACCGGAAAGCGCCGCGCGCTCCGCAACGCGCACGACCATGGGTTTGCCGGCAATGTCCATGAGGGGTTTGTTCGGAAGGCGCGTTGAATGCATGCGCGCCGGAATGATGACGGCAAAGGACATGATCTAGGCCTCCGCGGGCTTGACGCGGGCTTTTTCGATTTCTTCAGGGGTGAGCTCGCGCGCGTCTTTCACCAGCATCTGCGGAATGTCGTCTTTGACGGGAAACGCAAGCGCGCACTTGGCGCACTGAAGTTCCGAAGTTGCGTGATCAAAGTGCAGCGGCCCCTTACAGACGGGGCAGACGAGAACATCGGTTAAACGGGTATCCATTTTTGTTTCAGACTTTAGTGGTTTTTTGGTGCGGTTTGTTTGAGTTCTTTTAAGCGCCCCAGAACAAGTTCAATCAGATAGGGATCAAGATGCATCTCAAGGTCCACCGCCCAGATGCGGGGGTCTTGGGCAAGTTCCGGAATCTGCCTGCACTTCACGGCGTCTTTACCCGTCACGAAAATATAGTCGGTGTCCCAGTGCTCGAAGGGATTGACTTCAAAGCTGTAGTGGTCACCGAGCCGCAGTTCCGCGCAGGCGATATCGTGGGCCCTGAGCATCGCAAAAAAGCGCTCGGGCGAGGCAATGCCGGCTGCGGCCAAAACGCGCGATTTCGCCTTATTGATTTTGTCCGAAAGGTCGTCAATATGGGCAGTCGCCCCGGTTGCGAGCTGATGCGCGGCGCCGATCTGGCTTGTTGCAGCAAAGCGCGGCGTTCTGCTTGCGATGGTGTCCGTTGTGGCGTTTAAAACCAATGCGTCAACGGTGTCAAGCCTTGAGGGCGGTTCACGTAAGGGGCCCGCCGGGAGCACCCAGCCGTTACCGATGCCGCGCGCGCCGATCACGGCCAGTTCAAAGTCACGCGCAAGGCGCAGATGCTGCAGACCGTCATCGCTCACAATCACATTGATCTCGGGGTGCGAAGCAAGAAGAAGTTTTCCTGCGGCCACACGATCGCGCCCCACGGCTGCAGGGCACCCGGTTTGCTGGGCAATCAGAAGCGGTTCGTCGCCCACGACGCGGGCGTCTGATTCCGGAGTCACCAACTGCGGCGTATCCCCCTTGCGGCCGAAACCGCGGCTGATGACGCCGGGCTTATAGCCCACGGCTTTGAGTGTCCGCACGAGTTGAATCGTGACCGGGGTTTTGCCGGTGCCCCCGACATAGATGTTGCCGACAACCAAAACCGGGACGGGGAGCTTTTCAGCACGGATGCGGTGTGCGCGCATGCGTACCGCGGCAAGGTAAATGAGGCTTAAAGGACTTAAAAGCCAGGCGGCAAGACCGCGCTTGGCCCACTGGGCGTGAAGCCACGTTTCGAGTTCAGCGCGCATGGCGATGTCCCCGAAAGAAAACAAAGGGTGCAAGAGGTGGCTTAGATTGTTCGTCCGGCATTTGTGTTCTGTCAAGAGTGGTGCCGCAAACGTGTGTTTCTGCGGCCGTATTTCCTAATCATAACCAAAAGGCGGGGCACTGACGATGCAAATAGTCTTTTTTGTGATCGGATGGATAAACGTGAGCTCAGCCGCATGCAGGCACAAACGGACTCCGGGTGCCTCAGCTTTTAACCCGGCATGTGAGTAAAACGGGTCGCCGGCAATCGGGGCATTAAGCCCCAGGTGATGCGCACAGTGAATCCGCAGCTGATGGGTGCGGCCGGTTTCGGGGAAGAGATTGATGAGTGTGCAGGTCCTCTCTTTCCCGGAGATGCGCCGCACCACCTCAAAGCGCGTGAGGGCCTCAGAACCGCCGGCTGCGACGGGGAGCACACACTGCCGAGGGCGGTCAAAGACGTTTAGCGCGAGCGGCAGCGCGACGCTTCCGCTGCCTTCGGCGACGTCGCCTTCCAAAAGCGCCGCATAGCGCTTATGCACGCGCCGGGCGCGGAAGTCTTCGTTAATGACGGCAAGCGCCTCTTTATTTTTAGCAAAAATTAAGACCCCTGAGGTGTCGGCGTCGAGCCGGTGCACGACGTGCAGGGCCCCGACCGTTTCTTCCAACACACTTTTGGCGCTCACCTTTTCGCGGATACCGGGCACGGACGCAAGGCGCGACGGTTTGTTGACCACAATGAGGTCCCGGTCTTCGTAGAGGATTTGAGGAGTGACGGGGACGGCCGGATCCCAGCGCGGTAAGGGTTCCGGCAACCTTTCCCCGCCCTTTAAAAGGCGTTCGAGAAGATAAACGGCTGACTTCTCAGGCCCGTAAAAGGTGCCGTTAAAACGGATGTCGTGCGCGGGCGAAGTGCCCACCCACCATTCGGTCATGCTGATGATGCGGGAAGCGTGGGTGCTGTTTTCAGCCCGGGTGCGGTTAAGGGCCGCAACGAGCCGTACCAGGGGGGACGTCGCTGAAGCAAGCGTCGTGAACCGCCAGAGCGCACGTCTGAGCTCCTGTTCCGCGCCGCCCTGCAGCGGATTTTTGTCCGGGAAGGGCGCAAAGAGTTCGGTAAGGAGCTCCGCGAGCGTAAAAGAGTTGCCTGCGGCATCGGTAAAGCAGAGCACCGGAACGTCGGTGCGGTTCAAACGTGGCCAGTCGGTTCGGGCTTTGCCCGGTCCCGGCACGGTGCGCTCGCGCTCTGCGTGGGACGTGAAGGCGTAGTGCGCGGTGACGCGTCCGGCATTGTCGATCGTCACCAGTGCCCCCATGCGGCCGAAGCCGCCCTTGGCTAAATCCGGGGCTGCGTTTTTCGCCGCTAGGTCCCATGCGGTCGGAGGCAGCGTTCTCGGGCACTGAAGGGTGCCCGCGGGCGCAGTGTCTGAGGGGAGGATAACCGCCGGGAAAGCGTCAAAAGAGGAGGTCTCGGACATTGGAAGAATGTGGGCAAAAAAATCGGGCTCAGAACGTTAACCGTTTCTGAGCCCGAACATTATCAGTCTTCGCGGAAGGCCGTGTTACGTTTTTTGCGGATCGCGGGGGCTGCGACCACCACGAGCAGCAAAAGCGACACGAGGAGAAGCCCGCAGGAAATGGGACTCGTGAAAAAGACCATGGGGTCACCGCGGGAAATCAAAAGCGCGCGTCTGAGGTTTTCTTCCATCATGGGGCCCAGAATGAAGCCGAGGATCAAGGGAGCGGCTTCGCACCCGAGTTTATGAAAGAGATACCCCAGGGCACCGAACGCAATCGTCATCCACACGTCCCAGACATTGTTGTTGATCGAATAGACGCCGATGCAGCAGAAAACGAGAATCGCCGGGAAAAGCCACCGGTAGGGGACCTTGAGTAACTGCACCCAAACGCCGATCATGGGGAGGTTGAGAATGATGAGCATGAGGTTACCCACCCACATACTGACAATCAATCCCCAGAAAAGCGCGGGGTTGGAGGTCATCACCTGAGGTCCGGGCACAATGTCGTGAATCATCATGGCGCCGATCATCAGGGCCATGACGGCATTTGACGGAATCCCGAGTGTCAGCATCGGAATAAAGGAGGTCTGAGAACCGGCGTTATTGGCGGACTCTGGTCCCGCCACGCCGCGGATGTTGCCCTGGCCGAAAGCGGGACTCGCCTTTGTACCCGCAAGTTTCTTTTCGATGGTGTAGCTTGCAAAGCTTGAGAGCAGTGCGCCTCCCCCGGGGAGCACGCCGAGAAGGGACCCCAGGACCGTACCGCGCAGAATCGGACCGGAACTTGCCTTGAGGTCGGCTTTGGTCGGAAGAACGGAGCCGACTTTGCCCGGGATCAACGTCCTGCGCTCGTTTTGCTCGAGGTTACTCATGATTTCGGCAAAGCCGTAAATGCCCATTGAAAGCGCAACGAAATCGATGCCTTCCTGCAGTTCGTCAAACCCGAAGGTGTACCGTAAGGCCCCGGAATTGACGTCGGTACCGACAAGGCCCAGGAGTAACCCCACCAAAATCATGCAGACGGCTTTGAGAAGCGACCCGGTTGCAAGCACCACGGCACCGATCAAGCCCAGCACCATGAGACTGAAGTATTCCGCGGGCCCGAACTCAAAGGCAATGGTGGTCAAAGGCGGCGCAAAGGCGGCAATAAGTAGTGTTGCCACGCACCCGGCAAAGAAGGATCCGAGTGCTGCAATCCCCAAAGCCGCACCCGCGCGGCCGTTTTTAGCCATCTTGTGGCCGTCGATACAGGTCACAACCGCTGCGGCTTCGCCGGGAATATTCACAAGAATGGCGGTGGTTGAGCCTCCGTACTGCGCGCCGTAGTAAATACCGGCCAACATAATGAGGGCCGAAGAGGGATCAAGCGCGTAGGTGGCGGGCAGAAGCATCGCAACCGTTGCCACCGGGCCCATCCCCGGGAGTACGCCGATAAGCGTTCCGATCGTGACACCGAAAAAGCAGTAGAGGATGTTTTGGAGCGACAGCGCTGCTTCAAAACCGATCAGAAGGTTATTAATAAGATCCATGGTGCCGGCTCCTTAGAGAAATGCCGGCCAGACCGGAATGAGCATTCCGACGCCGTAAACAAAGATTACCCAGGCGATGACGTCCAAAACGACAATCACGATGAGGGTTTCTTTTAACCGAAAGTTTTTGTCTGCCAACGCTGAAATCATCACCATCGCGGCAATCGCAATCATGAGGCCGCAGCTTGCGAGAAGCAGTGAAAACGCGAGCACGGAGCCCAGCACCAGAAAGAAGATCTTCCAGTGAAAGGGTTCGACGCGGCCGCTGTCGGGCTCAACAAGCGCTTCACGCGAGAAAAGCCCGCGCAAAGAGAGAATCACCCCGAGTACGGTGAGAATGCCTCCCAAAAGCGTCGGAAAATACGCGGGGCCCATGCGGGCGGCGGATCCGAGACTGTGCTCCTGGACGGTGACAATGGCAAGCACGCCTGTGACGGCAAACAAAATGCCGGCCCAAAAATCTTTGGCGTTGCGCAAGGACATAATGAAACTTCTGCTACGGACGGTTCTTCAGGAAAAGCGGGGGGAGTTTATCCGAGAACGTCCGTAAAAAAGACGGAAATTGTACGAAAAGCGGTTCTCCGGCAAAGGGCTGCCGAAAAACCGCTTTCTTTGTTTTGACGCCTGATGCGTTAATCCACGCGGGCGCCGGAGACCTTCACGATCTCAGCGTACTTCGTGAGTTCACTCTGGATGAGTTTCGCGAAGTCGGCGCTTGAGCAGGGGGCTGCTTCGCCGCCCAAACGCGCAAGGCGTTCCTTCAAGGCCGAGGCCTTTAAAGCATCCGTAATCACTTTGTTTAAGCGGTTAAGGATCTTGTCGGGCGTAGAAGCCGGCACAAAAAGACC
>ULSN01019024.1_pt1 | contig 9927 bp, 9 predicted proteins | sample 1956771 | NCBI WGS metagenome assembly ULSN01 (sample SAMEA4835709, study PRJEB28245) | human gut metagenome | biome: gut microbiome; material: fecal sample | place: Denmark | collected 2008
TTTGCTTCGGTGCTGTTTTTCTCCGCATGCTCATTAATTTCAACCCACGCGCCCCTTGCGGGGCGCGACAAGCATAGCAAAACAACCTTTCATCATAGACGAATTTCAACCCACGCGCCCCTTGCGGGGCGCGACACGAATTGCAAAAGGATATGAATAAAAGGGAGATATTTCAACCCACGCGCCCCTTGCGGGGCGCGACGGAATAGTGGTTCAAAGAAAATTAAAACTTCTCAGATTTCAACCCACGCGCCCCTTGCGGGGCGCGACAAAAGACCATGGGAAGCAAGAACCTCCGAAAAGTATTTCAACCCACGCGCCCCTTGCGGGGCGCGACAATATTTATGGCACCTGTCACGGACGGAGCAGGAGAACATTTCAACCCACGCGCCCCTTGCGGGGCGCGACGAGCATCGACATTGATTCTATCAACCTGCACACCGATTTCAACCCACGCGCCCCTTGCGGGGCGCGACAGCAAAAGTGTACAAATCACTATGCACATTTTTGCGATAACAGACAAATTTCAGATGCTTTTGCACAGAATGCCGCCTGTCAGAGCATTTTGCTCCTTTTTGACGCAGGAAAACCATGCGGATTTGGGTGCGAACCGCCCAAGTGGTCTCTGCGCGCTTGTGCTTCGCACTATAAGATCATCGGTTCCTCGGGCAGATACGTCTGCTTGCAGCCGAAGTGTTCGATTTTATTCTCGTACTTCTTGCCCAAGTAGTAAAATCGAAGGCTGTCCTTTTCTGGGTCAATGATCTTACAGAGTTCATTTTGCAGCTTCCGGCACTGCGCCGTGTCCAGCAGGCATTCGAACACCGAATTCTGCACGCGCTGACCGTAATTGACACATTCCTTTGCGATTCTGCGCAGCCGCCCGCGTCCGGCGGCGTCGCTCGTGTTCACATCGTAGGTGATCAGAACCAGCATAGGCGCCTCACTTCCATAAAAACGGCGGATAGTCATCCAAGTCGCCGCGCAGGTACCGCGCGAGCAGCAGGCTTTGTACATACGGTACCAGGCCCCACGGTATCTTTTCCTCGAGAAACGGATGCGTGATGGTCTCCTTTTTTCGCTCCTGCCACTTCTGCAGGAACGTCCTGCGCCCTGTGTCCGTCAGCAGCACCGCGCCGCTCTCGCGGAAGTCAAAATCGATCGCTTTGAGCACACGGTTGTTGATGAGCGTGAGCACAAAGCGGTCGGCAAAGCACGGGCGCAGCTCCTCCATCAAATCGAGCGCCAGCGACTCCCGCCCTGGCCGGTCGCGGTGGAGATATCCGACGTAGGCGTCCAGCCCTACGCTTTCAAGCGCCGAGGCGCAGTCGTGCGCGAGCAGACTGTAAGCAAACGACAGCAGCGCGTTGAACGCATCGAGCGGCGGACGGCGGCTGCGCTCGCGGAAGAAAAACGTCTCTTTTCCCTGCAAGATCATGTCGTCCAGCACGCTGAAATATGCCGCCGCACCGACACCCTCGAGGCCGCGCAGACTGTCGAGCGACGTCTCCGCTGCGATCTGCGGCAGAAGCCCCTGTAACTGGTCGGACACGGCTGAAAAGCGCGATTCGTCAATGCGCATGGCGTGGTCGCGGCGCGTGCGCTCCACGCTCCATTTTGCGTTGTAGACCTTGCCGAAGATCATCATTCCGGCGACGCGACAGCTCTGCGACGGGTCGTCCGCCACGCGGTACTGCATCCGCCGCAGCAAGACGTTCCCCTGCGCCTGACCTGCTACACGGGCAAGAAATTTCCCGCGCGGCGAGCAGAACGCAAGTCCAATCTCCCGCTGCGCGCATGCGCCCATCAGGGCGGGCGACGCGCCCGCGTAGGAAAATGAGACGATGCTTTGCAGCGTGTGCAGCGGATAGCGGGCGACCGCTTCCCCGCCGCAGTTCGCCACAACGTTTTCCCCGTCCAGCGAGAGGTAAATGTCCTCCGATGTGACAAAAAGCGTGTTCAAAAGCTGTCTCATTGCTCTCCCTCCATTGCGCCGCGCAGATACGCGGAAACGGACTTGCTTCTCATCAGCTTTGGCAGACACAATCCTTTCAGCGAGCAGGCGTTGCAGCCCTTTGTTGGCTTTACCTTCGGCGTGCTGCCGCGCGCATAGAGCGCATGCATCTCTTCAAGGAGGGCACGCACCTCCTGCCGCAGCGCAGGGGTGAAGTCGACTTCCGTGCGCCGCCGCGGCTCGCCGTAATAGAGCGCGCCGCGCGGGATCTCGCAGCAGAGCATTTCTTCAAGGCACATCGCCTGTCCACAGAGCTGGAGCGTGTCTTCCGTGCTCTCTTTCGGCTTTCCGCGCTTATACTCCACGGGATAGGGCTGCCACAGGCCCTCGCGGCCTTTGAGCGGAATGCCCGTCTCGCCGCGGCGGAATTCCAGCACGTCGCACGCGCCTGATACGCCGAGCGTGCGGGAAAAGACGCGCATATCGCGCGTGATGACGAGGTCGCCCCTGCTTTCGGTGAATGAGCCGTCGTGCGCGTTTTCGTGCATGATCGCGCCGTCCGTTGTGCGGTAGTTTTCCGACCATTGCTTTTCTACATGGATGAGTGCCCACTGGCGGCGGCAGAATTTGAAATGCTGTAAGCCGGAAAGCTGGAGGAAGTCCTCGTCCTGATAGATCACCCCATCCGCGTGCAAGTCACGCCGGAGGGAAGGCGCGTTTCATCCACGCTGACAATGTAGTCGCCGTAGCTTCTCGGCGCGGTCACGCCGTCCTTGTGTTCGACCTTGACAAGGTCAAAGAGCTTGTGCGCCGGAGCGCAGCCGAGCTCGCAGTTGTGCTTGAAGACGATGAGCTCGCGCACGGCCATCTTGCCGCGCGCGGCGGAATGGTCGTTTTCAAACATGTTCAAAATAGCCGTCCACAGGAGTTCGAGGTCCTCTTCCGAAAAGCCGGTCGTCTTGCGCGCGAGATTCGCCGACACATAGCCCTCCGCGCGGTAGAGGCCGTAAGGCACGATGTACTTGCGGCCCATTTCGGTGTTCTTCTTTTCCGCGTCCGCCTCGGTCGTGATGGCGACGCGCGTGATGGTCACCTCCTGCGGCAGAATGGGGTCGATGCTTCGGGCAAAGCCGAGCTGCACCGGCCCACGCACCTGACCGCAGTTAAGCGCACCCTTGGTAAAGGTCGTCATCACCGCGCCGAACGTGCGGATATCGTAGAAATTGGAACACATGAAGTCGCGAATTTTTTCATCCAAATGCTCGTCCTTTTTCTTGGCTTCCTTCAGCTTATCGGGGTCTGCGCCGACGTAGGCACAGGCCTCTTTATCGCTCGAGTTCAGCGGTACGCCGTCTTTGATGTAGATATGATAATGATCTGCATCCTCTTTTGCCATTTCAACATAATTTCGGATCTTGCGCTTGAGGCAAACGTCCGTCACAAGGCCATAGCCGGTCTCGGGGTCGACGCGCGGCATATTGCCCGCATCGGGATCACCGTTCGGATTGCCGTTTTCCACGTCGAACAGCACCACAAATTCATAACGGTTCTTGATGGGATCAGACATTTTCTTTCTCCTCCTTTTTCGTATAGCGCTTCTGCGTCTGATGATAGTAGCCAAGGTCGAACGAGCCCTGCTGAGCGAGCGTCATGCGCGCGGGATAGTTTTCATTGAGCACGCCTTTGAGCTTCATGATCTGCTTGTCATAGTGGACGCGCTGTCTTGCGTCGAGCTTGCGCAGATGCTTTTGACAAAGATTGTTCAGCACCGGAAAATGCTTGCGGGCATCGCCGCGGCAGAGTTGAAATATTTATCCTTGATCGTTGCGTTGATGCCAGGGTTCGCGGCCTGCTGCACCGCCTCGTAGACGGAGAACAGCCGTCCAAGCGTATAGGCGGGGTTGGTGCTCGCTTCATTGAGACTCACGGTCAAAACCTCCTTTGGACAGTCCTCATGCGGATTTTTGAGATAATATGCCTTGATGATGGCGGCCTTGCCCCAAGTGATGTCCCGCTCTGCGCGGATGCGGAGCATTACCGCTTCAAGCAGCGATGCGGGATAACGCGCACCGGAAAATATGGCGCGCGCCGTTGCGCCGGCCATCGCGGGCGAAGGCACTTTATCACGGGAATTTAGGTTCACCGTTTCCCTCAGCAGCGCCCACAATGGCAGATAGTTAAATTTTTCATAGGCGGGGCGCACGATCTCCATGCGCTCATAGTGCGCGTTTACATTCTCCATCAGCTTTCCGAAGCTGTCGCGCAGAAAGAAGCGGACGGAAAGGCGCGCCGCGTTGGGCGCGAGACCGAGAATGTAAAACGGTCGATTCGGGTCGACGCCGAGGTCGTCGCACGGCAGCCCATTCGCCAGACGTTTGAGCGCCGCGCGCAGATCATTGTCCGACAGGCCGCCGTATGTGCCGCCGCCAATCACGGCGCTGAAAAAGCCGGGATAGGCATCATCTGCGCCCTCTGCCCAGCAGACGACTGTCGTATCGCCGATGTGCTGGACGTGGTCGCTGTCCGCAAGCAGATGATTCAGTGCGGCGGTGTAGGCAAAGGCGGCGTATTTGCCGACTGGGGCATTGTAGTTCTGCTCCCGTCCGTAGGAGCAGAACGCCGGCGCGTTGAACGACACCAGCGCCGCGCCGCTGGACTGCGCGTCCCGCACGCCCTTGACCGACGGGTGCACAGCAGCGATCTCATCCTCTTTTCCGGTCACGAGACACTGCATCTTGACGCCGCTCTCGCCGCCGTTCCGATACCGCTGCCACGCCTCGCGGATAGCGGCATCCTCCTCGACCTTGCGGCCATCCACGCGAAAGACGAGGTTGCCGCCCGCGGTCACATCATCGAGCTGCCTGATAAGCGCCGGATGCTCTGCCGCGCGTTCCGGCTTCCAAGTGTCGAAGAAAGCCAGTATTGCGCGGGCATTGGGCGAATCGATACCGTCTAACACCGCGTGGTGCAGCTTTGCCGCGGCGGCAAAGCACTCGCGGCTGCGTTCAGGCTTCCCTTTCTGGTCGATGCCGAGCAAATAAGCGGAATTGTCCCACAAAAAGTTCGAGGCAATGCTGACCGTTCGTTTCACCGCTGCCGGCAGCACCATCAGCTGCGGCTGCATGACCGTCCTTTTACCCTTTGTCCCTTCCACCATTGTCGGAACGATCTGCGTCAGCTCACCGTTTTCGTTTATGTAAAGTGCGAGACTGATCTTCGCAGGGGCCCAGCCGGGCGCGGCGATCTCGCCGCGCGAGAGGAGGTCTTCATAGTACCGTGTCAGCGCTTGCAGGATCATCCCCTCACCTCCCTGCTGTTCGGCGGCGGAACAGTCATCACACCATCGACAAGGCTCGCGCGGAAAAACTTCGGCGTGATGTTCGCAGGATCGCTGTAGTCGAGATCCCACAGCATCCAGCCGAGGTCGCGCGTGCCTTTGAGCTCATCGGGGCACGGCGGCAATTCCGTGCAGCGCCGGAACTGCGCGGGAAACTCCCGCGTGCCGAAATACGGCATGCTGTAACACTGCCCCTTTTCCAGCCGTCGCTTGATAATGTCCTGAAACTTGCCGGGATTGTCGCCGGGCGCAGCGGCGTCCGTCATGTCGAAGTGCGCGTCGATGACATAGTGTACGTCCCGCAGCACCATAGCCGCGCGCTGTTGAATGCTCTCCGACGCGGCGAGGTACAGCTCCCCTTGCCCTTTTTCCATCACGGTCTTTGCCCTGCGGGCGCTAATGACATCCTTGACCTCGTTGCGGCGGATGTTGGTGAAGCGGATGGGTGCGCACACATGGATGCGGTCGATCACCCAACGGAGCCCTGGGTGCCAGTAGATGCTTTCCAACAGCCCGCGCGCTGCTGACGGCGTCATCACGTCATAGCTGACGCGTTCCGTTTTCATCTCAGGCCGCGTGAAGCAGGCGTAATCGCCCCAGACCTCCACTTGAATCGGCATTGGATCACTCCTCTCTTTGGTTTACCTTGGTTCTTGTCTCAGTATGAACGATGCCCTGTCCGATAAAACGGACAGCTTATATGAATTCGGCCTTTCCGGTTTCCGGTTCCAGCGTCAGGCCTGTCCGCTCATCATACAGCGTAAGGTCCGAAAGGATGGCGCTGCTTTCATCCAGCGCGGGAATATCCCGCGCGGTCAGCAGCGCGCCCGCGGCATAGAGCTTTTGAAAATGCGGTTCGTAGACCGAGACTGTGTAGCGCCCCAGCTTGCGGTAGAGACCCTTGGAGCACTCGCCCGCTTTCAGCCGTTCGATGAGCGCCGCTCCGCCGCCAAACGGGACATAGACCGTGCGCGTGTTCTGATCGATCAGATGAAAATTCTCCGCCACGGTGCGAAACGGCAGTTCGCAGCCGTTGATGCCCTTTTCAAACGCCTTGATAACACCCGACTTGTCGAGTGTTTCTCCGCTTAAGCTGCGCAGCGCGTCGAAATAGTTCTGCATCGTTTCCCGCGCGCCGATATCGCAGCTGTTCATCAATGCTTCGCGCGTAGCGCCGATTGCTGTGCGGAACAACATTGGCGGCAGTTCTGCCCGCTCGAAGACGGTGACGATGCTTTCCTCCGGTGCCCGTTTCCCCTCGCGGTTGCAGCGCCCCGCCGCCTGCAAGACGGAATCCAGCCCAGCCAGCTCGCGGTACACCGCGGGAAAGTCCACGTCCACGCCCGCCTCGATCAGCGAGGTCGACACGACGCGGCACGGTTCCCCCGCCTTTAGGCGCCGCCGGATCTCATCGAGAAGCGTCTGCCGCTGTGCGGGCACCATCAGCGTCGAGAGGTGAAAGCTCGCCTCCTGCGGCAAGCGCGCAAAGATGCTCTGCGCCGCCTTGCGGCTGTTCACGATGCAAAGCACCTGCCGGTGCTCGCTGAGCTTTTCCGCAAGTACATCGTCCTCCAGGATGCCCTCCTGCCGAAACGTCACGCGGCGGAAGCTGTCGTATTCCTCCGCCGTCTGCGGGCACAGTTCTGTGATAGGGCAGCTTGGCGCATAGGTGTGCAGCAGGTCACCGAGCGACGGCTGCGTGGCTGTGCACAGCACAAGCGTTGAACGGAATTGCTCGGCAAGCGATGCCATCGCCGCCACGCAGGGCCGCAGATGGCAAAGCGGCAGCATTTGCGCCTCGTCAAAAATGATGACGCTGTCGGCAAGATTATGGAGCTTGCGGCATTTTGACGAACGGTTTGCGTAAATGGACTCAAAAAACTGCACCGCCGTTGTGACGATGACCGGCATGTCCCAGTTTTCCGCCGCTAGCGCGCGGCGCACCTCCTCGGGCGACGCGCCGTCGGAAAGCTCGAACTGCACACCTGAGTGATGCTCGAGCACATTGCCGTCGCCGAGGATCTCGCGGAATACTTCGGCATTCTGCTCGATGATCGACGTGTACGGCACGACGTAGATCACCCGCCTCATCCCGTGCGCCACCGCGTGCCGCAGCGCAAAGGCGAGCGACGCGACCGTCTTTCCGCCGCCGGTCGGCACGGTCAGCGTGTAAATGCCTTTTGGTTTACTGCCTGTATCCAGACAGCTGTTTAGAATTTTGCAGCGCAGCTTGTTGAGCACTGTTTTCGGTTCCTGCCACGGCGCGATGTATTCTTTCAGCCGCCTTAGCAGCGTCGGAAGATCGTCATATCCGCCGCGCCCACGTTCGCCGTCCATGAACCGCTCCGTATCGAGAAAATCCGCGTCCACCAGACAGGAATAGAGCATCCTTGTCCGAAACGACGCTTTCAATGGATCCCGTTCCGGCGTCTCAGGCGGAAGAGTTGGCAGTGTCACGCCGCTTTCGCCGCAGCGCTCAAGATAGTGTCCCTCCACACCCTTTTTGAACCGGCCGGAGAGCGTGGCCTCGCCCGCGCGGTCGGTCCTCAGATTTCCGACATCCAAAAGTCCGCCGTGGTGACCGGCGACGCACGCGGCGGCGCTGGGCCGCTTCATCCTTATACAGGTGAGCATCCCCGCCGTGGTGTGGTCGACAACGGGACCACCTTCAAGCAGGCGCTTCTGGAATGCGTCAGTGCATTTGCCGAGATCGTGCGCGAGCCCCATCAGATCTCCGTCCGCCTCTGCGCCGAAGTCGGCGGCAAACTCTCGGCACAGCGCGGCTGTACCTGTCAGGTGCTCCGCGACGGTCTGATAGATGGTCTGGCCGTTTTCATCCTGCCGGATGTGTGCGTAATATGGCATGCGCTTCCCTCTCATTTCTCCCCAAATAGCAAAAATCAGCCCTGTGAGATCACAGAGCTGACTTCCCGGGGCCGGGATCCAGCCCTGCGTATAAAACTTGTGCTTTTATCATATCGTATAAGATAACGTCGAAAAAGTCAATGGAATTTATATGCCCTGCACTGTTCACGGACGTTTTCTTTTGGCCTTTTTTCCAGCTTATCCGATACCATTGTCCCTCCATCTTGACGCTGCAGCGAAAGTGTGGTATCATCGCTTTGCCTTCCGGGAAGACTACTCTGACCGGCGGCGAACCAGATTCATTCTACCGTTCTGACTGCGAGGATGCGTTCCGAGCCACAAGAAGAGGGAAAACAAAGACACAGCCCTGCTGCGTCGTCATTTGCTGTTTCCATCCCTTCTGCTGAACGGCGGAAGGGATGATTTTTATTTTGACAAAGGAGAATGCGTTAATGGAAACGAGAGTCGCCGTGCTGGCCATCATCGTCCGCGGGGGAAGCTCTGTCCAGCCGCTCAACGAGCTTCTGCACCAGTACGGTCAGTATATCATCGGGCGCATGGGCGTGCCGTACCGCGAAAAGGGCGTGAATATCATCAGCGTGGCGCTCGACGCGCCGGGCAACGTCATCTCCGCCCTGTCGGGCAAGATCGGCCGTCTGGACGGCATCACCGCCAAAACGGTCTACGCGCCCGAGGGCAGCATCGGAAAGGAAGAAAAACAATGAAAAAGAATCTCAAATATCTCTTGGCCCTGTGCCTGACGATTGCGCTCGTCTTCTCGCTCGCCGCCTGCGGACAGAAGGCGGATGAGACGCCGAACGACGCGCAGGACGACCAGCAGACCGAACAGGAAGAGTTCACCCCTGCGAACTATTCTATCGCCGCGCTCAAGGGCCCTACGGCCATGGGCCTTGTGAAGCTGATGAAGGACAGCGAAAGCGGCGAAACGACTGGCAATGAATATACCTTTACCCTTGCCGGTTCTGCGGATGAAGTGACGCCCGCGCTCCTCAAGGGCGAGCTCGACATGGCCTGCGTGCCCGCGAACCTCGCCGCCGTGCTCTACAATAAGACGGAGGGCGAGATCGAGGTGCTGGCGGTCAACACGCTCGGCGTTCTCTACATCGTGGAAAACGGCGAGAGCGTGCACTCCATGGCCGACTTGAAGGGCAAGACCATCGTGGCGGCGGGCAAGGGCTCTACGCCGGAATACGCCCTGCGCTATCTTCTCACGGAAAACGGCATCGATCCCGATAACGATGTGACGATCGACTGGAAGAGCGAGCACAGCGAGTGTGTCGCGGCGCTGGCTTCCGGTCAGGCGAGCGTTGCGCTCCTGCCCCAGCCCTTCGTCACCGTGGCGCAGAGCAAGATCGACGGCCTGCGCATGGCGCTCGATCTGAATGCTGAATGGGACGCACTCGATAACGGCTCGGCGCTCATCACGGGCGTCATTGTTGCCCGCCGCGCGGTCGTGGAGGAAAATCCTGCCGCCGTGGAGGCCTTTCTCAAGGACTACGCCGCGAGCGTCGACTGGGTGAACGCCAACACCGTGGATGCCGCCGCGCTCATCGGCGAATACAGCATCGTGGACGCCGCCGTCGCGGAAAAGGCACTGCCCTACTGCAACATCGTCTGCCTGACGGGGGCAGATCTTCTTGAGGCGCTGCCCGGTTATTTAGAGGTGCTCTACAATGCGTCTCCCGCCGCTGTCGGCGGCGAGATGCCGGATAACAGCTTCTATTTCGCATAAATTCTTTGCGGCGGCGGG
>ULSN01018454.1_pt1 | contig 9888 bp, 7 predicted proteins | sample 1956771 | NCBI WGS metagenome assembly ULSN01 (sample SAMEA4835709, study PRJEB28245) | human gut metagenome | biome: gut microbiome; material: fecal sample | place: Denmark | collected 2008
CGTGAGTTCGAGCAGATGGAGATGCAGTTCTTCTGCCAGCCAGGTACAGAGATGAAGTGGTTTGAGTATTGGAAGAAGGTTCGCCTTGCTTGGCATGAGGCACTGGGCATGGGCAACGAGAACTACCGTTACCACGACCACGAGAAGCTGGCTCACTATGCTAATGCTGCTACCGACATCGAGTTCAAGATGCCATTCGGCTTCAAGGAGGTAGAGGGTATCCACAGCCGTACCAATTTCGACCTTTCTCAGCACGAGAAGTACAGCGGCCGCTCTATCAAGTACTTCGATCCTGAGAAGAACGAGAGCTATGTGCCTTACGATGTAGAGACCTCTATCGGTGTTGACCGTATGTTCCTCAGCGTGATGTGCCACTCTTACTGCGAGGAGAAGCTTGAGAATGGTGAGACACGTGTAGTATTACGCCTGCCAGAGGCATTGGCTCCAGTGAAGTGTGCCGTATTCCCATTGGATAAGAAGTTTGGTTTGCCAGAGTTGGCTCATGAAATCGTAGATGAGTTGAAGTTCCACTTCAATACCCACTATGGCGATCCTAAGGATTCTATCGGTAAGCGTTATCGCCGTCAGGATGCCATCGGTACTCCATTCTGTATCACCGTTGACCACGAGACACCAAACGACCACAAGGTAACTCTGCGTTATCGTGATACCATGGAGCAGGAGCGTGTAGCTATCTCTGACCTCCGCAGCATCATCGAGGAGCGCGTAAGTATTACTAGCGTATTAAAGAAACTTGGTAATGAAATTAAGAATTTCTAAATATCTCTTCTTGCTCGTGATGGCAGTGTTCGCCCTGTCATCATGCAGCGAGGACGATAACACCGTAGATGAGTATGCCAACTGGCAGCAACGCAACGAGCAGGCTTTTGCTGATACGCTGGCGTATGCCGAGGCGCAGATGGCTGCCGGCAGCACCGAATGGAAGGTGATTCGCAACTGGTCGCTCCAGAACCAGACACCTAACAAGGATGTGACTGGTATGGATGTTCCGCTTTCCTACAAGGATGTTGATCACATCGTGGTTCGCGTGTTGAAGGAAGGCAAGGGCAGCGGATGCCCTATGTACACCGATTCTGTGAAGGTGAGCTATCTTGGCAGATTGCTGGGCACTGATACTTATCCTGCAGGTTATGTATTCGATAAGACCTTCGAGGGTACCTACGACAAGGCCACTGCTCAGGTTACAACCAATTTGGCGAGTGGCTGGATAGATGGTTTTACCACCGCCGTGCTCAATATGCACATCGGCGATCATTGGCTGGTGTATATCCCATATCAGCTGGCTTATGGTTCTACCCAGAGTTCGAGTAGCGTAATCCCTGCCTATTCCATGCTTCGCTTCGAGATAGTGCTCGACAGCTACTATCGTCCGGGTCAGGTAATACCGGGTTCTAGAGCTGCTGCCCAGGCACTCAAGGGAGAATGGATTACTGAGTAGAGAATGGATTAAAGAGTAGGATTTTTAGGATTTACACCTTATTATATATAGGGAGATTCATTCCTTTTACAGGTAGAATTCATACCTTATTATATATAGGTGATAGAATAGGAGCGTTCCTAGGATTGCCATCTGATGGCATTCTTAGGAACGCTTTGTGTTAACATACCTTTTTGATGTGTTAACAAGTGTTTGTGCTCGCACACAAAATGCCATCTATATTAAAAAAATGTTAGTTTTCTGCATTTTTTCGGGTAAAAACATTGCAGTTTCAGAAAATAGTTGTACCTTTGCATCAGAAAAAATAAGTTTTAGGTTTTTAGTTAGGTAATAGATTTTATTAGGTTTAGTTGTTAGGTAAAGTTAAGATTGTTGTTCATTGGTTTATTGGTTTTAGTTAAGGTAGTTAGAAAAGATTGTTTATTCAAGGACGACAGGTGTTAGTTAAGGTAAGAATAAGATTGTTTATTCAGTGACGACAAAAAACAGTACTGTTCCGCTTGCGGAAGTTAAGTTTTGGGAAAAACAAAGGTACGAAATTCATGTAATTAAATAAAGGTGGCGATTCCTTCCGGGAGTCGCCATTTTTTTCGTTAACGCAATTAATAAGAGAAAAAATATGTTATTCAAGAATAAGACAGATTATCTGATGGAGTCGATACGCGAGGGTAGGGCGATGGCTCGCAGCGAGAAACTCAATCTCATTGTGGGGTTGAGTATTCCCTCCATGCTGGCGCAGATTTCCACCGTGATGATGTTCTTCATCGATGCATCCATGGTGGGACATCTGGGTGCTGAGGCTTCGGCAAGCATCGGACTTATCGAGTCAACCAACTGGCTCATTGGTAGTTTGCTCAGTGCGGCAGCTACCGGTTTCTCGGTGCAGGTGGCTCATTTCATCGGAGCCAACGATTTCGTGAAGGCTCGCCAGGTATTCCGCCATGCCCTGATATGCGGTTTGGCGTTCAGTCTTTGTGTTACCCTGGCATGTGTAGGAGTGCATTCCCATCTGCCTTATTGGCTGGGTGGCGGTGCTGATATTGCGGGCAATTCCTCACGGTATTTTCTGATATACGGTTTGGCTTTGCCCTTCGTATTCCTGTATCATGTCTCTGAGATGATGCTCAAGTCGGCAGGCAACATGCATACCCCGAGTGTGATGGCGGTGCTGATATGCATCTGCGATGTGGTGTTCAATTACCTCTTCATCTACGTCATGAAGATGGGCGTGGTGGGAGCTGCCTGCGGCACGGCGCTTGCCTATATCTGCATCTCGCTGCCTAATCTCTACCTCACGGCATGCCGTAACCGGATACTCAATCTGCGTCAGGACAAGGAACCTTTCCGATGGGTGAAGGAATACCTGCACCATGCCTGCAAGATCAGCATCCCGATAGCCATACAGAATGTCCTGATGAGCGGTGCGCAGATCGTGAGCACCATGATTGTGGCACCATTGGGCAATATCGCCATTGCTGCCCACTCGTTTGCCATCACCGCCGAGAGCCTCTGCTATATGCCGGGTTATGGTATCGGTGATGCCGCCACCACCCTGGTGGGGCAGACGCATGGTGCCGGGCGTACCGATCTCTGCCGCAATTTCGCCTATATGACGGTGGGATTGGGCATGTTCGTGATGGCATTGATGGGAGTGGTGATGTATGTCTTTGCCCCCGAGATGATAGGTGTGCTCTCGCCGGTAGAGAGCATCCGCGAGCTGGGTACCACCTGCCTTCGCATCGAGGCCTTTGCCGAGCCTTTCTTTGCAGCGAGCATCGTAACCTATTGTGTCTGCGTGGGAGCGGGTGATACCCGGAAGCCAGCCGCCATCAATCTGGGTACCATGTGGCTGGTGCGCCTCACCCTGGCTTACGCCCTTTCCAAGAGCTATGGCTTGGAGGGTGTCTGGATTGCGATGGCTACGGAGCTTACCCTCAGAGGCACGCTTTTCCTCATCCGACTTTACCGCGGTTCGTGGATGAAGAGCTTCCAATGTTAGTTTTACGTTAAGATTTGCAGGTATTGGGGAAGATAATCTCCCAAATGCTTGCAAATCTTTTTTATTTTGTGTAATTTTGCAAGCGGAATATTGAAAACAAGTAATTTATAAATCAATAGCAGATGAAACTAAGAAAGATTTTTGCAGCGTTTCTGCTGTGTTTATCTGTGGGAAGTGCGATGGCACAGATGCCAGCCATTCCTGTGGACAAGAATGTGAAGATTGGTCATCTCGACAATGGATTGACTTACTACATTCGTCACAACAGTTATCCTGAGCATGTAGCCAGCTTCTACATTGCCCAGAAAGTGGGTTCTATCAATGAGAACGATGATCAGCGCGGTTTGGCTCACCTCCTCGAGCACCTCGCCTTCAACGGTACCGATCACTTCAAGGGTAACTCTCTCCAGGATTACCTGCAGAGCATCGGCGTGGAGTATGGTAGAAATCTCAATGCCTATACCAGCGTAGAGAAAACCGTATATTACTTCACCGATGTACCTACTACCCGCCCTACAGCCGTAGATTCATGCATGCTCATCCTCAAGGATTGGAGCAACGGTATCTCTCTTACCGAGGAAGCCATCAATGACGAGCGTGACGTGGTACACAATGAGTACCGTATGCGCATCGTGGGTCAGCAGCGCATGATAGAGCGTTCTTTGCCAAAACTCTATCAGAACAACAAGTATGGCTACCGTTTCCCTATCGGATTGATGAGCGTCATCGACGGCTGCAAGCCGGAAACCCTGCGTGCTTACTACCGCAAGTGGTATCGCCCTGACAATCAGGCAATCATCGTCGTGGGTGATGTAGATGTCAACCATATCGAGAACAAGATCAAGGAGCTCTTCTCGGGTATCAAGGTGCCTGCCAATGCCGCCAAGATAGAGCCGGTGGAAGTAGCCGATAATGATACCGCCATCTACGTAATCGACAAGGACAAGGAGCAGCAGTATGATATCTTCAATATCTTCATGAAGCATCCTGCCATCCCTAATGCGATGAAGGGCGACATGAGCTATCTCATGAAGGGATACATGGACAATGTGGTTACCTCTATGCTGGGTGCACGCTATGCCGAGATTGCCCAGGAAGCTGACTGCCCATTCCTTCAGGCAGGTGCCGACGACGGCGACTTCCTGCTCTCTTCTACCAAGGGTGCCTTCAGTCTTATCGGTGTGGCAAAGCCAGGTAAGGTAAAGGAGGCTTATGCAGCCGTATTGCGCGAGGCAAAGCGCATGCACGACTTCGGATTCACCGCCACTGAGTATCAGCGTGCCAAGGAGGAGTTCCTGAGCCAGGTAGATAAGACGCTTGCCAACAAGGATAAGATGAAGAACGAGCAGTTTACCACCCAGTATGTGGATAACTTCATCTCCAACGAGCCAATCCCATCGGTAGAGGACGAGAGTCAGATTTACAAGATGGTAGTACCTCAGCTGCCATTGGAGGCCATCAATGCCTATGCCAAGCAGCTGGTTTGCCAGAGCGATACCAACCTGGTATCGATGGTGCTGATGCGCGAGGCAGAGGGTGCCGTTTATCCTACCGAGCAGGAGCTTGCCGGCATCGTGAAGCAGGTGCGCTCAGAGAAGCTGGAGGCATACGTGGACAACGTGAAGCAGGAGCCATTGATGGCTCAGTTGCCTAAGCCAGGCAAGATCAAGAAGACTGTAGAGAACAAGCAGCTGGGTTACAAGCAGCTTACCCTTTCCAACGGTGCCAAGGTGGTATTGAAGAAGACCGATTTCAAGGATAATGAGATTCTCTTCGCAGCCGGTGCCAAGGTGGGTTATTCTGCTCTTGAGAAGAGCGATTACCCTAGCATCATGCTGATGACCGAGGCTTGGGGTACAAGCGGTTTGGGCGATTTCTCAAGCACCGAGCTTGAAAAGGCGCTCGCAGGCAAGCAGGCAGGTGTAGGTTTCTCCATCAATCCTTACAGCCATGGCCTTTCCGGCAATTCTACTCCTAAGGACGTGGAGACTCTGATGCAGCTCATCTATCTCAAGATGACAGCATTGAGCAAGGATGAGAAGTCGTTCAAGAATCTTCAGAATACCTATGCTACCATATTGGCCAACCAGAGCAACAATCCTAACATGGTATATCAGGATTCATTGCAGAGCACCCTTTACCTGGGCAGCAAGATTGGCCGCATTCCTACTTCTGATGAGATCAAGGCCATCAACTATGATCGCCTGATGGCACTTGCCAAGGAGTATTATGGCAATGCCAAGGACTTCACCTTCTACTTCGTAGGCAACTATGATGAGAAGACCCTTCTTCCGCTCATCGAGCAGTATATCGCCAGCTTGCCAAACAATGGCTTCAAGCTGAAGAACAAGGAGATTCCATACGCCAAGGGCGAGGTGAAGAACAACTTTACCAAGGCGATGTCTAATCCTCAAACCCAGGCATCAGAGATCTGGAATGCCAAGCAGCCATTCTCTATGCAGACAATGGTGCTGGCAGATGTAACCTCACGCCTGCTGGAGATGCAGTATCTGCGCACCATCCGCGAGCAGTTGAGTGCAGCTTACCATGCAGGAGCCACCTTCGGCATGCTCCGTGATTTCGACGACAAGGCAGCCATCAGCATCACCGCCAATGCCGGCTTGAATCCGGAGAAGGCTGATACCGCCATCACCTATTTCTTCAAGGGTGTAGAAGAGGTAGAGAAGCAGGTAGATGCTGCCGACTTGCAGAAGGTGAAGGAGATTCTCCTGAAGCAGGCAGGTGTGGATGAGAAGAACAATGGCTACTGGCTCGGCGTTCTTGCCAACTATACAGGTCTCGGTTTCGATAACTATACCGGCTATAAGGAGTTTGTGAAGAACCTCCGTGGCGAACAGATTTCCGACTTCCTCAAGAATGTACTCCTGAAGAGCGGCAACCACATCGAGGTGATCATGAAGGCTGAGAAGAGCAAGGAATAATATCTCTGCTGGGATATCATCCCGATTAGCATAAAAGACAAAAAAGTCCCGTTGAACGATTTTACTCGCCAACGGGACTTTTTGCCTTTTTTCTCTTTGTGGTATCAAAGAGTCATTCTGAAAATAATCTTTTTACGTAATTTCCTTTCTATCTTACGTAATTTCCTCAAGAGCACTCTCTTGCGAAAGTTACCCTTAGTCATTCTTCTTCGCCTTAGAAGCAAGTGCCTCACGGCGTTCGTTGAGAATCTCCTGGCACTTGTTCAATGCCTTGTTCTCACTCATTGTGTTGACCTTAATTAAATCATTCATAACCTATTGTGATTTGTTAACGGTGCAAAGATAGGGTTTTCCTGTCATATTCGGGGATACTTTTTGAGAAATTTATGCTAATAATCGTTCTTTTTTGATGTATGTCAAAAAAGATGAAACATTTATACCTTTTTCTGAACGATATTTGAACCTTTCGCCATCTCTTTCGTCTAAGAAAATAATAAATAATGATGAAAAAAGCATTTTTTGAAACGAAAGTTACAATTATAATAAATAGAAAGTAAAAAATGAGAAAGGTATTTTTAATGGCTGCCCTGGTGCTTGCCAGCACTTCCGGCAGCAATGTATGCGCAATGAATGAAGCTGTTCAGGAGGCTTCACTTTCAGAGTTGATGCCTGTGAAGAAAACAACTAAAAAGGCATCGAAGAAGAAAACAACTACCAAGAAAACAACAGCCAAGAAGACCACTTCTTCATCTACTGCAACATCTTCAGCTGCGGCATCTGCTCCTACCACATCTACTTCTACTTCGGCTACCACCAATAGCGGTTATTCTGCAGGAAGCGTAGTGGCAGGCGTATTAGGCGGTTTGCTGGGTGGCGGCACTACTACCGGCAGCAGCATCATCAGTGGCATTCTGAACAATGTGATAGGTTCTGCCACCTTCTCGCAGGCAGATCTCTGCGCCCATACCTGGAAGTACAGCAAGCCGGGTTGCGCCTTCACCTCAGAGAACCTGCTGGCAAAGGCTGGCGGCGAGATTGCTGCCAGCAAGATAGAGGAGGATCTGAGCAAGTACTACAGTAAGTTCGGCTTCAGCAAGAGCAATACCTACTTTACCTTCAAGACCGATGGCACCTTTGCTGCCAAGATCGACGGCAAGTCATGGAACGGCACCTATACCTTCGATGAGAAGACGCATGCCATCCAGCTGAAGGGCTTGCTGCTGAGTGCTTCGGGTTTTGCCACCCGCACCACCAATGGCATCAGCCTGCTCTTCGAGCAGAAGAAGCTGCTCACCCTGGTCAAGACCCTGAGCAAGCTGAATCTTACCGGCAGCACTACGATGAGTGCCGTGAGCAGCATTGTGGATAACTACGATGGCGTGCGCGTGGGCTTCGAGATGACGAAGTAAGATTGATTGCACTATAAGATTTAAGATTTTTAGAAGAATGAGTATTTCTTGTATTCTTAATTAAAAACTATATTCAGCAGTGTTGAACTTATGTTCAGCAGTGCTGAACTTGTATTCCGCAGTGTTGAACTTAAGTTCAGCACTGTGGAACATAATTTTCTTAGTGGATTACAAACATTTACACAGTGAAGAAACTACTATTTCCTAGTGAGATAAAATAGTAGTATTCGAAGTTTCTATTTTATCTCAACCTGGAGAGGATTCTTCAATGCATCCAGGTAATCCTTGATGCGGATCTGCCATTCGGCATAGCTCCTTACATCATATTTGCTCCATGCAGCACCGAAGTAATAGCTGTACTTCTCCTGGTTCTTCAAGCCTCGCTTCAAGCCGAGGGCATGACCGGTGGCACCATCGTGCTTCTTATCGAAAAGCTGGTAGTAGGTGTGGTCGATGCCTTCTGGGAAGAGTACACCCACGAAAACCTGCGAGTTGTTTACCTCTACGTTATCAGTAGGGTCGGCATAGCTAACGTAATCCTTGGCGAAGGTCTTCGTTTCCGTATCCTCCTCGTGGATTGGGAAACCGGTGGCGAAATCGGTAGGAGTGGTCAAGCCGTCATACCATACGGTCATCTTGTTGAAGTTGCTGCCCTTGTCGAGCGAGATGATGCGGTGCTCCACCACGTTCTTCATATCGCCTACGGTAGATGGGTTGTAAGTCAGTTCTACGGTGAAGCGGAGCGGACCGTTATCCAATATCCTGTAATCCTTGTAGCAGTAAGGCAGAACCTGGTTCTTGCCCACCATCAGGCTTGGTGCACCCAATCCCAGGGTAGCACCCACACGATAAGGATCCAATCCGTTGCCATGGTCGAGATGGAAGGAGGTGAGGATGTCCGTCTCTCGTGATTCTGCCTGAAGAGACTTGCGCTGAGCTTGCAAAGCCTTCAGCTGGTTCTCGAGTTTGGCAGCCTTTGCCTTGTTCTTTTCATTCCTGGCTTGGCTTTCCAAAGCCTTCTCCTGCTTCTGCAAGGCTCTCACCTTGGCATCCATCTTATCGCCCTTGATATTTCCGTTCATATCCTTTACGTATCGCTCGTAAACCACGGTATCAGGAGTGTTCTTCACCCAGATGTCGGTGCCGAAGGAGCGCTCGCCGGTCTTCTGCAGGGCAGGGCCATATACGCGGTAGGCGCATCGGTCGTTCTCCCATGCGATATCATCCTTTCTTATCTTATAGAGAGCGCCGGTGGCATAAACCTTCTGCTGGTAAGGCTTGCCGAAGCTCACGTAGTAAGTGGCAGAACCGTGAGGGCGCACGCTGGCATCTATGAGCAGAAGATCATCGTGGGTAATCTGCGAGCCAATCTGCTGTCCTCGCTTGTTCTTCACGATATAAGCTTCGCCCTTCTTGGGGGTGGCATTGCCCAGCTTCTCCTTCACCTCGCTCATGCTGAGAGAGATGAGTTCCGTGCGAGGGGTGGAAGTTGGATTGCTGACCACGATGGTGGCTTGCTGAGCATGGCAGTAGCTAGAACCTGCCAGCGCCATGAGCATCATCAGGCTCCTGGCCGTGATGCTCTTCATCATTTTTCCATGAATCTTTTTCATTTTGATTTGTTTGTTTTTTATTTAATACGAATGAATAGTTGTTGATACTGAATAAAAATTTCTCGCAACTTTTCTACGAAACTGCGAGAAATGTCTTTTATTCTTCTATAACGGAGATATCCATGCTGATATCCTCCTTAGGGCGGTCACCACGCATGGTTTCGCAGTTCTGAATCTTCTCTACTACGTCAAGACCTTCCTCTACCTCACCGAAAACGGTGTACTGGTTGTCGAGGAATGGGGTGCCGCCCACCTCGGTGTAAGCCTTCTGCTGCTCCTCGGTAAACTTAGGGTAACCCTGCTCCTTGCAGCGCTTCTTGGTTTCATCCACCAGCTCATCCTGAAGCTTCATCAAGCCCTCGCGGTCGCGGCTGCGGCGGAAGTTCATAATCTCATCATGGTGCTCCTTGGCAAGCTGGTTGAAGATGTTCTGCTCCATCTGCATGCCCATCTGCTTCTCCATCTG
>ULSN01049223.1_pt1 | contig 9852 bp, 3 predicted proteins | sample 1956771 | NCBI WGS metagenome assembly ULSN01 (sample SAMEA4835709, study PRJEB28245) | human gut metagenome | biome: gut microbiome; material: fecal sample | place: Denmark | collected 2008
GCAATATCAACACCCTTGGTCACATCCTTATCCACCGTCATATTTGTATCAAAGTGGATGGTAGGCTGAGCGGTTTTCGACTTGATGAAGAAAGCCTGCATAGGCGCTATTCTTCCATCCGTCTCACCATTCAATGTAATTGTATTGAATCCATTGGCCTCATTGTCATTCACAACCCAGTAAGATACATTGTCTTCTCCAAGAGCCGCCTTGTTTCTGGCATTGGCAAAGAAGCGTTTCATATCCAGCGTTGCCATATACGGGTTGTAGGTGAGATAATAATAATTTCCATCACCTGCTCCCTGATGGGTATTTGCAACCAGAGTTACATCTACAGCTCCAATGGCCCCTTCCTTGCTCGAAGGTTCTACCGAAGCAATGATGAGGTTGCCCTTGCCATCATCTGTCCTATCGATGGCATGCTTCAATCCCCCCAAGTTACCCGTTGACGGGTCGTAATAATCGTATGCCTTATCGTCCTTTGGCAATCTTACCAGTGCCTTTCCCGAAATGCCGGCAGGCGTATATTTATCACCCACCTTCACAGCAAAGCCGGTTAAGGAAGCATAGGAACCATCGGCATTGACCGTTGGCGAATAGACCATCGAAGCCGCATTATAAACATGACTCCAATATTGGGTATTCCAACCTATCGTAGTTGGCACGCTCACTGGAAGCGAACTGTAGTCGTAGGCATCATAGTTGCCATCAGTGCTGTATTCTCTGGTATCGCTTCTATCCCAGGAACGCTGGTAGAACGGCATCTTGGTGCGATTGTTAACAGTTGCATCAAAGGTGATAGGCAGGAAGGTTTCCGTCTCCTGGCGTCCCGTCTTCACAGGCACATACATATCGCCTGCCACAACATTCTTTAATGGCGAACCGAAGAGATACCAGCGGTTGTAACTCAGTTCCTGCTCTACCCATGCCTTGTTGTACACCAGATAGTGCTGGTTACGGACCTCTGCTCCCGGCTTGAAGTAGATCTGGTCGCAGGTATTTCCATAGAATTTCACGCAAGAATAGTTGCGCCCCGGAGTGGTTGCGCCATAGCCCAACTTGCTTCCGTCATCCACCATCATATCATACTGGATGTAGTCGGTGGCGGTGGATGCACCATTATTCAGTTTGTTGAGAATACCATCACTACCCTTTTGCAGATAACCCAGGAGCGGATAATACCCATTATTATAATAAGGTGTAAGTATCGTTACCTTGGTAAACTTCATTGGCACGAATGCCTGCTGAGTCTTCAATTCGGTATAGCCCGTTGTTGTTCCATATACAGGATAGGTATCGGTATCCGACTTGTAAAGCTCTATATTGGTAGAACGGCGCCAGTTGAGGTCGTTATTCCAGTTGTTATTCATACCGCCATCGGCTGCAGGAGCCCAGGTAGCAAACTCCGGCACCACATAGATGCGGAAGAAGGTAGTACCCGGACAGCTCGTAACCTCGGTGTTAGTTGTGCCATTTTTCTGCATAAAGCTGAACGAGAGGTCATACCAATAGCCTTCGTGCAAGTATTGGACATAATCATCGCAGACCTGCAGGTCAAGCGTACGCTGTTCCGTCTCCTTGTTGAGATGCTTCAAACTGTTAACCGTAATCGTGAAGATGTCTTTCTTTCCCAATACAGCGGCATTGTTCTTCCACATAGGGTCGTTGGTGCCGTCCATCAGCACTTTAATACCATCTTCCGTATTAAACTCAAAAGAAACAGGACCAGAAGAATTACTCAAAGGTTCGGTACTGCTGATTGGTATCTGCAGGAACTTCTTATTCTGCTGCATGTCCTTGAGTTGCGGCAATCCGATGCGCACAATGCGCTGGTCGTTAGGATATTTTCCATCAACGAAACCAAGATTGATACGAGGTCCATCCTTCAGCACCCGGAATTTATATTCGATAGGATCAGGACAAATCTGGTAATCCACATTGTTGATGGTGATGATATTTCCCTTCTTGGTGATAGGCAACAAACAGAGTGTATGCGTACCAAACTCGAAAGTCTTCTGCAGTTTTGAAGTTGCAGCCAAAATCAATTGCCTCGTATTGAGATACTTCTCGATTTCTGCCTGATAAGCTGCACTGATTCCCGAATTCTGCACATCCCCAAGAGAAGTACCTGTACTATTCTTATCACGGAAAGCATGGAGAGCCTCCAAGAGATGAGTCTTATTGAACTCCTCCTTACTACCGATGAACCAATCATATTTCACACCAGTAATGGTGATACCTCCACCCACGTATGGGTCGGTGGTATGCAGGTCTGCATTCATGGTGACATCCGCATTCGTCCGGTCGCAGCTTACTCGATAATCAGCAATCACCTTACTCTCGGCATCACGAATCATCACCGTCTGCTTCATCATTTCAAACAATTCACTGTAGCTGGAGCACACCACGTTTCGGTTTCCCCACATACTGGCATCTTCAGGATTGTCAAAGTTTACAGACACATAGAGTTTCTTACCTAACGGTAATTTGAAAGCCTTATCTACCAGAATATAATAGGTTTCACCATTCACTATCTCAGTATCACCAGCCTTCAAGTCTTTCTGATAATAATGGAAATCACATTCTCCATATTTCTTTCCACCATTACCATAGTCAAGGTCAACTGGTTCACCCTTTTCATCCACGAAGCGATAGTAAACCTTACTCTTTCCATCACGATCTACCAAGGCGCGAGATTGCAAGCTTTCATATACCGCACGTAATTTCAACTTCACGGAAGCAGCCGATGCTACATCATCGCATACAGGCTGATTCTGGATGACATCAACAATAGCACGCTTCTGATAAAAGCGGATATCATCAACGGCATAGTCGGCACCTTTTGTATTAGTACAATAGTTATCCACCGTGACGAGGAATTTCTTAAACTTACGCAGATTCTCACTATCCAGCAAGGTAACCTTGGCATAAACCTGATACCACTTGCCGTACTGATAATTATTCACCACCGTCTTCATGTCGCAACTGGCAAAAGAAAGGATTAAGTTTTCCTGCCTTGCCACTCGGTCGCCATTGTCACCATAAAGCTTGAACATAACCTGTGGAGCAATTTGCCCACTTTGCGTCAGGTCTGCTATAGCCGCACTCACGATAAAGGTTGTACCACTACACAGATTGGCAGTAAACTCGGCACTGGCAATCTCTCGGCTCTCATCCGAGGCATCCACATAAAGGAAATAGCCCGCCTGTTTACCGGTAGTCAATCCATAGGTTCTGTCATAGAAATTCATGTTGTCACCATACCACCACTTATATCCTTCGTTTGAATTGGAGATACCGCTTACACCAGCAGTCTTGTAAACTCCATATTCACCATGAACCGGCGCATTGGTACAATCATTAAACCACCAACCGGCAGTTTTTGAATAAGTTGCCAAATCCTTATAAACGAAACCATAATGGCGCAATTCCCATTTACTTGGATTAGGAGCTACATTGTTGTCTTTGGTTGGCGCATCGTATGTCATTCCATCCGACAGATTATCAAACGAAATCGGCTCGGTAACTTTTACATAATGATCTTCTATGTAAGAGAGGGTACGAGTAGGGGCACCGGTATTCAATTCATCAAAAAGCACCGGATATTCCTCAGCAAAACGACAGCTGAAGTTTGCCACAGGGCACCACTGGTTACTAGCTCCCAGATAAGCAACCACATTGAAGCGGCTCATCGTCTTGAATTTAGGAAGCTGAGAAGAACCCGGTCTTACCTTGTTACCTGTAGTTATATGAGTCCAATCCCTATCATTTAACTTATAGGGACTGATTTTTACAAATCGCAGCTGTTCTTCGGGATCAATCTCACAATAATAAGTATTCGTCTCATCATAAATTCTCCACTTTACAGCATCAGCCTGAACAAGCTTATTGCTGAAATCACTCTCTTCAAACTTGTTCTCTGCCTGTTTACCCGACTGATAATAAATATGTTTATTGTTGAAAGCCTGATCGGTTAGCGGATAGAAATAATATCGGTTTACATTGTTGTAGTTCAAGCGAAGGTTGGCCTCGCTTTTCCCATTGTCAGTACTGTTTATACCAATAGTTACATCCTGATTATCCTCAAAAGTACGTGTACCCGTACGGGAATCAACAACAGCTCTTCTAAGCTGGTCGGCTATCCATGATGCCTTCCGGATAACAAACTTATATCGGATAGAAAGGGTTGGTTCGTGGCGGAAATCGGTACCCCATCCCACCGTGATACCATCATGGTATCTACTCACATCACAGGCTATGGTGTCAGCCTCCCAGGAATCATAAGCCGAGCCAGAAGGAGCAGAATAAGTTACACCAACAGTATTCTGAGCAGGATTTACCTGAAGGCAAACAGCATAAAGTCCTTTACCATTATCAAAACTATAGAGTCGATAGCCCACCTTAGTCAGGCGCGAAGATGCGGCATCAGTCGTCCAATCATACCAACGATAGTAACCTCTTGGTTCCAAGTCAGAGATATTGATGGACATAGGGAGTGTAAGCTCCAGTCCTTTCTGCCCCTTGGTAACATAATAATAATAAGTGAGTTCGTGACATTTCTGTGTACCATTCCAATTATAATCGTTTTTCTTGTTGGCAATACCTTCGAAATGGGTCAGCTTGTCACCTGCCCACACAGTCATTGGCAGTAACCCGAAGATTGCAGCCAGACTGATGCGAAATATGTAAAACTTAAATGCCTTCATTGCTAAAAGTCTTTGTATTTAATACTATTTTTTCAGTATTCTTTCCTACCCGTGTCAAGTCTAATTGCTTCATTGTAAAGCGAACCTTGCGAGAGATGACAGGATTCAATCCCAATCCATTCTTCTGCTTGACTAGAATCTTCATTGTATAAATGGCAGAACCTGTACGATTGCCCATCTCACCTTCCAGACGATAGGTGACTGGTATCCAAGAAGGCGAACCATCGAAGATGCTAACACCGTCGGCTCCCTGCGGATTCTGCTCCTGCAGCGTCCAACCATCAGAACCAGCAGCTTCCGTTCCCATCTGCCATTCACTCACTGACAGGGTCTGAGAACCGGTACGGCTCAACTTGATGACCTCGGGCTTGATATGAAACTCTCCATAATAACCAAAATCAAGCGAAAGGTTTTCGCCATCATCCGTTACCTTCGGCAACACCCCGATTGGCGAGAATGCCTCCACCTTCCATCTTATCTGATAATCCTCCAGCTTGATCGGGATTTTCAGATAATCATTGCGTAGGATTTCATTCCATGACAGCATGGCATAACGATGGTTGGTAATAGCACCCGTACCAGCATCTTCCGTGGTAAGCGATAGGATGAAGTATCGGTTTCCGCCATCCGTTCCCTTATCAACCAGACTCTCGTTCATATAGAAGCAAGCCGTTTGCGAATATCTAGCCTCAATGGTTATACCATCATTTTCTGCAGCCGTCAGCGTAATCGTTCCTTTCTTTACCGAATTTGCCAGATTCACACCCTGCAGCTGGTTATTGGAATCTACATTGGGCAAAAGTTTGATATTCTGATCACCATTCAGGGTAACATCAGAGAGGGTGATGGTCTTCAGGTTGATGGCATGATCGGTGGCATTGGTAATGGAGAGCTGCACCTTAGCCACCATACGGATGACTTCCAGACTGATGACTTGCTGATTATCAGTTATATTTACCACCTGCTTATTACTCATCGGATAACCGTTCTGAAAGTCTTGCGTCATCAACAGATGGAAGAGTTTGCTGTTACCATCCATCTGATAGGTCTTTTCATCAAAACCAGTTGGCAGGGATTTTCCCACGGATGAATTGACATCCAACCCAATCTCACTCGGCTTTATATTAGCGAAGGAATAGAAGGTGGTTTCTCCTGTATTCAACTTCACAAACACCTGATCTTTCTCCACCTCCGTAACGCCCAGAGATTTCAAATCGGAAGTGATGATCTTCTCTATCTTTCCTTTCTGTACCACCACGACAAACCAGCTCTTCATCATTTCTCCAGGCAAAGCATCGGTATCCGTCTCCCAAGCCGCCCTGGTCTGAGAAGACCGGGAAGACGGCGAAGTCTGGGAAGACAAGGCAGATAACCGCAACGTCACCCCTACCCGATTCTCGGCTTCAACCAGACCGGGAGAGGCAGTTGCTTCATCACCAGCAGAACAAGCTGCCAGCAAGCATACTGCCCAAATACATATATAATAGTATATCTTCTTTGCCATATTTATATTTTGAAAAGCCTAAGGCTATTCCTATTTATTATTTTCTCGTTTTATAATTCGCAATTACATCACAATCTCTTCGTGATCTCGAACGTTCCATTTCCTAACTGTCAGTTTCACCAGATTCTGACCATTAGTGCCTTTATATACCTCGAAAGTATAATAATGATCGCGCACGATATCATTGATGGTTGTACCTTCCGCTCCAGAGTCTGTATAATCAATGAAACGCAGGGTATATTCCTTTTCGTTTCCGGAATCATCCTTTTCAACACCTCCATTTCTAGCCAGTTTCAGCTTGATAACACATCTATCCGCTTCATTTTTTCCTGTATTCTGATATTCAGGCAGATAGATAGGTACATTTTCTATCATCGTAATGCCACCAGTTTGTTTAGAATCATAGAAATTCTCGAAGTCCTCGTGACTAAGCGATGCAGTCTGTTCGCATTCTGCATATTTCTTAGGCATACAATAGCCCTTACCATTATAGTTAAAGAGTTGGATACTATGTATGCTCCATCCATTATTCTTCATTTCACTGCTCAGATTCACCTTCACCTTGGCTACCGCCCTCAACAGGTCGATATCCGAGAAATCCTTGCGCTTACCGGCAGTAAGCGTGAAAGATACTTTTTTGACACCCCACATCGGCAGATACTTAGGATTGGCTTCGTAATCAAACGACTTCTGGGCGATAGCCTCATCGTTGTAGCTTTTCTGCAAATCTTCTTCACTCATATTGGCATAAACCACCATTTTTCCTTCGAAGTGATTACCCACAAGCACCTTGTTGCTCACAGGCAAAGAACCGGTCAACCGGTAGATGTTACCGCCCAAATGAACAAGCACCATGTTTTGCAGGATTCCTGCCATTTGCTGGTTTGTCTGATAGAAAACAACGTGGAATCTGCTTAAATCTATACTGTTTTCCATCTCTGTACCCGGCTCATCCGTCTCGTCGTCTTCACTTCTCGAAGCCAACTGCTTCCCCCCCGGCTGCCCTATTCTTTTATTGTTATCGGTATCCGTACCTTTCAGGCAAAGGGTAAGCGTGATATGAGCTTCGGTATTCTCTGCCCCTGTATCTCCCTGGTCGCATGAGACCAAAGCAATACAGCCCAGCCAAGCCATAGCAGTAGCCAAGAGAAACTTGAGCAGTCCCTCAGCATGTCTTATTCCTTTCATCTCATACATCATGATTCAATATTATAATCAGGAAAACTCCTAACTTCTATTTTTTAACTTCTACTTATTACATGTTATATGCCAGCCTTGCACTTCTTACATATCAGCCTTGCTCAGCACCACTCTCCATGAGTTGATGATGACAGAAGCTGACTGCCACTTGTGGTTTTCGTCGATGAAGAACACAAGGTCGTAGGAATCCTGTCTATCCAGATATTCCTGGTCGCTCATACTCTTGTTGTAATTACCTTTCACCATCAAGGCATAGTCTATCAATGGAATATTGATGATGCTTGCACCCGTTGCCTTGTTATATACACGCAGACGCATATCATGACCTTTCACCAATCGGTTGGTTGTCAACTCGGCGATGGCACACGCCACAGAAGTCTGCTCGCTGGAACCTGAACTGACACCGGCAGTACCGGAGTAAGCTGACCAGGCGTTATAGGTAAGCATCTCGTCCTCCATCAGACTGTTGTCGTAATCCATCTTACCATTGTTGTCGGTAATCTGGAAAATGAAGTCATCGGCACTGAGATTCACGCCCGACAGGTTCTGCAACACCACCTTGACCTGATTGGTATTCTTGGTAAGCGAAACCTTGACGGTTCTCGTACCACCTTTCTTTATCTCGGTAAGATCGGCTTTTGCCAACTGTCCATGAAAGAGAGGAGTCAGATCGTGGTCAATGATTCCCTTATCGGCACGGTTCACCGTAGCTTTGAGCACATCACAGGCTGAAGAGCCTATGCTTGCCTGCCCAAAAGTATAGGAGTCAGCATAACGCTCTTCGCCCTGTGCCCAAACGAGAAGATCATAGATACCAGGAGTCAGGTCATCGATGTTCATACCCTCTTCGGCGATAATCTTCTCGGCAGCTTCGGTCTTGGTATAAGCCAGTTTTCCCTGCTGGTCGAAGGCATAAAGTGTGACGTTCTTTACCTCATGAGGGAAAGCATCGGCAAACTTCATATTCATATCGTAGATGAACTGCACCCTCAGATGAGTCTTCAGCAGTTCCTCACATCCCTCATAGCTATCGTGCCAATAATCACAGGATGCGAGCAGCAAGCCGAGGATGGTGCAGCAAGAGAGCATCATCAGCCTTCCCTTCTCTTTGATATCACTTATAATCTTCTTCATTATATTGAATATGAATAATTTACTTTGTCTGATCCAGATTTACCTTAGAGGATACCACGCGCCAAGAGAGAACCTTGATACTTGCTGCAAGATAAGTATTTTCATCGCTTGGTATCATTGGGTCGATTTCCTTCTTAGGATCATAGACAGGAGTACCAAAACCCTTGATGTTCTGAATGGTTACCTGATAAGAATGGTTACGCACGATACCATACTCGCCTAACTTACCAGCGTCACCGAGATGCTTGATAGGGGTATAATAATAGGTAGCACCATCCGTAGAACGAACCTGAGCCTCCTCCTTTGCAAGGGCAGCATTGACATCGTCTTTCGATACAGTTTTATATGTTGTTTCTCCGTCCTTTACATAAAGTTCGCCTACGTTGCTAGCCAGTGTTGCTACAACCTCATAATCCTTCACTTCAGAAGAACCCGGAACCGTCTTGAAAGTAATGTCAGAAGCCTCTATTGACTGATAGCCAGTTGCAGTCTTTTTGAAGTATTTTGCAAAACCACCAACAATCTGTTTTTTAACAGCATCCTCACCGAGATAGGTCAAACCTCTATACTGACATACTTGCGCATGGTTATAATTACCATTTTTATCCTTATAGACTAGTTTGGCTGCAACAATCAGTTTTGTCAAAGTATTCAAACCTGTTGTTGGATTTGTAACCACCTGATCTGGTGTATTTGGCAATGTATAAACAGGTTCAGCTGAGAATTCACCAGATAAAGACTGCGTAATATCCGTAAACTTAGGATTAACAGGATGATTAGCTCCTCCCTGAGCACCCGAAGTAAAAGGCACAGACTTAGACCAGAAACAACGATGGTAATCGGAAGTTGTCCAAGGAGATATACCTAATTCTCCAGCATACCATGAAGTCTTGATCTGCTTACAAACCTCTGCCTTACCATCAGCATCAGCCAACTGCCAACCCTGAACTACTGCATATACAGGATATGTGTTTTTTGTTGGAGCTGCATTGGTATTCTCTTCATAAGTGGTAACATCAATACTGCCAACCTTAATCTGGTACTTACCCTCTGTATTTTTAGTCCATGCCTTCTCGGTTTCCCCAGTACGTTGATAATCTGCATCAATCTTCGCATTCACCTTAGCATTAACTCGCTCTACATAGATATTTACAGGGTCTTTCAAAGCCGCATCAGATGTTGCAAAAACGTTGTTTGCTACAGGTGTAGAGCAAACGTCCTGTCCCGCACTTTCGTACACAGAATTAGACATGACAAAACCATTGGTCTTATCATAAAACGTCGAACCTGTTGCTGATGTTCGGAGTT
>ULSN01024718.1_pt1 | contig 9819 bp, 11 predicted proteins | sample 1956771 | NCBI WGS metagenome assembly ULSN01 (sample SAMEA4835709, study PRJEB28245) | human gut metagenome | biome: gut microbiome; material: fecal sample | place: Denmark | collected 2008
ATCACCCGCCGCACCCGCTATGATTTGAAGAAAGCCCAGGATCGCGCCCATATCTTAGAGGGTCTGGCCCGCGCCATTGATATTGTGGACGAGATCATCGCCACCATTCGCGGCTGCAAGGGCGGCCAAGCCGAGGCCAAGCAGGAATTGATGGCCAAGTACGACTTTGACGAGCCACAGGCTGCGGCCATTGTGGCGTTCCGTTTGGGTCAGTTGGCCGGACTGGAAATTGAAAAGATCCGCAACGAGTTGGGCGAGCTGCACATCAAGATTGCCGATTATCAAGACATTCTCAGCAGCGAGACCCGGGTGTTAGAGATCGTAAAGGAAGAGGCCCGCGCCATCGGCGACAAATTCGGCGATGAGCGGCGTACCGAGATTACCGCTGCCTCCGGCGATGTGGATGACGAGGACCTGATCCCGGTAGAGGACTGCATGCTCACCCTGACCACCATGGGGTATATGAAGCGCCAGACGGTAGATACTTATAAGGCACAGAACCGCGGTGGCAAAGGCATTATGGGCATGAGCCGCAGAGAGGAAGATGTGGCCAAGACCATGTTTACCTGCTCCACCCACGACTACATTATGCTCTTTACCAACAAGGGCAAGGTGTTTAAGATGAAGGGATACGAGATCCCCGCCGCCTCCCGTACCAGCAAGGGTATGAATGTGGTGAACCTGCTGCCTTTGGAGAATGAGGAGCAGATCAGCGCTATGGTGCGGGTGCCGGACAGCGAAGAGCGCCAGTACCTGTGCATGGTTACCAAGAACGGTGTGATCAAGCGCACGGAGATCAGCCAGTACGATCATATTCGCAAAACCGGCATTATCGCCATCAATTTGGACGAGGGCGATGAACTGAGTTGGGTGGAGATCACCGACGGCAACCGCAATCTGATTGTGGCTACCCACGACGGTATGAGCATTTGCTTTAAGGAGAGCGACGCCCGCCTGATCGGCCGTACCGCCCGCGGCGTGCGCGCCATTCAGCTGGCAGAAGGCGACTATGTGGTTGGCTTTGCCGTGGCGTTGGAGGACACCCGCCTGCTCACCGTCAGCGAGACCGGCTACGGCCGCAAGAGCAACTTTGACGACTACCGGGTGCAGTCCCGTGCCGGCAAGGGTCTGATTAACTACCATACCGATACCTACGGCAAGGTGGCCATGATCGCCCCGGTGCGCGAGGACCAGGATATTATTATGATCTCCCAGGAAGGCATTGTCATTCGCACCCCTGTGGATCAGATCTCTGCCTTTAAGCGCCCGGCCAAGGGCGTAAGGGTGATGCGTACCACAGACGAGGACAAGGTGGTTACCCTGTCCGTGGTGGAGCACATGGAGCCGGAGAAAACGGACGACGCCCCGGAGGGTGACGGCACAGAAACCCCGGCATCTGCCCCGGAAACCGCAGAATAATAGACACTTAACCGTCTGTGTGTTCACAAAGCACAAGATTTTACAAATTTTTTATTGTAATGACATAAAAAATGAAGTATAATTGTGGCTATGCTTTGGGGCACACAGGCGCTTTTGTTTTTTGTGCTGTCGGTCCCAACGGAACTACCTGCAAAAAGAGGAGATCTTTTTCATGGCAAAAGACTATAATATTGACGATATTTTGTCCGAGGTAAAGCAGCGCCGGGCAGAGCAGGAAAGCAACTTAAAGGCTGCGCCCAAGGCTGCGCCTGTACAGACGGACGCCAATCGAGAAGCCTACGCCGGTAAACTGGTGGAGGAGCTGCTGGGTCCGGAAAAGCCCGCTGTAAAGCCGGAACCGAAGGAGAAAAAAGCAGCAGCGCCGCAGCCCGCCCCGGCACCCCGGGAGAAAGCGGAGCCGCAGCAAAAAGCTGCCCCTGCGCCGGAAGCCAAACGGGCACCAAAACCCGCCGCACCCAAGGCAGACACTGCCGATGTGCCGGTGCAGCAGGTGCGCCGCAAGCTGCAACCCCCGCCCCCGGCATACGAAAATCGGGATCGCACCGTAACCCCGGACAAGCCGAGCCAAAAGCCGGAAAATCAACCTCCGCTGGAGCCGGCGAACCTGCGCCACCAAGCCACGGACGAGATGATTGATTTGTTCTCTCTCTCCGGCAAGGCTGAGAATGCACCGGCGGCAGCGGACAAAAAGCGCAAAAGCGGCAAAAAGCGCAAAAGCGGCAAAAAGCAAAAAGATCCCAACGCTATGCCCTGGCGCAAGACCAAAAAGGGCAAAATTTCCATTGCCATTATTGTTGTGCTGGCAGTGCTGATTGTGGCCGGCGGCGTTTTTGCCGTGTGCTATGTAAACGGTCTGTTGGGTAAGTTCACCGACGAAGCGGACGATTACAAAAAGACGGACACCTCCTATCATGGTATGGATTTCTTAAAAGAGAACTTTCCGGAGATCAAGGAGCCGTCTGCGGCAGACGCAACGACCTATAAAGAATATTTGAAAAACTGGTACAAAAACGGCGATCCGGTCAGCTCTACCCATGTAAAGAACATTTTGCTCATCGGGGAGGACACCCGGGAGGAGCAGATCAGCGACACCTCCCGTGCCGACTCTGCCATTATCGCCAGCGTCAATATCGACACCGGCAAGATCACCCTGACCTCCGTACTGCGCGATTTGTATGTGTACTTTGAGGCGAACGGTGAGGGCCAGTACGACAAGATCAACGGCGCTGCCTCCATGGGCGGCATGAAGGAATACATCAAAACCGTGGAGCGTTACTATAAGATCCAGATCGACAACTACGCGGTGGTGAACTTTGCCAGCTTCCCCAAGATCATTGACAGCCTGGGCGGCGTGACCATTACCATTACCGATCGGGAGATCAACGAGATCAACAACCACCCCAAGCGCTACGGCAATGTGTATATCGAGAAGAGCTACGAGGGCACCGAGGGTAAGCAGAAGCTGAACGGTAAGCAGGCGCTGGCCTACTGCCGTATTCGTAAGATTGACACGGATAACGCCCGCGCCGATCGGCAAAAGACCGTGCTGCTTCAGGTGTTTAAGAAGATGAAAGGCTCTTCCACCACCGAGATGCTGAAAGTGGTCAACGACCTGGTGGGCTATGTGTACACCGGGTACAGCAAAAAGGAACTGGTGAGCCTGGCTACCTATGCGCTTTCCAACGGTTGGATGAATTATGAGACCCAGACTTTTTCCGTGCCTACGCCGGATCATGCCCGCGGCGGCAACTACCTGATCGGTCCCACCCAGCTGACCCCCTGCCGCTCCGGCGGGCTGTGGCTGTGGAAGTCAGATATTCCCCAGGATGCCTACGACCTGCAAATGAAGATCTACGGCAAGAGCAATATTAAGTTGGCGGAGAACCGCTGCGATTATTGCAACCTGCTGTAACGGCAGAATAAACAGAAGAAGAAATGTAAAAAAGCACCCCACCCGGGGTGCTTTTTTGATGATGATTTTATGTAAGTGCGGGCGGCAGATTGCCGCCCCTACGAGTAAATAGATGTTAAAAAACATAAAAGACCGCAGGCGTTTTGGTAACCGGTGGACCGTAGGGGCGGATACCATCCGCCCGCTTGATCCCAACATTTTTTATTTATCAAATTCCATTTTGTAGGGTGCGCTGCCCGATCGCACTGTTAAATGCCGTCACAAAATTTTAATCCTCTACCTGCTCCAATTGTGCCATGGGAATGGGGGCGGTGTCCTCCACTTGCATTTTATTGGCGCGCATCCACAGCGCCGGGTCCAGGTGTAGCTTGTAGCCAAAGCCCGGGTCCGTCTGCCAGTTGGCCATGGCTGCCTCCGGCAGGCCGTAGCAGGTGAGCAGGGTCATCATGACCCCGGCGTGGCACACCAGGGCGATCCGCCGGGTGCCGGTTTGGACGCAGCCGGAGATCACCTTTTCAAAAGCGGCGCACACCCGGTGCATAAACTGGGCGTTGGTCTCGCCGTACGGCGGGCTTGCCTGCATATCCCCTTGCAGCCAGTCCCGAAAGTCCAGGTTGTCCTGCAATTCCGCAGCGGTCTTGCCCTCAAACTCGCCGAAGTTATATTCCTTAAAATCCTCAATGGTAATCAAATTGTTACGCGGAAAGAGAATGGCGGCGCTGTCCTTGCACCGCTTTAAGGGGGAGGTAAACACGGCGTCCACCTCCGGGTACGGGTACTTGCCCCGCAGGGTATGCAGTTGGTTAATACTATCCATAGTGAGTGGCAAATCCGTTTGCCCAATATACTGTGCGTTTAGGTTGCCTTTGGTGAGCCCGTGTCGAAAAAGATAAACCGTGTATGACTTCAATGCAAAATCCTCCTGAACAACGGCGATAGCCGACGAAACATTACAAATTGTTGACAGAATAAAATAGCCCTTTACAAAGAGTATAAGCTGATATATAATACTCGTTGTAATATTTTTGGGAGTGAATGAACAAATGGAGATCCAAAGCGAGAACCTGAAAGAGCGGGCCAAAGCCGCCAAGCGCGCCATGCGCCAAAGCAAAGCCGACAAGGCGGAGACAAACAGCAAGTTCGCCGCCACCCTGAGCCAGCTGCGTCGGGAGCGTGGCATCAGCCAAAAAAAAGCCGCCGGCGATTTGGGGATCAGCCAGGCACTGCTGTCCCATTACGAAAAAGGCATTCGGGAGTGCGGGCTGGACTTTGTGGTCAAATGCGCCGACTACTACGGCGTAACCACCGACTACCTGCTGGGGGTGTCTGCCAGCCGCAACGGACTGGATCCGTCCGTGTATGCCAGTTTGGGTGCAGAGGACGATGATATGCCCCTGAGCACCCTGAGCCAAGCCACCCGTATTTTGCTGGATACGGCAGCCGCTGCCTCTCGCGGGGGCGCTGCCCGGTATATTTATGATTACTATATGCTCAGCCTGTACCGAGGTGCGCTGACGATGGCTAAGGCCGGTATTTTGCCCAGAGAGATGTTCAAGCTGGACTACAATCTGGGTCGTGAATTGGCCTCCGCTGCCTTGGCGGTGCAGGACGCACGCTTTGTGTTTATTGAGGACAAAAGCCGCACCGGCTCCGATGTGCCGGAAAAGACAGCGCTGCATACCATCATTGCCGAGGCGGAAGAATATATCCTGAATAATTTTGTGATCGAGTGATCAGAACAGGCTTTCCTGGGTTTGCTCCTCCGCCACAAATCGCGTTAAGATCGTCGCAGACAGTTCTGCGGCGATTTTTTTGAATGTGGGATAATCCATGGCTGCGTTTTCGTCGCCGCCGTCGCTGATGGCGCGCATTACCGCAAAGGGCACCCCGTTGGCAGCACAAACCTGACCCACGGCGCCGCCCTCCATCTCGCCGCACAGGGCGTCAAACTCCCCGGCGATGGCAGACTTCAGCGCTGCGGTGCCGATAAAGGTATCGCCGCTGGCTACCGTGCCCCGATGGATACGCTCGCCGCTGTTGATGGCGGTGCGCGCCAGCCGATCGGACAGGGTTGGGTCCGTTGCCACTTTAATGGTGCCCAGGCCGTTGATAAAGCCCTTTGGCTCACCTAAAGCGGTAATGTCAATATCGTACTGGCACACATCGGTGGCAATGACGATATTTTTAATCACCACCCGCTCACTTAGGGAGCAAGCTACGCCGATATTGATGACCCGATCCACTTGGAAACGGTCAATGAGCAGCTGGGTGCACAGGGCGGCATTTACCTTGCCCGGTGCGCACTGCACCACGGTGATCATCACGCCCTCCAGCTCGCCGGTCACGAAGTCACAGCCTGCCGCCCGGGTGGTGACGGTGCCGGTCATCTTGTCCTTAATGGTGCGGACCTCCACATCCATTGCGCCGATAATGCCTAACATATACGGGTCTCCTTTTGCAGTAAGGGCCGCAGCAGCAGCCGAAAAATCAGGATGCCGAGCACGGCACCCAGGGTGTTTAAGATAATATCGTCCACATCCGCGTCCCCGCTTTTGGTGAGAAGCTGAAAACTCTCTACAAACACGGACAGGGCCACAGGCACCAGGGTGCCCCACAGCACCGGACGCCGCCGCACCGTGCCGCAAAGGGCCAGGGACAGGGAGGTGAAGTACAGCACATTCCCTGCCGAGTGCAGGGCGGTGGAAAAAGACAGAGTGCCGGTCTTGGCATAATACCACAGGCAGTAGATCTCGCCCCGGAAGGGTACGCCGTTGGCGGTAACGAAAATATTGCCAAAGGTGCGCAGCAGAAAAAACTGCAGGATAAAAAGAAACGCGCACAAAGGCAGATAGCCCAGGGAGAACCGGCGGTAAAACAGGGCAAAGTCCACACACGCCTTGCTGCACCGGGCGCAAATCCAGCCTGCCGCCAGCAGGGTGAACACGCTGATGAGGGTGTAAAGAAAGTGGTAGATAATGCGGCTGTCGTCCAGCCGGGCAATTAAATTTACCGTATAGCGGTCAATAAAGAACAGCACCAGCGACACCTGCATTAAAACGGCGCAGGCGGTGCCCGCAAAGCGCAGGGAGCGCTCGGTCAAAAAATTCCACACCGTGACCGCCGCCGGGATCACAAAAGAGAGGATCAGCTTTAACCACTGGTAGCGGAAGTTGAAAAAGAACGGTGCGTGCCAGCTGTCTAAAAAGCAGCAGCCTGTAAAAAACAGCCCCAAAACCAGGGCCACACGGCTGACAGCGCGCCACGGACTTGTAGTGTGCATAGGTTCTACCCCCAACATATAGTGACATTATAATATATTATGAGAATAAAAACAAGAAGTAACAGATTTTTATTGACAACAGGGCGCATTTTATAATATAATATCAACCGCTAATGTGGATCACTATCCCACAAGCCAAAAGTCAATTCGCCTGCACTATGCCGTGCAGAGCATAAGTAAAATCAAGACCAGTTTGATTTTCAGAAACGGAGTGAATGCAAGATGAAAAGAACTTTCCAGCCTAAGAAGCGGCACGCACAGATGGAGCACGGCTTCAGAAAGAGAATGTCCACCAAGAACGGCAGAAAGGTACTGGCCCGCCGCCGTGCAAAGGGTCGCAAGTCCCTGTCTTACTAATTGACCGAACGGAGCGTATTGTGAAAAGCAGCGCCATAAAGGAGAATAAGGTCTTTCGCCGCCTGTACCACCGTGGTAAAAGCAAGGCCGGAGCCAGCCTGGTGACCTATTGTATGAAGAATCGCCGAGGTGAGACCCGGGTGGGCATTACCACCTCCAAGAAAATCGGCACCGCCGTAGAGCGCAATCGCGCCCGCCGGGTGATTCGTGCCGCCTTTTCACAGCTGGAGGACGGTGTGACCGGATGGGATCTGGTGTTCGTGGCGCGCAGCCGCACCACCAGAGTGAAGATGCAGGTGGTCCTGGCGGATATGGAAAAACAGTTGACGGCCTTAGGGGTGTTATCGCATGAAGAACATCGTTAAGAAGCTGGCGATCTTCCTGATTCGTACCTACCAGCTAACCCTCAGTCCCCGATTTTCGCACGGCGCCTGCCGCTATACCCCTACTTGCAGCCAGTATGCACTGGAGGCCATTGAGATCCACGGCGTGTGGAAGGGGTGCTGGCTGGCGTTTTTGCGTATTTTGCGCTGCAATCCTTTCTTTAAGGGCGGGTATGACCCGGTGCCCCCAAAGAAGGACAAGCCCTGCGCTCCCTGCTCTACAACTGAATCTAACGAGGACAATGCATGAACAGTATTTTATTAGCTGCCACTTCTTCTTCCGCGGGCATGGGCCTTTTTAAGCCGCTTTATTGGCTGTTCGGTGTGTGCATGGGGTTCCTGATGGATCTGCTGAACAATCAGTATTTCGTGGCCATCGTCATCTTTACGGTGGTGACCCGAGTGATCCTGCTGCCCTTTAACATCCACCAGCAAAAGACCATGGCCAAGACCGCCCGCTTGCAGCCCAAGCTGGCGAAGCTGCAGAAGAAGTACCCGGACCCTAAGGACCGGATGAAGCTCCAGCAAGAGACCCAGGATCTGTACGCCCGCGAGGGCCACAATCCCATGCAGATGGGCTGCGGACCGATGCTTTTCCAGATGGTGTTCCTGATGGGCATCATCGGGATTATTTATTATCCCCTGTCTTATGTGCTGGGGATGAAGGGCTTTGCGGATCAGTCCGCCAACATTGCGCAGGTGGTGCAGGAGCTGGGCTACAAGGGCCAGTATTTGCAGCTGGGTATTTTGGAGAATTTCGGCGCCTATAAGGACACTTTGGTTGAGAAATTCCCCACCCTGTTTACTGCGGACAACTGCGCCGCCATTCAGGCGTACCGCGACGGTATGGTGATCGGTAATTTGGATATGACCGCCATTCCCCATTGGAAAGACGGGATCATTATTATCATTCCCCTGCTTTGCCTGGTGACCTCCCTGGCCTCCACCCTGGTGTCTACCATGATCCAGAAGAAGAACAATCCGGCAGCCGCACAGCAGACCAGCCAGATGCTGATTATGATGCTGATGATGCCGTTCTTCTCCTTTTACATTTCGTTTAAGGTACCGGCAGCGGTCGGTTTTTACTGGATCATCTCCAACCTGGTGGCCATTGTGCAGCAGCTTTTCCTGGCCAAGTTCTTCCCGCCGAAGCGCAGCCAGGCCAGACTGATGCTGGAGAACACCATTTACCGGCGCTCCAGAGAAGCGAACATCAAAAAAATGAAATAACACGACCCCCCGGGTCACCGGGAGGATAAGTCGGAGGAAAGCATGTTAAAAGAATTTGAAGGCAGAGGCAAGACCCTGGAGGAGGCCCGCAACGCGGCACTCATCGGTCTGAATGCGCCCGCCTCGGCAGATGTGCATGTGGAAGTGGTACAGATGCCGAAGAAAAAGGTGCTTGGCCTGTTTGGCGGCAGCGACGCTGTGGTCAAGGTCAGCTACGACGACGGCAAGCGGGAAAAGAAGCCCCAGCCCCGCCGCGAAGCACCGGCGCAGCCCAAAAAGCAGGCGCAGCGCAGCGACAAGCCCCAAAAGGCAGAGAAGCAGAGCGCGCCCCGTGCTGCCAAGGCAGACAAGCCTCGTGCACCTAAGGCGGACAAACCCGCCCGTGCACCCAAAGCAGATAAACCCCGAGAGAAGGCAACCGTGCAGCTTAGCGACGCAGATCTGAACAGCGCCTGCCTGTACTTAAAGCGCCTGATCGAGGGCCTGCAAGTGGAGGATCCCCAGGTGGCCGGCATTCTGAAGGACGGCCTGGTGGAGATCACCATTGACTGCGAGGATTACGGTATTATCATCGGCCACCGGGGCGAGACCCTGGACGCCCTGCAGTATCTGACCTCTTTGCAGATCAAAAAGCAGACCGATAAGTATGTGCGCGTGGCCCTGAATGTGGGCAACTACCGGGAAAAGCGCCAGGAAACCTTGAAGAACCTGGCCAAGAAAAACGCGGCCTATGTGCTGCGCACCGGCAAGCGCTACACCTTTGAGCATATGAATCCCTATGAGCGGCGCATTTTGCACACTGCCATTCAGGAGGTAGAGGGTGTGACCTCTCGCTCCATTGGTGTGGATCAGAACCGTCGCGTGGTGCTGGAGCCGGAAGGCGGCGTGACCAACACCGGCAGTGATCGGGAGCGCTACAACCGTGGCAGTCGCGGCGGTCGTCGCGGCGGCAATCGTTCTGCCGGCAGCAAGCCTGCGGCAGCCCCCAAGGCAGACCGGGCAGACTTGCCCAAGTTCGGCAAAATCGAAGTGCCGAAAAAGGAGACCCCCGCTGAGGAAGCAGCCCCTGCTGCACCTACGGCGGAATAAGTCAAAATATCAACGGCGGAACCGCAGGGCAACCACGGCTCCGCCGTTCTTGTATTTTGCCCGGTGGTATATTATAATAGGTATAAATAATAATTTTGGGGTTTGTAAAAACAGAGAATGTAGGGTCC